>Ga0307507_10011889_pt1 | contig 10880 bp, 14 predicted proteins | sample 7_EM_MG_FD_207223 | JGI IMG/M metagenome (GOLD analysis project Ga0307507, IMG submission 207223) | Populus trichocarpa ectomycorrhiza microbial communities from riparian zone in the Pacific Northwest, United States - 7_EM | ecosystem: Host-associated > Plants > Roots > Unclassified | place... | reverse complement strand
GGCCGGCCATCGTGGGCCGTGGGGGGCGAGAAAGAAGCAGATGCAAGGGTTGCCATGACGCGGACTCGCTGTTTTCGGCGCGGCTTTTGCCGCTTGGCGGCGCTTTTTCGGCGCCGAAAACGAGTTTTCGCCGGATTTATTAAAAGAAGGTTTCAATTGTCTCGATTAGGCCCTTCATGGTGTCGGGACCGTATTCATCCGTAGTGAACAGACATAAAACATTGCCCTTTCGCATCCCCGCCGCTACATCAGCGGCAGCAAATTCCCGAAAATCCGCACGGCTTCTGAGAGATCGCGATGGCGCGCCAGTTCGTCTATTTCATGCAGGGTTTGACCAAGAGCTACCCGACCCGCAAGGTGCTCGATAACGTCCACTTGTCGTTCTACCCGGACGCCAAGATCGGCGTGCTCGGCGTCAACGGCGCCGGCAAATCGACGCTGCTCAGGATCATGGCCGGCATCGACAAGGAGTATACCGGCGAGGCCTGGGTCGCCGAGGGCGCCCGGGTCGGTTATCTCGAACAGGAACCCCAGCTCGACGCCACCAAGACCGTCCGCGAGAACGTCATGGAGGGGGTCGCCAAGCAGAAGGCGATTCTGGATCGCTATAACGAACTGGCGATGAACTACTCGGACGAGACCGCCGACGAGATGACCAAGCTGCAGGACGAGATCGAGGCCCAGGGCCTTTGGGATCTCGACAGCAAGGTCGATCAGGCGATGGACGCGCTGCGCTGCCCCGCCGACGATGCCGACGTGACGAAGCTCTCCGGCGGCGAGCGGCGCCGGGTCGCGCTGTGCAAGCTGCTACTCGACCAGCCCGAACTCTTGCTGCTGGACGAACCGACCAACCATCTCGACGCCGAATCGGTGTCGTGGCTGGAAGGTCATTTGCGCAATTATCCCGGCGCCATCCTGATCGTCACCCACGACCGCTACTTCCTCGACAACGTCACCAGCTGGATTCTCGAGCTCGATCGCGCAAAGGGCATTCCCTACGAGGGCAATTACTCCTCCTGGCTGGTGCAGAAGCAGAAGCGCCTCGAACAGGAGGGTCGTGAGGACGCCGCGCACCAGAAGACACTGGCGCGCGAGCAGGAGTGGATCGCGGCTTCGCCCAAGGCCCGCCAGGCCAAGTCCAAGGCACGCTACCAGCGCTACGAGGATTTGTTGAAGAAGGCGAGCGAGAAGCAGACTCAGACCGCGCAGATCGTCATCCCGGTGGCCGAACGTCTCGGCCAGAACGTGATCGATTTCGACGGGCTGACCAAGGCTTTCGGCGACCAACTGCTGATCGACAATCTCACCTTCAAGCTGCCGCCCGGCGGCATCGTCGGCGTGATCGGCCCGAACGGCGCCGGCAAGACCACGCTGTTCCGCATGATCACCGGGCAGGAGAAGCCGGACAAGGGCACCATCACCATCGGCGAGAGCGTGCATCTCGGCTATGTCGACCAGTCCCGCGACTCGCTCGACGGCAAGAAGACGGTATGGGAGGAAATTTCCGGCGGCAACGAACTGATCCTGCTCGGCAAGCGCGAGGTCAATTCGCGAGGCTACTGCTCGTCGTTCAACTTCAAGGGCGCCGACCAGCAGAAGAAGGTCGGCGCGCTGTCGGGCGGCGAGCGCAATCGCGTGCATCTTGCCAAGATGCTGAAGTCCGGCGCCAACGTGCTGCTGCTCGACGAACCGACCAACGACCTCGACGTCGATACCCTGCGTGCGCTGGAAGAGGCGCTGGAGGATTTCGCCGGCTGCGCCGTCATCATCAGCCATGATCGCTGGTTCCTCGACCGCATCGCCACCCACATGCTGGCCTTCGAGGGTGACAGCCACGTCGAATGGTTCGAGGGCAATTTCCAGGATTACGAAAAGGACAAGATGCGCAGGCTGGGACAGGATTCCGTCATTCCGCATCGCATGAAGTACAAGAAGCTGACGCGGTGATTTGAGTTCGGATATCGGCGAACCGGTCGAGAAAGGCTCGCGCGCGGGGTAGCGCGCCGTGGAGGAACTGCTTCGGCTCGCGTAGCCAAAGTCCCTCGATCTGCCGCGAGTGCAGTTCCGAGATCAGGACGTCGGTCGACAAGTCCACCAGCGTCGCGTCCCAGCCGGGAAAGAACCGTCGTGCGCGCGCAAAGCTGAGTGCGAGCAGGCGCAGTTCGGTCGTGCGGCCGTGATAGTCGAACGCGTTGATCCCGTTCGTCACATAGATGTGGTTGCCGGTCAAACCGGCGGCGGGCTTGATCCAGCGGGCATGAAAGCCGAAGTCCGGATAGCGTTGGAGGAATGCAAAGGCCAGCACATGGCAGGCGCCGTTGGCGAAGAAGTGCCGGTCGGGCCGGTGCCAGCGTCGGAACGGATCATCCTTCACGTTGATCTTCGGGAAGAACATGAGCGCCGCGGTCCCGGTTCACAATGATTCGATGCTGTGGTACTTTGCCGTCATGGCCGAGCCTGACAACATCGTTCTTGAGCATCTCCGTCATATTCGCGGAGCAGTCGATGCCTTGCGTGACGATATGCGCGAGGTGAAGCATCGCGTCGGCTCGGTCGAGCGAGAACTGGCGCATGTGCATGTCAAGGTCGCCGAGCTTTCGGAGCGGGTCGATCGCGTCTCGGACCGGCTGGAGCGGGTTGAAAAGCGCCTCGATCTGACCGACGCGTGAGCGCGACATTGAACGCCCGACTTGCGTTAACTCTCGCGCTCCTGCTCCTGGCACTTCTGCCGCTTCCCGCCGGCGCCACTGACGCTGCCTTCACCCAGTTCATCGCCTCGCTGTGGCCGGAGGCGCAGGCGGAAGGCGTCTCGCGCGCCACCTTCGATGCCGAGACGCGCGGGCTCGAGCCGGACTACAAGCTGCCCGATCTGATCCTGCCCGGGCGGCCCGCCACCGGGGCGCCGTCGCAGGCCGAATTCGTCCAGGTGCCGGCCGACTATCTGAAAGAGGCGAGCATCGCGCGCCTCGCGGCGGATGGGCAAAGGCTGCTGGCGCAATATCGTCCGGCGCTGAACGCGATCGAAGCCCGCTTCGGCGTGCCGGCAACCGTCGTGCTGGCGATCTGGGGCCGCGAGACCGACTACGGCCGCTACAGATTACCTTATGATCTTGTGCGTGTGCTGGCGACCCAAGCCTATGTCGGCCGCCGCAAGGACCAGTACCGCACCGAGTTCATCCTGGCGCTGAAGATCATCAGCGACGGCGTGGTGAAGCGACCGGACATGCGCGCCTCCTGGGCCGGTGCCACCGGGCTGACGCAGTTCCTGCCGTCGGAATTCTACAAGCACGGCGTCGACTTCGATGGCGATGGTCGGGTCGACATCTGGCATTCGGTGCCGGATGCGCTGGCCTCCGCGGCGCAGCAACTCGTCAACAAGGGGTGGGGGAAGGGCGTACGCTGGGCCTATGAGGTACGCGCGCCTGATAGTGCCGATTGCACCATGGGCGTGCCTGAGGTGACAAAACCGATCGGCGAGTGGTTGCGCTCAGGCTTCGTTCCCGCGCGCGGAGAGAAACTGAGCGCCTCCGAACAGGCTGAACCAGCCTCGCTGCTGCAGCCCGAGGGCATTTATGGCCCGTCATTCCTGACCACGAAGAACTACTTCGTGATCAAGGAATACAACTTTTCCGACCTCTACGTGCTGTTCGTCGGTCATCTCAGCGATCGCATGACGAGCCCGTTGCCTTTCGCCACGCCCTGGTCGGCCTCGACGCAGTTGCGCACGGTCGATGTCGAGGCGATGCAGCGCGGCCTGACGCAGCTTGGCCTCTACAAGGACAAGCTCGACGGCAAGGCCGGAATGCAGACTCGCGCCGCGCTCGGTGCCTACCAAAAAAAGGCCGGCTTGAAGGTCGACTGCTGGCCGAGCGATGGCGTACTGCGTTCGATCAAGGCGGCGCGCTGACACGGATCAGTGCAAAGAAGAAGCCCGGCTGATGGCTCAGCCGGGCTCCTCCAGACGTCGATACGCCGATCGTTTGGCTTAGTCGCAAACCTCGACACGTCGGAAGCGCCAGCCGTAGCCGTCCCAGAAGCGTTCGCGAACCAGACGGCACGGCGGCGGCTCTTCCACATAAACCGGGGCGGGCGCGCCATAGACCGGCGCCGGACGGCTGGCGGCAATCGCTCCGCCGATCAAGGCGCCGCCGATCAGGCCGCCCGCAACTCCCGCGGCGATCCGGCCGCCGTCGGCCCTGGCAGCCGGCGCAACCGACACCAGCGACCCGGCGATCGTCGCAACAGCGACCAAGGCGGCAATTGTCTTCTTCATGTTTGGTATCTCCTGCAGAAGGCGCTCCTGTGGAGGCGCCGGGTTTCACGTGGGACCGAGCACTTGGGTTCTGGAATCTGTCGTTTCGTCAGGAAACGCCGAAACGGTCAATCCAAAGTAAACGCGGCAATATTGTGCCGAGAGAAAGCGGTCTTTTTCAGGCCCTTACCCGCGCCATCCCCAGAAAACGGAGGTCTTCCGGGGATCCGGACGCAGATTTAATGAAGGTGAACGGATCGGATCAGCCGCAGACTCGAACGCGACGGATGCGCCATCCATACCCGTCCCAGAAGCGCTGACGCTGCCAGTAACAGTCATAGTAGCCGGGACCCGCGACATAGGCCGGCCCGCCATAATACGGCTGCGGCCCATAATATCCCGGTCCATAATAGTAGGGATTCTGCGAGGCGATCGCGCCGCCGACGATGGCGCCGCCGATCAGTCCGGCCGCAACACCCGCAGCCACACCGCGCTGCGCGTGGGCAGGACTAGGTGCCGCGACTGCCGCGACCGCCAATCCTGCGACGGCAACGACAGCCATCAAGGTCTTCTTCATGACGTTACCTTTCTCTCGACGCCAAGCTTTCCCGAAGCAAGTGGCGAAAACCTGACATTTCAGGGAACTTTCCACAATTCGCTTGAACGATCAATGAACGCCCTGGCGGCGTTTCGCCACAATAAAATGGCGCATGGCCTCTACTGCGATGCACAATGAGGTTTTTTCATCACGTTCAAGAGAGGTCACGCCCGGACTTTGAATACCATCTTGGAATGAGCGCCGGCAGTACCTTGGTGGTTCGATACCTCCTGATCTCACGGCTAGGGCAATGTCGGCCGGTCGAGGCTCAAGGATCATTCGAGCTTAGTCCATCAAGTCTCGGTGTCGGACGGAGTTTCCTAAGTCTTTTCGGCAATTCGGCGACCAGACAACTGGGAAATCCGATCGATGGCGACAAGCTCTGACAGTGATAGTGGCAGTGATGGTGGCGGGGCGGCGATCTGGCGGTGCGATGATGCCGTCCAGCCTTGCCGGCCTTCTTGATTCACCGCAATGCAGCTTTCCTGGATCGATTTTAGCTTTAGGGCGACAATTTGGAATCGCTTCAAAAAGCCATTTTTCCTTTTGCATCGCGCTCTCCAGTCCAATATCGATCCCTCCGTCTCTAGATCCCCCGGGTTCCATGATCGTCTGTTCCTGCAACGTCATCAGCGACCAAGATATCCGCCATGCCGTTAGCACCGCGGACGAGCTTCCTCGCAATGCCAAGGAGGTTTATGGTTGCCTTGGCTGCAGCGCGGCATGCGGCCGTTGCGCGCGCACGATCAAGACGATCGTCGACGAGGCGCTCGGCCCCTGCGCGCGGCAATGCCAGGACGGATGCGTGCATGACCGGACTTCGATTGCCCCAGACGAGCTGACGCAGGAGCGGTTCGCGCTCGCAGCAGCCTGACAATCCTTGAATTTGCCGGATGGTCGTTCATGCTCCCGATTGGGAGGTGGGCGTATTCCGGCTAATGTGCTTTCTTCAATACCGCAACAGCGGCCGGGTCAGGCCGTGAACCTTTCGGAGTGCATCATGCAGGGCGACCCCAAAGTCATCGAGTATCTCAACAAGGGGCTACGCAGCGAACTGACCGCGATCAACCAGTATTGGCTGCATTTTCGCGTGCTGCACAATTGGGGCCTGCTCGAGATGGCGAAGGTCTGGCGCAAGGAATCCATCGAGGAGATGCATCACGCGGACCGGTTCACCGATCGCATTCTGTTTCTCGACGGCTTTCCCAACCTGCAGGTGCTCGATCCCTTGCGGATCGGCCAGAACGTCAAGGAAATCATCGAATGCGATCTGGCCGCCGAGATCGGGGCCCGTACGCTCTATCAGGAAGCGGCGACCTATTGCCACGATGTGAAGGACTACGTCTCGCGCGATCTGTTCGAGGACCTGATGAAGGATGAGGAGCATCACATCGATTTCCTCGAGACCCAGCTCGACCTGATCGAGCGCATCGGCCTTGAACTCTACACCCAGAAGCATGTCGGCGGGATGGAGAGCGAGAGCTGACGCTCCGCCAATTGTCATGAGTCTTCCCCCGCCTGGCGCGCAATTGCGCGCGGACGGCGGGGGACCGAACCGCCAAATCTTATTGTTGGACGAGGCGGATTCTTCAGCCTGCTCGATCATTGCCGCCCGGGGGTAGTGATCCCGGCGCGCACCTGCTCTGGATAGCGAAAGACGCTGTGGGGAGTTCGCTTGGCCGGGATGACGGGGTCGGCTTGACCCGACTGCAATGCGTCACAGCTGGGTTTTGTTGCGCGCCTCGACCTCGGCCTGACCCTCCGGCTCGCCGAGCTGGGTCTGATCGTGAATGATCTGGCTGATGCTCGGAAAGGATGATCGCTGAACCTGCGCATCCTGCGACCATAGGCGCGACCGCATCAAAGCCTTGCCGCAGTGGAAATAAGCCTCGTGAACGGCGATATCGAGGACGGCGCGGGGCGGCTTGCCGAACTCCTCCATCGCGCTGAGAAGCTCCGGCGCCGCCGAGAGCGTGCCCTTGCCGCTGACCCGCAGTGTCTCGTCAATGCCGGGCACGAAGAAGATGAGCTGCACGAAACCCGATCCATCGACGATATTCCGGAAGCTGTCGAGCCGGTTGTTGCCAGGGCGGTCCGGCATCAGCAGCTGGTTGGGCCCCGCGACCCGCACGAATCCGGGATGGCCGCCGCGTGGCGAGGCATCGACGCTGGCATCGGAGCCCGAGGTGGCGATCACGCAGAACGGGGCCATCGCGATGAAGTTTTTCGCATGCGCATCGATCGCCGGAAGCGCCTTGGCGATCACGCGCGGCGAAGGTTTCGGGTAAATCGTGGCGAGGTCTTTGACAACAAGATCGGTCACGGATGTTTCTCCTGAAGGACCGTCACATTCGGCCGATGCTAACATCGTCATGTCTGGTCGGCCACCCTCATCGTTCCCGTTGCCGCCATGGCCAGTCGATCACCTTGGCGCAATAGAGCGCCCACCAGATGATGAGCGGCTGCAGCGCCAGTCGCGGTCCGTGATAGAGCCAGCTGCTGCTGAGATAGGGCAGGTCGATGCCGTCGATGGCATGCTTGAAGTTCGCCGGCCAGACGCAGAGCGCATAGGCCGCGAGCGCAACGCCGGCCCACCAGCGCAGCGGTCTGGTGAACAGTGCGACCGCGCCGGCAAGTTCGCACACGCCCGTGATCAGGATGACCTGCGGCGCCAGCGGAACCCAGTCTGGCGTGATCGCCAGAAATTTGTCCGGCGCCACAAGATGCGCCACGCCGGCGATCGCGTAGAACGCGGCCATGATCCAGCGCATGGCGGCGCGGGTCCTGTCGTTCGCAGCGTCTGGGCTCATGCGCGGAGTTAAAGCACGGCCTCCGCTCCAAGTCACACCGCGTCGGCCGGCACGAAGCAGGAGATGATGATGCTGCCGCCGTGACGGACATACCACACCACGGCCTCTCCAACCGGATTGCCGCGGTCACGGATGATGGCGCGTTCGGGGACCGCCATCCATTCGCCCTCGATCGGAACCCAGTAGGCGCCGTTGCGGACATCGTATTCGGTGCGATGGCCGTCGGAGATGTCGCAGCATGGCACGCCATTCGGCGCCACCACGCCCTTGAACCAGGCGCGAATGTCGGGCGGCACATTGTCATATTGCCCGTTGTCGAAGGCGAGCGCCGCGCCGGTCAGCGCGATCATGCCCGCCAGCAACGCGACCACCGCGATCCGTCGCATGCGAACCTCCACCGCTTTTGCCTGCGCCGTCACCACGCTCGTTTCGCGGCGTGATTGATTCCCGCGCTCCAATTCTGACATTCGTATCCGCCAGCGGGGATGCGATTAAGCCCGAGCCGAAGCGATGATGCACGCTCAAAGTTTGAGCGCGACCACTGAATTGATGCGCTGCAAGATCAAGGATTCATCTTGCTCCGGGCTTTTGGCGCCGACTTCGGCGCGATGTTCTGCCACGCCATGGTGAGCGCACTACGCAGCGTCGTCGGATCGGCCTTCGCCAATTGGACATTGGTGTTGCCCTGTTTGCCCCATCCGCCGGGGACGGGTCGGAAGATCTCGGGCTCCGATTCGACCAGCACGGATTGCTGCTCCGGGGTCAGCTTCACCATTCCCCATGCCTCATCGGGATAGCCGAGTGTTGCAAAGATGCGCTTTCCGACTCGAAAATCGGCATGCCCCTGATGCGCGCCCTCGACGGCGTCGGGCAGGCCCAGCGCGATGCTGCGGAAGCGGCTCGACGACATCGGCGACATGCCTTGGCCTACATCGCCCGCTGTGGCGCAGTCTGCAACAGCTCCTTGAGCTGCTCGAGATAGAATTTGGCGCTGCCGGTGGTTGAATGACCGCGCGTCTCGGTGCTGGCCGGGATCAGATAGAGCCGCCCGTTCCTGATCCGCTTGATCGCCTCGTCAGTCACGCCGGTTTCCGGCGGATTGCGTTCGTCATCTGCCGCATTGATCGCGAGCAGCGTCGTCGTGATCTTCTCCAGCCCGGCGGACGGGTTGTAGTCGTGCGAGGACTCCCACTGATAGATGAAATCATTGGCGTCGGCCGGGATCGGGGTTGCCAGCCGCTCGTCGACCATCCCGTCCGCCTTCGCCGCCGTGGGGGCCAGCGTCTGATAGCCGAGCGTGCCGCCGGCGCTGGCGATGCCATAGGCCGTGATCGCGTATTTCATCATCCGCGGCTGCGTCGTGTAGTTGCCGCCATTATAGTCCGGATCGTTGCGGATGGTTTCCAGCATGATCCGCCGCAGCATCCAGTTGCGCGCGGCCATCTCGGTCGGCTGCGAGGCCATTGGCACCGCGGCGTCCATGAAGTCCGGATAGCGCTCGGCCCAGAGCCAGGTGTGCATGCCGCCCATCGAATTGCCGATCACGAGCCGCAGGTGCTTGATGCCAAGCCCTTCCTTCACGAGCCGGTACTGCGCATCGACCATGTCTGCGTAATCGTATTTCGGAAACGCCGTCTTCAGCCCGTCGGAGGGCTTCGAGGATTGTCCATGGCCGACGTTGTCGGGAATGATGACGTAGTATTTCGAGGCATCGAGCGGCTGACCCGCGCCGAACAGCTCGCCGGCAAAGGCCGGCGTCAGCATGCTCGCCGCCGAGCCGCCGGTGCCATGCAGCACCAGCACCGGCTGGCCGCTCGGGTCGCCCACGGTCGTGTAGTGCATCTTCAGTTCCGGCATGGTTTCGCCGGTGTGGAACGTGAAGTCCTTGAGCGTCCAGGCGCCTTGCTTGGGCGCGGGGTAGTCAGCGGCCATTGCCGTCACCGATATCAACACGGATGCGGCAGCCAGCGCCGCGCAGGACCATTTCATGCGATTTCTCCCTTCAACGCAGCCGTTGTTCGCGCTGCTTTTGAGGAAAGTCTAGCATGCCGAGCCCGCCTGTTCGAGAGCTCCGGTTCGCGGCAAAATCCGGGTTAGCGCCCGTTGAGCACGTTCAACGCATACCAGCCCCAGTAGACCCTGTGGCGATGGATCAATCCGCTCTGGATTTCCATCACTTCCACGAGCTCCATTTGGTCGTCCCCTGGCGTCGCGCGCGGATATTCCCACATGATCACGCGGCCATCGCTGAAGAAACCGGTCCTGAATCGCTTGCGTTGCGGCGGATTGCCCTGAAAAACCAGGGTAATGAACCGGCGCAATTGGTCCTTGCCCCGGACGATCCCCTCTTTCGTCTTCATGAGATGCTGGACGAGCGGACTCTCGATCGTGGCATCGTCCGCATAGAGCGACAAAGATGCTTCCAGATCCTTCTTGCCCAGCGCATCGTCCCAGAGCTGATAGATCCGTTCGGCATCGTGTTGGTCGGCTTGGCCGGTCATGGCGGATTCCTTTGGCGTGCATGAATGCCAAGGCAACATCGCAGAGACGGGTGAGCCGACGTTTCACCGAAATCTGAAATGAGCGACAATCGAAATCCGGTATGTTCCAGCTGAGAGTTCGCATGAGCCAGCACCTGCCGCAGTCGGGGTTTTCGCGGATCACCGAGGCGTTGAGCGATCCTGCACGGGAAGCGATCGTCAGCGCGCTTTCGGACGGCAAGGCCATGCCCGCGGGCGAACTCGCCGCGGCGGCCGGAATCTCGCCACAAAGCGCCAGCGCCCATCTGCAGAAGCTGGTCGACGCAAGGGTGCTGTCGGTCTGGTCGCAGGGCAGGTTCAGATATTTCCGGATCGCAAACGACGATGTCGCTGCATTGATCGAGAGCCTGGTCGACCTGGCCGTGAAAGCTGACGAGATCGAAGGCAGGCGAGCGCGGCTTCCCAGCGCGCTACGACAGTCGCGGAGCTGCTACCGCCATCTTGCGGGACAGCTCGGCGTCGCGATGTGCGACGTGCTGATCCGTCGCAATTTCGTGGCCATCAGCGATCGAACCGGGTACGTCACGGAAAAAGGCCTCGCCTGGTGCAAGGCCGAACAGATCGATTTCAATCCGGCGTGGGGGCAGCAGGTGCGGCTCTGCAACGACTGGACGGAACGCGTTCCTCATTTCGCCGGTCCGTTTCCCTGCGCAATTCTGAATCGGCTGGTTGAAGACCGT
>Ga0307507_10011888_pt1 | contig 10880 bp, 8 predicted proteins | sample 7_EM_MG_FD_207223 | JGI IMG/M metagenome (GOLD analysis project Ga0307507, IMG submission 207223) | Populus trichocarpa ectomycorrhiza microbial communities from riparian zone in the Pacific Northwest, United States - 7_EM | ecosystem: Host-associated > Plants > Roots > Unclassified | place... | reverse complement strand
CTTTGTGATTGGATATCTAATTATGTTTTATCCTTAGTCATCACATTCTGGTTGCATTTTAATGCCAAAGCTACTAATATTACACCAAATTTCCAACTTTTAAAACAAGTATACCATTCCTTGTACTTGTATTTACAAATTAAAAAAACCGTACTTTTATTCTCCTTAATCCCTTCTATATCTCCGCGGTTTTTTTAAATTATTTACACAAGTATTGGGTTGGTTATACTCATTTGAAAATACCCCAAAATGAGGTTCACGCTTATCCCTTGATGCACTATACAGCACTGTCAAGTGGCTTGTCAAGTTATAGTTAGCACTAAGGTCTCATAGAGTATCACTCGAACAGGAATTATAGGCGAGCTGTAGCAATCACCGATACGTTTATTTTGCAAGGCAATTTATCATAGTTGGCAGTGATTAAGGGGGATGTGCCAATGGATGAGAGTGCCATATCCTCCAAGATGAGAAAGCAATAATAGTAAGAAGAGAAATACAATTCTGGAACTAGGTTGGGGATAGTCATCATTAAAGTGAATTGTAGGGAGAGGAGAAAATGGTGATAACTCTGTTTTTTTAACAGCAAATAATCAACTTTTATCCGAGACTCTACAGATTCGTGGGATTTCTTGAAATTAAGATTCCGCGAGAGATTTGTTAGCGCGGTCTCCCAGTCTCCAATCCGCGGGATCCCCCCACCCCCCACGTTCACGGACCAATATACAACTTCCTTCCCATACCCCCTTCGCCGTCTCTCACTTATCACCTCACACAAGCTTCTAGACCTTCACAGCCTATCCCATCCCATCTACCATCTCCCCAACCGTGATCCACCCGGATACGCAAAACCTCTTCTGCTCCTCTTTACCCATGACTCTCTCCATCCACCCCATCCACCCCCGCCTCAACCTCCCCGCCCCATGCACACTCCTGGCGCATTTGGGACAGGAAAAGTACATCTGTCCGAGGGCATTTATAACAGTATGGTGCAAGAGTAAATAGCGCATGCAGCGCCTACAACAAGCGTGCGGGCACTCTCTGAATTGATACCGAAGACGGTTGAAGCGAAAGCGACGGTTGCAGAAGAGGCAGAGAGTTGACTGGTGGTACATCGTTAGCGGAGAGGAGGCGCGGCCGCGGAAGGAAGAAGGGATAGAGGTAAGGGACATTTCGTCTTTATTCGATGTTTTATTATTTGTATTGTTGTTGATTTTTTTTTTTTTGTTTAAGCTGGTGCTCGCGGTTGTTTTTTGCCTGGTGGTGTTGATGATAGAGAAAGAGTTTAGAGAGAGAGCGACACTTTTGTAGGATTTCTACCTAGGGCGGCCTGCTGAAAAGGAAAAAAAAAGTAGCTTTTGAAGAAGGATGCCCTCGGTTTATGAGTTTTACCGGCAATATTTCAAGTCATCCAGTTAGGGTTCGAGGGAAGACTGTCGCGGTAAAGGAGACCCGCTCTTCTCTCTTGAACGGACTCAGCGAGTGACCAGCTTCTTCCAGAAATTTCGTCTGAGAATAGAAACGAGGCCTAGGTACTTAGTACAGAATCCAATAGGCCTGTTTGATATCTCCTTGAGCCTGTCACTCAATTACGTATACCACAGCCCTGATTTTATAGACTTGTAACTCGCGAGTGAGAATTTGTGGTGCTAGCTTTGCTGCGACTTGAAAGATGAAGGAAAAGGAAATGGTAGTTGGCATTGGGGATAATTCCTTGTTGCGGCTTGGTCATTTTAGTATAAAAAAGACAGAAAAAAACTAAGCCTAAAAGAAGAACCAGTCACTAGCGGCTCGCACACTAGCACCCGTCACCCATCTAGAAATCCATAGGTGGTCGTTGAGCACTCACACTCTTTCCTTCTATTATCAGCAATCCCATACAAATATTTCTCGGTCTAAACAACCAGCCAACCGCTACCTCCTTGTTACTAGTCGAAAGAGCTTCCGGTTCAACTCTGGCTCACATAATACTTCACTCGCGAAAGCAATTTTCTCACCCACATATCGGCATTCACACCACCTCATGTCTCTGCTTAACAACCCAGGTGAAATTGCACACGGCTCAATCAACCGAGGTGGTGGGATCGGTGCGGCGGGCGGAGGAACTGCCCTGTTTGAGATGCAAGCTGCCTTAATCCCAGACCAGCACAAGTTCAAATATAAATCAGCACGAGAGCTTGCCGGAAAAGTGGAATGGATTACCGGTTCCTGGTCCGCAGATCAATATTTCTTATATTTTCACGGAGTTGTCGATCGTGAGTTTGATGTGATCGAGCGAGAATTACGCAGGGTCCAGCTAAGAAATGCGGTACGCTTGACATTCGAGAACGGACTAGAAGCAGCAATCCTACGCATAAGTCCTAGGCCGGAGCACGCGAGGGTTGGCATTAACCTCTTCTCTATGATTGTTCTAAAGATCGCTTCTATTCCTGGGCATAGTATCGAGTCGATTGAAGGGTTTGGTGCAACACTATTGCAGGTTCCCGGGGTCCGTAGCAAGGAAGGAGATCAGAGCTTTGGGCCAGGGACTAGGTGGGGAAGGAATGCCTGGCCTTCAGTGATGATTGAAATTGGGTATTCAGGAGGAGAAGATTTCCTTCACTTAGACGCCCAGTGGTGGCTCAGCAACTCTGCAGATAAAATACGATTCGTGATTCTCGTCAGCATAACCAGGTACCCACTTGAGTTGTGCATTGAATGTTGGAGGATGCTTGAGTCCGACCGCCGCGAAACCAACCAGACACCCGCCCGCGTCCCAACCTGTGTCCAGGATTTCAACATTAACGCAGCTGGGGTGGTAAAATCAACGATGGGATCTACCGAGCTCCGCATTCCCTACGATTGTATCTTTGATGAACGCCATCGCAATCCTACTGATGTCGTGGTTAGCTTAGCAGAACTGGCTCGCTTTGCTCGGAGGAGGTTTCGGCATATGGAGCAATAGGAAATCCCCACTCCTGCCTTATTTTCCAAAAAACAATCTAACCTAGCTACGGCCGCCAATTAGATTATATTAGGGTCAGGAGCGCATGGGGGGTAGCTACAGATAGGGAGATTCTGCGGCTTTTCTCCCTATCTTGCATGTTGCTCATACTTCATCTGCCGCTCACTTTTTATCGAAGGGATAGATGCAAGGGCTATTTGGTCTTTGTCTAATATTTTATTTGCGTGCCCTTTTTTTTTTGGCTTGAACTGGTGGCTCAGTTGTTTTCTGCCTGGGGGTATTGATCGCAGTGAAAGAGTTTAGAGAGAGAGCGGCACTTGTAGGGTTTCTACCTAGGGCGGCTTGTTGAAAGAGAAAAAAACAAAAACTTTTAAAAGGGGATGCCCTTAGCTTATGAGTTTTACCGGCAGTACTTCAAGCCATCAAGTTAGGGTTCTAGGGAGGACTGGTGCGGGAAAGGTGACTCGCCTCTTCCAGAGCTTTGTTCTGTACATAGAACCGAGGGGTGGGCATTAATACAGAATGCAATAGGCCTGTAACTCACGAGTGAGAATTTGTGGTGCTGGTGATGCTGTGACTTGAAAGTTGAAGGAGCGGTTTTTGTATTGGGGATAATGCCTTGTGATGGTTTCAAGTTGCTGGAGCCATAGGGTTTGGAGCTCATGCGTTTTGAATAATTACTATGTATCATAATACGTTGTCCATTATATATTATAAGCTCCTTTTGCTTCAAGTTAACCATTTAAGTACAAAAGAGACTGAAAAAACTAAGCCTGAAAAAATAACCAGTCACTAGCGGCTCGCACACTAGCGCCCGTCGCTCATCTAGAAATCCATCTCTTAGGTGGCCATTGAGCACTCATACTCTTTCCCTCTATCATCAGCAATCCCCCACAAATATTTCTCGTTCCACACATCCCACCCAATCACTACCCTCTTTTTACCCGCCGAAAAAGCTTCTTCTTCTGCTTCGGCTCACATAATACGTCACCCACAAAAGCAAGTTACTCACCCACATATCGACATTCACACTATCTCATGTCTCTGCTTAATAACCCAGATGAAATTGCACACGGCTCAATCAACGGAGGTGGTGGGGTCGGTGCAGCGGGGGGAGGAACTACCCAGTTTGAGATGCAAGCTGCGTTAATCCCTGAAGAGAGCAAGTTCGAATATGAGTCAGCACGAAAGCTTGCGAGGATTGTCGAGAAGACTTTTGATTCCGGGTCCGCAGATCAATATTTCTTATATTTTCACGGAGTTGTCGATCGTGAATTTGACGTGATCGAGCGAGAATTACTCAGAGTCTAGCTAAGGAATAGGGTACGCTTGATATTCGAGAATGCATTAGATGCGGCAATCATACGCATAACCCCTGGGCCAGAACACGTGAGGGTCGGCAAGAGCCTCTACATGGAGGTTATGGATAAGATCGCTTCTATTCCTGGGCATGATCTCCGGTCGGTTGAACCATTTGGTGCAACACTATTGTAGGTTCCCGGGGTCCGTAGCAAGGAAGGAGATGGGGGCTTTGGACCAAATACTCGGTTGGGAATGGATGCATGGCCTTCAGTGATGATGGAATTTGGGTATTCGGGGGGAGAAGATTTCCTTCGCTTGGACGCGCAGTGGTGGCTCATCAACTCTGCCGGTAGAATACGATTCGTGATTCTCGTCTTCGTAGCCAAGGACCCGCTTGTATTAGGCATTGAATGTTGGAGCATGGCTCCGTCCGTGTCCCGACCTGTGTCGACAATTTCAACATTGACCCTTTTGGCAACGTGAAATCACCGATGGGATCTACTGAGCTACGGATTCCCTATACGTATATCTTTGATCAACAACAAGCGGGTTAAAAGAGGATGCAGGAGATCCTTCCCCATAAGTTAGAGTGCCCGTGGTGACACTAGCGCTGGGTCAAGTTTACCTAGAATTTATGGTATTTCTTATTTTTCTACAGTGTGATACCGAAAGAAAACGAAAACAAAAAAAAACACGAGTCATGAAATATCATATCATACTGTACCATACTGTACACTGCGCGAGTATAATAAATAAACCAAGGAAGTAAAAAGCAAAACGGTTTTCCTCTCCTGTTCAGCATATAGATTACAAGGGGTACAAATAAAGAAAGAGGGAAAAGGTTGAAGAGTGAAAAAAAAAAAAGAACCCCACCAATTCGCAAAATTCAAAGGGACAAACACCAAATCCCATGCTGAGACTAAGGAAGAAAAGAAGAGAAAAGAAAAAAAGAGATACAATAGCGGCACATAAACACCGATGAGAAAAAAATGAGGCAATAGAGGGAAGTATGGCGGTATCATACACCCACTCCCACAGAAGAAGCAGCAGGCTTCTTTTGCAATGGTAGCGCGACGCCCGCTTTCCGTCTCGCTACTGCTACCGCTGTCACTGGCGCATCCACTGCCCGCAGGATAACTCCCCACGGACTCTGCAGACGACCTCGCCTCCCTGCCGCCACTCCCGCACCACTAGCGCCACCGCTGTCCTTATCGGTCCCATGTCTGGACCCAACCCGTGCTCATGCGCTCTTATGTGCAGAGACGACCCTCATTCGTCTGTGTATTGTAGGGGAGCTTCTTTTTCCTTCGATTTCCTCATGCCCCTGTTCCTCCTCCTCTCTGGCAAGAGTGGCGGGGCTCGGGGGTGAGAACTTCAATGCAGGAGAAGTTAGTGAATCTCCGCTGAGTAGTAATTGCGCCGTCGGCGTCGGAGGTGGGGGGTCTCCGGATTGTCGTCCTGGGAGGTAGAGGGTAGGTGTCTTGCTAGAAACCCTCCGCCTCCTCCTACTCCTCCGAGCGAGACTGAGTTCCAAGGGGTAGATACCCGGTTGAAGAACAATATAACGACGCTGACCGCCACAATTGTGGCTATTAGTAGTAGTAGGAGGGATTGTAGTTGGTAGATGCGCCGCTGGAAGAGGGGTTCATCGGTGAGTAGGGGTAGCCATGTCGCCGGGGTTTGTATCTGCTGGTCTGTGTGCATGTTTTGTGATTCGGGAGCTATCATGGTTGATTGCTAGAGTTGGTAAATTGTTCCCTCTTCTGAGCATTAGTACCGCCGGAAATCTGAAGATTGAAAGGGGACAAACGTAACTGAGCGGTTCGACTAGAACTGTAGAATTTAGTTTCTTAATGAGGTGTGCCTTCTTCTGAATTTGGTGCTTTTCAACTTTGACGAAGGCGTCGCGGAGTATGCGGGATTTCTCTTCTACGATATGGGCTGTAACGAGAGGGTTGCGTTTGCCTCTATGGTTATGGTTCCCATCGTCTATAACGTTCACCAAGTCCATGGCAGCGGGGTTAAGCGATTGCTATTCGGGAGGTTTTGCTGCGACGAGACCGCCCTCGAAACTCAACCTTCACCCAAAAAACCAGTCACTAGCAACGGGCACACAGGCACTTACTGGGACCTTGCCTTTTTGTGGTCTCCCTTCCGGAAACTAAAAATTCAAATATAATAAAACGGAATGGCCCGTCCCTCGGCAGCCATTGCGGCACTCACCTATCGTTTGTTTTTTCCCTCTTTCTCTGTCCTACATTTTAAACCACCTTTGTCACCGTCGAAAAAGCATCTCTTCCACCTTTCGCCCCTCACGATATTACCTCACAAAACAATTTCTTCTATTTACCTATCCGCTATCCAACCAACATGTCTCGATCTCAAGACCAAAATCTAATCCCCCAAGACCTCATCTTGCCAGATCCTCGACCAGGGACCAAGGGCAGATGTACTCAGTTCGAGCTCCAGGCCGCCTTAATCCCGGATGAGAACAGGTTTGAGTATCAGTCCGCTCGAGAGCTGGCTAGGACGGTTCAAATGACTGTCGATTCCGGGTTCGAAGAGGAGTATTTTCTATATTTCCACGGTGTCACCGATAGCGAGTTTGACGTGCTTGAGCAAGAACTACGCGCGGTTCAGTTACGAACTGCCGTACGCTTCACATTCGAAAATGCTTTAGATGCAGCAATCTTACGTATAATGCCTGGGCCGGCACATAGTAGGATCGCCGGTAACTTCTTCAGGGTGATTGAAAACAAGATTGCTTCTATCCCCGGCCACGATATCTGGTCAACCCACGCTTTTGGTGCATCACTACTCCAAATTCCTGGGGTCCGCAGCAAGGAAGGGCATCATGCCTTGGGGCCAGTCACTCGGGCGGGCTGGGATGCGTGGCCTTCGGTGATGATTGAAACTGGGTATTCAAAGGCACTCGAGTATCTTCGCTTGGATGCGGGGTGGTGGCTCATCAACTCTGCCGGGAAAATACGATTTGTGATTATCGTACAAGTAATGACTGATCCGTTGGCGCTGCACATTGAGGGCTGGGCCATGTCCGATTCAGGCCATCGGCAAACTAGACAGACTAGTGCCCTGATCCCCAGCTGTGAGCAGAGTTTCGAAATTGATGAAGAAGGGGTAGTAACATCAGCATCGTCGGCTCTCTGCATTCCGTACGATTGTATATTTGATGAGCGCAATGGCGACCCCCCGAATGCCGTTCTCAACAAGGCTGAACTTAATTTCTTTGCGCGATGGATGTTTCACCTGCTGACAGGTAATTCTTCCTTTAATATTATTTCTGAAAAAGTAGTCTGACTTAGCTCTTTTAGGTAGGTAGATTGCATTGGTGAGCGGAACGAGGGGCCGGGTATCAATCAAAAGTTGTGGTCGTTTGCTCTCTTTTGTACCTTATTTCTACCTATCTTGCTTCTCTTGTCTATCCTAGGTCGGGTTGCTTCATCGCAATTTGTGGGTGGTGCTAGAGGAAGAGGTTCTAGTCTCTATATCTTTGAATTCAAGGGGTTCCAGCTGTAAATTGTTTGGGGCTTATGACTAATGCGTGTGTTGAGATACCTGTGTCCTTGTATCTAAAAAAAAACTCTATATTCACCTTCTTAATAGCCCAACCCCTCAGTTTACAAAACTCTTATTAATAAAGAATGTGGTTGACTTTGAAAGAAGCAGGAGACGGTGAAGACCATGTATATGTATTGCAGATGGTTCGGGAGAGCCACCATTTACTCGCTTATTAGGCTGTAGAAGGAGTCGGTCCAAATGCGTGACAGGGTTCCAGTCAGTGTTCGCAACGGTCTGGGGGCCCGGGCAGCCCCACGGGGGAACAGCGGCAAAATTTAAATAGTCTTGAATATGAGGGGCCAATCCTTCAAGAGTTCTAATAATTTATAACAAATATGCACCCAACCAGGCCGATCCCACTCCTGTGATGTAAAACGATAGCTGTTGGACAGGGTTATGGAGACGGAATTTTAAAAATTGGGCATCGTGTGCAATGGAATTCCAGTCTTCACTATACTCATCGACCATGATTCCTCAAGGTTCCCATAAACTTTTAAAGAGATATATTAAGGCAAAAAACTTGATAGCCCTGATGGCAAAAAGGTGGTTCGCCAGGGCTTACTTTACCTATTATTTATTAAAGGCCTGCTTGCTACATCCACCCCAGCCGGGAGTTGAACTCCCGACCTTCCCTGTAAGGGGTTGTAGTGACCGGTCTCTTTACCATTAAGCTATGAGAACCGGTCAATAGTGCTCTTTTATTTGGAAATTTAACCTAAGGAGGGATTCGCATTCTCCTTTCTATTTTTATTTCGGATTTATCAACAAAGAATATCATTTAACACCCTCGTGATACGTACTGTATAGGTAAAGATGGCCCTATTGAAGCTGTACTTGAACAAGGTCAACTCTTACTGGAAACGGCCTTCTGGAAAACTTGACCTCAAATCATCTTCAATCATGATATCACCACGCCTGTTTTTAGATAAAGTCTAAACAGGGCATAGTGACCCAGATTATGGTTCTTCCATCTTCTATCTTTCCTTCTAAAGTGTGTTACGATTACACTGTAGTTGTTGTCTTCGCTTCCTGATCTGAAGATGATTTGTGATTGTGGGGGAATACAGATTCTCTGCTTGAACGGTGGAGAAGAGTGGGGATCTGTCTTGGCCTGCAGGCAGTTGTGGGGATCTGTCGGGACCTGCCGGTATTTGTGGGCATCTGTGGGCATCTGTGGGGGTGTGTGGGGATCTGCAGGGATCTGCAGGGATCTGTCTGGCTTCACACTCAGAGACACTCTGCAATCTGGTTGTGTGGCCCGGTGTCTTCCCCCGTCCTACAGCCATTAGCTCTGGGCAAAATTCTCTCCAGGACTGGACAGACTACGATTCATAGTCCGTCCTGGTCCTACCCTCAGGGCGGACGAACTGCCCCATTGCGAACACTGGTTCCAGTAACGTGGGGATCAACAGAGGTGGTGTATCTTGCTATGATAGGAGCGCTGCTATAGCGAATATCGCAATTAGGGGGCGAAGTGTTTTATTGCACTATGGGTAGTTTAGGTTAGGACAGGTGTTTGGGATAAGGGGCATAGCCTGTCACTCGGTGGCTATGCAGTTTGGTGTGGCGGAAGTTGAGTGTGTTAAGCAAGGGGTCGAAGAAAAAGTGAAGACTGCAGAAAATAGAACACAGAAAGATATAGGGAGGTAGAGATTTTCCCCTGCTCTCTTCATGCTGGGTGCAGTGTTCCAATCGTTCCAGTCCGTCCCTCTTGGAGGTAGGACGGGACCGACTATGGGCTATAATCAGTCTTTTTTTTTTTTTTTTTGGATGAACGGAAGCTCCACATTCGACAGTTGAAGAAACGGATAAGCTATGGGTCTGGGCCTCCAGTATGCCGCAAGCTGACAATTATCCTCAAGCTCCCATGCCTAATTTCTTGGTCGTTATTGAAATTATGCGACTAAAATTTACATCTCAGAGTGGCCAACCACTTTATTTATTCGTCCGCCTAGAAACCTATTTACCTTGGTCACCCCATAGTGGTAGGTGCTTCACTGTCTTATTGAGTTGGGGGTATGGTTAGTAGCCTGGTGGTGCTCTCGTGGATTGTGGAAAATACCTGAACTTGCCATCAACAGGGGAATTAGATAAAATCTGAAGCTTTATTCTAGAGTAGAAGGTATATCTAGATATTAGACTCTAAAGCTCCTACCCGAGCTATTCATTCCATTTGTTTTATTATTTGTGTGGTTTTTTTCATTTTTTTTGTTTAAGCTAGTGCTCACAGTTTTTTTCTACCTGGTGGTGTTGGTGGCTGGGAAAGAGTTTAGAGAGAGAGAGGGACACTTTTGTAGGATTTCAACCAAGGGTGGCCTGCTGAAAAAGAAAAGAAAAAAATAGCTTTTGAAGAAGGATGCCCTCGGTTTATGAGTTTTACGATACCGGGAATATTTCAAGTCATCCAGTTAGGGTTCTAGGAAAGACTGGTGCAGGAAAGGAGACTCGCTTATGTCTGTTGAACGAATTCGGGGAGTGAGGAGCCTCTTCTAGAACTTTCGTCTGAACATAGAAACGAGGCCTGGGTACTAATACAGAATTGAATAGGCCTGTTTAATATCTCTTTGAGCCTGTCACTCTCAATTACTTATACCACAGCCCTGATGTTATAAGCTTGCAACTCGTGAGTGAGAATTTGTGGCGCTGGTGATGCTTTGTCTTGAAAGATTAAGGAAAAGAGAGTGGTTGTTGGTATTGGGGATAATGCCTTGTGGCAGTTTCAAGTTGCTTAAAGTCAGAATGCTGTTTTCCTGCTAGGCTGGGAGCCGTAGGGTTTGTGGCTCATACTTCTTGAATATCGGGTCTTACGAAATTCGAAATGTTCTCAAGCCACCAGTCCGGATCGACCCTAAGGTCTGTCTAGTCTGCGAGTTGCCCACTTCAATCAAGCCTCGCAATTGGGCTTCGGGTTTTCGGGTCGACCCGGGTTTAGATCGGGTTGGGTCGGGTCGGGTCCGGGGGGCAGGAGTTTGGGTCGGGTCGGGTCGCCCAAGTTGCAAACCCGGGTAGCCCGACCCGACCCAAACTATAACCGAAACTAAGTTTCACTTTTTGTTTC
>Ga0307507_10011887_pt1 | contig 10880 bp, 9 predicted proteins | sample 7_EM_MG_FD_207223 | JGI IMG/M metagenome (GOLD analysis project Ga0307507, IMG submission 207223) | Populus trichocarpa ectomycorrhiza microbial communities from riparian zone in the Pacific Northwest, United States - 7_EM | ecosystem: Host-associated > Plants > Roots > Unclassified | place... | reverse complement strand
AAGACGTTAAAACAACATCATCAAGTTTTTGAGGAAAATGTCTCTTGTCAAAGAAGACATCAAAGCCAAAGCTGAGGTCTACTATGGAGATGAAATGGGAAAAGAGAAATCTCAAGAATTGCTCAGAGAAGTAGGCTTGCCAAATGGTCTTTTGCCCTTGCACGATATTGTAGAGTGCGGGATTGTGAGGGAGACAGGGTTTGTGTGGCTCAAGCAAAAGAAGAGCATAACCCACAAGTTTGAGAAGATTGGCAAGCTCGCTTCCTATGGAACTGAAGTCACAGCTTATGTTGAACAAAACAAGATCAAGAAACTGACTGGTGTGAAGACCAAAGAGCTTTTGCTCTGGGTCACACTGAGTGATATCTATTTGGATGATCCACCAACTGGAAAGATCACTTTCCAGACTCCTACTGGGCTCTACAGGACTTTCCCTGTGTCAGCTTTTGTGGTTGAAGAAAAAGGTAAAGCAGCAACCTCAGCAGCGGCGGCAAAGGATGTCAAGGAAGAGAAGAAGGATGATGTCAAGGGAGTGAATGGAGCCGTGGAGGTGAAGGAGGCCTAAGGTTCTTAGTCTTCAGTGATAAAAAGGCCTTCATCTGCTCTGTATTACTATCAATTTCAATGTATTATTACCTCTTGCTAGTGTTTACTGGTAATAAAGTACATTAGAGTTTAATTTTTCAGTCATGTTGTAGACAAGATCACAGCATAGACACTTGAGTTGTCTACATGTCTGTTTTCTCTTAGCTTATCATGATAAGAAAGGGTGAAATGGATTAAGTTATGCTTGAAATGTGATCATGAATGAACATTGTTTGATGTTTATCTCAGAATTCTGAAAGGATGATAATTATGAATTTCTCACTTGAAATGTCGGCCGGGAGAAAATTTGAAAGGGGGCAGCCGGGAATTTAATGCAGATTAATTGTTTTCTTGTCATTTTGCCTAAATTTTGTCTAAGCATCGAAGGAATCCCACTTTTTGTCTTTTACGCCTTGCATCATTTTCAATCCTATGCACCTGGCTATGATTCCTTAACCTTAGTCTACATATCCATGGAACAAAACCAGCCTGTGTTTTAAATGGTGTTCGGTTACTCCTGAAAACTGAAGAGAGAGAGAGATAGTTAGGATAGAAATGATAAATTTTATTGTATTTCCTGTGTTTTAAAAGGATAAAAATTCATCCTAAAATCGTTACAGAGGCAATGTTATTTATATCAAAGTGTTAGCCTTCCAAAGTAAACATATTTCTATCCCTTTTATATTTGTCCATTTTATTCTTTTTATATTTGTCCATTCTGTTTTAAGATATTAATCATATACAATTTTAATGTTATATGCATCGTAGTGCGGGAGCTTTTTGGATTGAATAAATATTTTTTTTATTCTGTATTATTTTTCTTTTCTAGTTTTTTAAGGAAATAGTTTTCCATTTTATTTTTCTCATTACTCGTTTTCTAGTTATTTAGGCCAGGTAAGATATAAATGAATAAAATTAAATATCATGAGAGGATTATCCTTCGCTACTGTCTACTTAACTGGCAGTTAAAGTATAAAAGCTCCCCAGTCCCGTCCCTGGCCAAGGACCATAAAAAACTAGGAGTAAAAAGGAGGGGGCAATGGATACATATTGCAGAAAGGTACGGAAGGTTGCCAGATTCTGGTCACACATGTCGTTGGACCATGTAAGATAGCAAATTGCAAAACGATATTAAGAACCACAAGCTAGCACCAGTTACTAGAGAACTCCCTAGAGCTAATAAATGTCGTTAGCAAACAAGGGCAGCGAAGCAACAGAGAATTCAGCTCTATAGGGAGAAACTTCAAATGGTGAATCATATGGCATCAGCATACAGTTGTTTTATGTTTTGATGACATCAGTTTAAGGTTTGCACTAGAGAGGTTTCATGTATAATGGACTAGACATCTTCGAAAATGGAATAGAACCAGATTATATAAGTGCAGTAATTCAGCCGCAGAATCTACAACCCTTGTCGAGCAAGACACCTCAAGATATTCTACTACTCCTACCATAGGCCACGAAATGGAGATTGATACGAATTACAGCGATATATACAGCAAGATGGCAGGTTCTCTCACAAAGCTCTACTACTTTCTCCAGCGATCACAGCTTCAAAGCCTAAGAAAATGCATAGGAGGTAACAAGCACATGTTATTATCTATATAGTAGCACCAGAAATATCAGACTTCCCAAAATCATCCAAACCGCTCTAGTGCATGTGTGAGGTGTTCCTATCGTGGGAGGGGGTAAACATTTCAAAGAAACAGACTAGAATTGAAGTTCGAGAGTCGTACCTTTGATGGAGTGACCCATTTGCCATTGATCCAGTCTTGATGTGGCCTTAAGTCAGAGTGCTGAAATTCTAATTCCTCATTGGAATCCTTGAAGAAGACTGAATACTTTGGGAAAGTATTAACCTTAGAAACTACACCCACCCACCAGGCATCATTGTACAGAGCATCAACTTCTTCCAACTTCTTGAATCGATCAATAATTATAGTTTGTGGAGGATGAGGCCTAATGTGCACAGTGTCAATCTCTTCCCTCAGAAAATCACTATCATCTTCGGTTCTCAAGGTTTGGTACTCAATAAGGTACTTGTCCTTGCCCACTGGCTCAACAATAGTTGCAGCAAACCAAGCACCTTTAAAACCATCTTCGTCACTGCTAACCTCAACTAGCATTCCCTTGCTAAACTTTGCATCTTTTGGTGATTCAATAGGCTTCTCTTGTGTTGTATCGGGCACTTTCTGCAATTCCAGATTCGAGAAGTTGATAAAGGTAAATTGCAGAACATACCCAGAAAAAGACAAAACACACAGAATAAAGGATTGTTGGATACAGAATAGCAACTGACTGAAGCCAATCAAACCACATTACTACACAAAAGGATGTTCCATAAGATTTTCTATCCATTTGAAAAATGGCATTCGTTGTAAATCCATGGCCATAAAAATAGAACACAACAATAAGGCACTACATGTGCCAAAGGAAATTGCTTCAAGCTTCCCAATTATACATTTACAATTATCATCATAAGCTAACTTCCATATGTCCAGATAATACAGCTTTATAGCATCAAAATACCAATCATCAACAGGTCAAAGGAATTACACAGAGGCAGCAACACAAAATAAGAGTTGAAGTTTCTCTTTCAATTCTGCAAGCATCTGTTTTAGCTTCCTTATCCAGGATAGTCTATCAAAGAAGTTCAATTACTTAAGATAGTGTTGAGAAAACAGCATTCTATCAGACATGGTTCTAACATTTGAAAAAGCTGGAAAATTTTCTCCTTTTGACCAAAATATAACAAAGTTAATGAAACCAAGAGTGAATAAAACAGAGATCGAGTGACCATCCTGTCATAACTGATTAAGTGTCTATGAAGCAGACTCTCTCTACATACTATCCATATAGCACAGCACATCCAGTGATAGCTCATTCTAGAGTTTTTCCACTTATTTTATGCACTTACACACACACGCACGCACCAGAAAGTGTACCCGAATGGACATTATCAAATCCAGAAGAGCTTTCTTCTTTTTCATTTCCACCTTTGGGCCTATGCATGTTTATTGCTTTGCAAAAACAAGCCTCCGATACCTCTACATCCAGGATACTCCTTCTCCATTTAACACTTCCAATTGATACAAGTGTAAATATCCAAGCAAAGCATCAAGGAATGACCGCCCACATTCAAACAAAACTTCAGGCTGTACTGTGTGCAAAAAATTTTAAGAAGAAAAAAACCCTTCTCACTTATTTAAGGATTTTGCAACTTAATGATTTTCCAACACTACCAACATGTATATTTTTCAAAAGGGTAAAAGAAAATCCTCCCAATCCTACCACCCTGCCTTCACAAGGGGCAAAAGAACGAGAAATATCCTTTTTTTTCCCCGGAAATACTTGTGATCAGTAATCCAAGATTAGCACACACAACTTTATCAAAAACCAAAGACACACATCTCTGCATCCTCTTTTGAAAGAACCAACCATCAACCAAACATACCAACTATGAAAGTGAAATTTCGCAATGAAACACATTAACCAAATTTAACATTGTAAAAAAAAGAAGATAATCATACAAATCTAAAGAATTAACCAAAATTTACATAAAGAGAACTACTTTGTCAAAAACAAAACCCACCTTGTTAACCCTCCTTTTCACCTCTTTCGTCACTTCTTCTTCAACGAGTTTCCTTTTATTTCTAGAACCCTGCTTTCAAAAAAAAAAAAAAATCCAAAAGAAAAAACAATCACAAATTTAGAATCCAACCCAAAACAAAAACCAAACACACTAACCAAGATTAAGACAATTAAACTAAAAACATTACCCTAGATTGACCTAATAACAACAAATCTATCAAAAGACAACAACATTAACAAAAGAACAATAAATTATCAACACAAAACAAAATAAATTAACCAAGTTTAACATAAAAGCAACTTATCAAAAAGAGAAAAAAAAACACCTCATTTTCCTTCTCTTTCACCTCCTCCTCTTCCTCTCCTTCCAACGTTGGTTTCCACGCCCCATTAACCCACTCCCTATGCAACCTCAAATCCTCCTCGCCAAACTCAATCTGCTCTTTAGTACTCCTAAAAAACACAGCAAACTTCCCATCCTCATTCACCTCAGTTATCACACCTTCCCACCACCCATCGTTATGAAAAGCATCAACTTCTTCACTAAACTTGAACTCCCTCTTCTTCTCTCTTGGGGCTATTGGTCTTATTTGGAACTCATTGACTGTTTCCTGCAAGGGTTTTGTCCCTTCTTCATCTTCAAACAGCTTGTCATATTCAACAATGAATTTTGAGGTTCTTGTTGCCTTCACTACTGTTCCTGTATAGAAGGAGCCTCTGAATCCTTCCTCTTCTGACATGATTTCTACTTTTGAGCCTGGTTTGAAATGTGGGTTTTGGTTGGGTTTTGATTTGGGCGTGGATTTTGGCGGCATTTTTGTGGTTTGTTAGGTAACGGGTTTAGGGTTTATTCCAGATTTAGTGTTTTTAGGGATTTTGGCGCCCTAGAGAAAGAGAGAGATAGAGATAGAGAGATTCTGTTGGAGTTAATCGGAAATGAGGGAAGGAAGGAAAAGTTTAGGGGTGGAGAATATAAAAAAGGATAAAATGACGGGGCAAATGAGAAATTTGGGAAGAAGTATAATAAAATAAAAATGCATTTATTAAATTTATTTTTTTCCTCCAAAATAAATGGTATTTTAAAACTAGTTTACATATTTATTAAAATTAATTCTTTTTTAGAAATATTTTAAGACCTTATTCTATATATTACTCTATCTCGTTTTAAGAAATTAAATAATTTTTTATTGGTGTTATTTTGAGTTATTAATTCATAAAGTTAAGGAAAGAAAGAAATCTCTAAATCAGTCCTTTAAAATTATCTAATTAATTAGAAATATACATTCCAAATTAATCAGTCCTTTATCATCATTAAGTGATAGATATTATTTATATGTACTCATAAAATAGAATACTGTAAAAAGTAAAAATGCAAGATATGTCTTGCATTAATTTAAAACTATGTGTGATATAAGTAAGGTAAACCATGAAGAACAAGCATATGAAGAGCTGAAAAACCAAAGCTTTTACATGTAGCCATGCTAATATTATACCACATCCATAGCTCAAACGAAAGTTAAAGGATCACAGGAGAAATGAAAGAGCAATATCAGACAATAGGCACAAGTCAAAAGTTACAGTTTCTAACATCTTCTTCTTCTTTTCTCCTAACATCTTTTTTTTTTTTTTTAGTATAACGTGGGTATCCGAACCAGCTTGTGCGCACCTCGACTAATCCCACGGGCCCTGAAGTTAACGACCATGTAAACTTCCAGTGGCCATCATATGAGCAACCACAGGGCTCGAACTTGAAACCACAGAGGAAGCAAACCTCTTGGTCCCAAACTCTTACTACTGGGCCACCATCTAGATGGTTTCCTAACATCTTTAATGGTATTGTAGATGGAGAGATGACTCATTTTCCCAATTATAATAGTATTTTGGATGGGGATGAAATGTGATATAAAATCTAAATATTAAGGATACAATTGTACTATTCCAAACAAGAAGGTCCAGTTTTATAGAGTTATAAACTATAGGGACCTGTCATTGAGACATAAGTAGATAGAAAGTAGCATGTCAGCTGCTGTTTCATAGCTCAGACAGAACAGAGAGTTCACTTTGTGCTTTAAGTTCCAGTTTTTGTTACTATGAAACTTTCCAGACTAAACTATCTTTCAAAACCCTTCAAGATTCCAACTTTCACTCTCAAACCAACCTTAACTCTCCCAATCTTAGAAACCCACTTGCAAAAATGTCAAAACATCAAGCAATTCAATCAAATCCTCTCGCAAATGATCCTTTCTGGCTTCTTCAAAGACAGTTTTGCAGCTAGTAGACTCCTTAAGTTCTCCACTGAATTACCTTTCATTAACATCAACCAGTCATATCAAATATTTTCACACATTGAGAACCCAAATGGGTTCATTTGTAATACCATGATGAAGGGTTATATGCAAAGAAATAGCCCTTGTAAAGCTATATGGGTTTATAAGTTTATGCTTGAAAGCAATGTAGCAGCTGATAATTATACTTATCCAATATTGTTTCAGTCTTGTTCTATTAGATTAGCTGAGTTTGATGGGAAATGTATTCAAGATCATGTTTTGAAGGTGGGTTTTGATTCTGATGTTTATATACAGAACACTCTGATTAATATGTACGCTGTTTGTGGGAATTTAAGTGATGCACGTAAGGTGTTTGATGGAAGTTCTGTTTTGGACATGGTTTCGTGGAATTCGATGTTGGCAGGGTATGTTTTGGTAGGGAACGTGGAGGAGGCTAAGGATGTGTATGATAGGATGCCTGAAAGGAATGTAATTGCTTCGAATTCGATGATTGTTTTGTTTGGTAAGAAAGGTAATGTTGAAGAGGCCTGCAAATTGTTTAATGAAATGAAACAGAAGGATTTAGTATCGTGGAGTGCATTGATTTCATGTTATGAGCAGAATGAGATGTATGAGGAGGCTTTGATTTTGTTCAAGGAAATGAATGCTAATGGAATTATGGTGGATGAGGTCGTGGTGCTTAGTGTTCTTTCAGCATGTTCTCGCTTGTTGGTGGTTATAACAGGGAAGTTGGTACATGGTTTGGTTGTGAAGGTTGGGATTGAGACTTATGTTAACCTTCAAAATGCGTTGATTCACATGTATTCAAGTTGTGAAGAAGTGGTTACTGCTCAAAAGTTGTTTAGTGAGAGTTGTTGCTTGGATCAAATATCATGGAATTCTATGATCTCTGGCTACGTGAAATGTGGGGAAATTGAAAAAGCGAGGGCTTTATTCGATTCAATGCCTGACAAAGATAATGTATCATGGAGTGCAATGATATCAGGTTATGCTCAACAGGACAGATTTACTGAGACTTTAGTTCTGTTCCAGGAAATGCAGATTGAAGGAACAAAGCCAGATGAGACGATTTTGGTTAGTGTGATCTCAGCTTGTACGCACCTGGCTGCTCTTGACCAAGGCAAGTGGATTCATGCTTATATAAGGAAGAACGGGCTAAAGATTAATATCATTTTGGGTACAACTCTTATAAACATGTATATGAAATTAGGGTGTGTTGAAGATGCTTTGGAGGTTTTCAAAGGGTTGGAGGAGAAGGGGGTTTCTACTTGGAACGCTCTCATTCTTGGTTTGGCAATGAATGGATTAGTGGACAAGTCACTCAAAACATTTTCAGAGATGAAGGAACATGGTGTAACACCTAATGAGATAACCTTTGTAGCAGTTCTTGGGGCTTGCAGACACATGGGCTTAGTGGATGAGGGACACCGTCATTTTAATTCCATGATTCAGGAGCACAAGATTGGGCCCAACATCAAGCATTATGGATGCATGGTCGATCTTCTAGGACGTGCAGGTATGCTAAAAGAAGCAGAGGAACTCATTGAGAGTATGCCAATGGCACCAGATGTTTCCACTTGGGGTGCCTTGCTTGGAGCTTGTAAGAAATACGGTGACAATGAAACCGGGGAGAGGATAGGAAGAAAGCTTGTAGAACTTCATCCTGACCATGATGGGTTCAATGTGTTACTTTCAAACATATATGCTTCAAAGGGCAATTGGGTTGATGTTCTTGAAGTTCGGGGAATGATGAGGCAACATGGGGTGGTGAAGACCCCAGGTTGTAGCATGATTGAAGCACATGGTAGAGTTCACGAGTTCCTCGCTGGAGATAAGACACACCCTCAGAATGAACATATCGAACATATGTTAGATGAAATGGCTAAGAAATTAAAGTTGGAAGGTTATGCACCAGATACACGTGAGGTTTCCCTTGATATTGATGAAGAAGAAAAGGAAACTACTCTGTTTAGACACAGTGAGAAGCTTGCAATTGCCTTTGGGCTTATTGCTATTGATCCACCAACACCAATAAGGATAGTGAAGAATTTGCGAATATGCAATGATTGTCACACGGCAGCAAAGTTGATCTCTAAAGCTTTTAATCGTGAAATTGTGGTGAGGGATCGGCATCGCTTCCACCACTTCAAGCAGGGTTCTTGTTCATGCATGGATTATTGGTAGAAAAAAATATACAAATTTCTGTGTTTATTCATGTTGAGCTTGTCCAGTCCGACCATGGTAGACATGTATTTTTTTCACTGGTTGCTGCCTGGCATACAATTATAAGACCTCAGGCCGGGTACTGTTGAAATGAAACAGTAACCATGCCTTACAAAAAGCATCAACCTACAATGGCTGGTTAAATTCTCCAACTGGTTAGTTGATTTGTTATGCATTTTTGTTTGAATTGTGGCTTGTATTATGTTTATTCTCACAATGACATTCTGGATTTTCTCTTCTCCATTGATGGCAGCAGAACACGAGTATGAAAAGAGAGTGCCTTTCTTTGAATCCCAATAGAAGAATGTAAGATGCCTTTCTTTTCTTTTTGTTTTTTTTTTTAAATCTGTTTGAATTTTTTAAGGATCTGATTTACTTTTGTTTTAAAGGCCGAGACTGAGTAATTTTTTTTTACATGATTCTTCCATTTCCACTGGTGCTTTAAATTTCTCTTTCACTTAATTCAATTCATTCTGTAATGAAGAATATGAACATCCTGTTGACAAAGATGTTGGAATTTTTCAATTTAATTGATACGTGAACCCAAATTATATTTATTTTTGAAGGAGCAAATAGGTTCAAATTCTAGATTTTGTGCCTTAAAATTTTGTTGGAAGTTGGCATCAATTTAGGAGATTTAATTTTCAGTTTATCTTTTAATTGTTAATACCTTTTCTTTTCTTTTTGCGTCTTGTTTCACACAACACAAATTGCCTCGAATCTAGCCAAAGCACTGACCAAGGTTCTTGCTTATATTTAAGGGGTTTTTTTTTATATGATATATGACTCTGTACATACTTGGTGTTCAGCTTGCTATTTTCCTTTGGTGATGTTTGTATGTGGATTTGATTTGTTTTTTTTTTATAGGTGATTTCCATATATCAGGGGGTTTGGCTCTGTGTTTTATACCGGCTTATCACAGTGTCCTATTTCTTCAATTTTTGAGCTATACTGCTTTCACCACCAATGAGGTGATGGAAACCATGGGTGCTGGCGAGTTCGGTGATGCCATGGTTCTATTTTAAGAATGAGGATTTGGTGGAGGCCTGTCTATTTTCATGGCATGCATATTAGTCTAAATTTCTAAAATGTTGCTGCTGCTGTTGCTACAAAAGTAATTAATTTCTTGGTGTTGATGTTGCTATAAAAGTAAGCTAAGAAGCAACACAATTGGTTACAATTCCGTGACAGAGTTGTGTAACAAAAAGTATCGCTATAAACTTTGTAGTAGTATTTAAAAATGAGTTAATGTATGATGATATGCTGATAATATTGATTGCTGCACAGTGGCTGTGTTCAAATGCATGTTAATGTCTTTCCCTTACTCTCACGATGATCAATGTGAATTTTCAGTCTTACATCCTAGGAAGTTTGATGAATGAAGTAGCTGTTTGCAACTGAGAAACATGCCATGACTAGGTAAATGTGCTGATCTCTGAATTTGTTACCAAATTGATGGTGTTTTTGACATGCATGCTGGAAATCTTTTCTTGATTTTTTTTTAGGTTTCTCACAATGTCTTTTGCATGAAGCTAAATCATTGGAATCTGGATCTGATTATTTCTGAGTTGAGCATGGAATAATTCTGCATGATTTCCTTTTATCTATTGTTTAATGAATTCTTTTGATTGAACTTTGATCTTGGTTTCAAAGCAATTATTGACAAGATCTGATGCAGACCATGAGATCCTTATTGTAACAAAAGATTAATCAGCAATAACAATATATCAGTCCTTGAGTTGCACTGTAGATGGTCACCACCAAACTGGCTCTACATGAAATCCTTTGCAATCTGTGATATAGGTGTGTATCATTTGCCTGCTGACCTTTTCACACTGTAGAAAATAAAATTCATTTCTTCATATATGTTGATTGATGACTTTTTATGTTTCCTAGTAAGAAGAAAATGAGGCATCTTTTTGTTTGTATGATAGCCAAATTTGCAGGGACAGCTATTTAAATATGCGAGAGGGACGCTGAGGGAGAGAGAGGGAGGAAGAAGATGTGCGAGAGGGAGATTCGGCAGAGAGAGATGGAGAGGTGTGGAGGCTTTGTTAACAAGATTTTTCGATAACCCTGGATATCATTAGATGCATCTCAATCCAACTCCTACCGGCCTCTTTTTTAGAGCCTGCTCTCTTCATCAGCTTTCTCATTCTTTCAGCTTCTCCCCATTTTCCTTCTGCAGCATAG
>Ga0307507_10011885_pt1 | contig 10881 bp, 9 predicted proteins | sample 7_EM_MG_FD_207223 | JGI IMG/M metagenome (GOLD analysis project Ga0307507, IMG submission 207223) | Populus trichocarpa ectomycorrhiza microbial communities from riparian zone in the Pacific Northwest, United States - 7_EM | ecosystem: Host-associated > Plants > Roots > Unclassified | place... | reverse complement strand
AACAAGGCAGGGTTGCTGCAAGTTTACATTCACACCGCCCGTGGTGTCCTTATCGAGGTTAATCCGCATGTTCGGATCCCTCGTACCTTCAAGCGATTCAGTGGACTCATGGGTACGATAGAAATTTCTCTTGTTATAAAATTATATTGACGTCCGATCTAGTCCAGTTACTTCATAAATTATCTATCAGAGGCGTAAATGGTCCAGAAAAACTGTTAAAGGTGATCAAAGTAGGTTTTTATATATATTCATGTAACTTTCGAACGCAAACTCATGATAATCAGAATCCCGTTATTGATCACCTCCCCCCAAACACCATTAAAATCAGTATGAGCTCATTTCCCCTCATTTACGACTGATAACTGATTCCTGCAACTTCGTAGCACTATCCGGTGACTCTCCGACACAACGTCTGTCCAAATACCTCCCTACGTTACCGACAACACATAACATCGCTGTTTTCGTTGGTGCCATGGCTCGAGGCAAGGACGACTTTGCGGATCTCTATGTGGATGAAAAAATCAGTATTAGCGATTATCCGCTCAGCGCAAGCGTTGCTTGTGGGAAGGTGTGTCTGCGCTTTAAATCTTAAACCAACAACCATTTTGATTTTATCACTCAACTTATAGTTTTGCTGCGCTCTAGAGGAGCTTTGGGACATCGTCTAGATGTGAAAAAAGAAGTTCTTGTTGTATTTCCTTTTTATTTTCTGTTGTCACTTCTCGATTTTTATTCAAAAGCTATCATGTCGCTCAACTAGAACACTCGATCACGACCATCATTCCAGCCATCTGCACTTCAACTCGCAGAATCTTTAATCCCCAATCAACTTGACTCTTATTCTGTGTACAACTTCGATCCCCCTGCATTCATTCTTGACCATACTTGGCATAATATCTGACACAATAGATCAACTCACACCGCTATCCTATCTATGTATTGTTTCAAAATCACCCTACTAGCCTATCATTGACTTTGTTTACTATACGCTTCGTATATTCTCTTCATTCGTTTATCTTGCCTGCCATCTTACTTCTCTCTTTTACGTTTCACCTGGACCGTTTTTTTTCTTTGGGTTTTACCTGCTGTAAAAATGGCTACCTTCTCGGATTAGTGTTTTCCCGAGGGGGTCGTTCTACTTTGTTCTTCTTCAAGTTCTATTTTCCGATTCAAAACTGCTTCGCAAAAGCGACTCAACTCGCGCCTGGCTGGCTGGTTCTTCGGTCATCTTCTTTCGTTTTCACACCAACCCTTTTTTCTCTCCTGCATAAGAGATACTACGTAGTATTCCCTTGTCGGAATATTCCCCTCTGGTATTTTCAAAAACCTCCGTGATATTTATTTGTTTAGTCCCACTTTATGTGTATCAACACGTGGCGCAAACCCTTACTGCCCGACCACAATATGTCCGATCAGCAACATGGTTTTCTCTCAGCGCCATCCTCTCCATTTCGTGCTCGAAGAAGCCGCCCACCATCGCCCAACAATGCGGTTCAAGCTGAGGTGCCATTTAGGGCGGCTCGAGATTCTCGAGCAGGCTCCTCCAGGATTCTACCTCGCATTGATGAATCGCAGACAGTGAATGAGAGTGCCAATCAAAGTACAGCTAATTTACAAAGGTATCAATCGATCTTGACTTCGTCATTTGACTCATAATCGGGTATTGAACAGACCCATAGCAATGTTCTCAGACATTGAACAGGTACACATCGGTGTCGGAAATTTTGTCTATAATATCAATAATCGTAAGTAACGTGTCCATTATTCTGGACAACTGAACCAACTCTGACTGCTCCTAGGAGATGATAATATCCTAAATGTACGTTTCCGCTGATCAAGAATGATATAGTCCTAAGGCCATCATAGCATGTAGCATTTCAGTCCCTACCTCTTTCTCGTGATGCGGCTTTCAGTGCTGCCATCAACCTCGACAACCTTGCCCGTCGTCCATGCACAGATGGTACACGTGTGGACACCATTGCGCAGATCATGGCATGGGTCAATGAGAAGGATCCCGCCAAAGCACCGCCAGTATATTGGCTTACAGGATTGGCTGGATTGGGCAAGACCACCATCGCCTATACGATCTGCAAGTTGCTCAATGAACTTCGCCTGCCATTCGCCTCCTTCTTGTGCTCACTCCAGCTCGACAGCAGGAACTCGAAGCTTCTTGTTACCACTTTGTGCCGCGACCTTTCGGAACTTTATAACTCATATGCAGCGAATGTTTTGTCGATTCTGGGAACAAACTCAAAGGTTGTCAACGCTGGTCTGCGTATCCAAATCAATGAACTGCTGGCCAAGCCGTGGCAAGCCTCGATTGCTCAGATTAAAGACCATGAGCTACCAACACCGATAGTCGTCGTGGATGCGCTTGACGAATGCGACCGTGGGGCGGAGTTTCTGGAAGAACTACTTCGCGTTATTCATGCCGGTCAGCTCGCAGGAATCAAATTCCTTGTGACAAGTCGACCGGATCCCAAAATCGTCGACATATGTAAATCATTCCCTCCAAATGCGGTTTGCAAGCTCCATGAGGTCGATACTGCCAATGTCCAAAACGACATCGAGAAGTATCTCCGAGAAGCACTCCCAGAATTAAAGGATGATCCTGAACTGGTGCTACTGTCACAGCGGGCGGGTGGATTCTTCATCTATGCAACGACTGCTGTGAGATTCATATCCCCTCCGCACAGCCCTCCTTCAGTTTCCGAGATGCGTTCCCATCTGCAAGCAATGCTGAACGCCACGTATCATGTTGACAGTGATGAGAGATTGCTAGTGGACGAGTTGTACGAGCGGATATTGGGTGATGCGTTTCGAGATGCTAGGGTCCGTACCTCACGCTTGCGGATCCTTCACACCATTGTCTGCGCCGAGACCAGGATCGACATGTCTGTGTTGGCAGACCTCACGAAGAGCGATCAGGATACAGTGAAGAGAGTCGTCGAGTCTCTACATGCTGTCCTTTTCGTCTCCCCCAAGGATGGCTGTGTGTATTGGTATCACGCTTCGTTTCCTGACTTTCTCTTCTCTCGATCGCGAGCGAGAATCAGCACTCCCCTCCGTCATTCCCTCCATCGAAACTATCCACCGCAGGACGTCATTGATGTTTTCTGCGATGCGCCCGCGCATCATGGATTCTTCGCCCGACAATGCTTCTGCATTATGCAGGAGTCCCTGCATTTCAACATTTGTAACCTTCCTTCGTCATACATCTTCGATTGTGAGGTGCCTGGGCTCAATGTTTCCATCGATAAGGCACTCACTCCGACACTCCGATACGTGTCAAGGCATTGGGCGAGGCATCTACTTCGGGCGGTGCCTCCGAAGAATGACACTGATGACCTATTTTGCGGACTGAAGGATTTTCTGTCCAACAGACTACTATTCTGGATAGAATCTATGAATCTGATTGGTGGAAAATTCGAGTGTTCTTCATTACTGAAGGATGCTGAATCCTGGCTTGAGAAGGTAAGAATGTAGACAATCATCTCCAAGCAGAGTCATCTCAATGCATTTTCAGGGAGGAGATTGGCATGATGTTCTGGTGCAATTAAGAGACGCCGCAAATTTCTCAGTTTTTTTTGCGGGAAGCCCAGCATCGAAATCAACACCACATTTATACGTTTCAGCATTGGCTATGTGGAATCAGGATTCACCAGTCTGGAGAATTTGGAGAGAGCGGTTTGGGTTTATTCCGTCGATTTCACTGCCAAGGGGGAGTGTCACAATACCTTTGCTGACTATATGTACGACTAGTGGTGTCAACTGCATCGCATTTTCGCCTGATGGAAACCGAATCGTCACTGGTTCCAAAGACCAATCAGTGCGGATGTGGGATGCAAAGACAGGCGAGCAGTCGAGGGAGCTACGAGGGCACATCGACATTGTCAAGTCGGTCGCATTTTCGCCTGATGGCAACCGAATCGTCTCTGGTTCCTATGACAAAACAGTGCGGGTGTGGGATGCAAAGACAGGCGAACAGTTGAGAGAGCTGCAAGGACACACCGGCTGGGTCACCTCGGTTGCATTTTCGCCTGATGGCTACCGAATCGTCTCTAGTTCCTGCGACAAATCAGTGCGGTTGTGGGATGCCTTGACGGGCGAGCAGTTGAGGGAGGTGCGAGGATGCACCGGCTCGGTCGGTTCTGTCGCATTTTCGCCTGATGGCAACCAAATCGTCTCTGGTGACAACTTAGTGCGGGTGTGGGATACAAATACGGGCGAGCAGCTGAGGAAGCTGCAAGGACACTTCAACTGGGTCGGCTCGGTCGCATTTGGGCATGATGGCAACCGAATCGTCTCTGGTTCCTATGACAGATCAGTGCGGATGTGGGATGCGTCGACGGGCGAGCAGTTGAGGGAGCTGCGAGGACACACCGACCAGGTCACCTCGGTCGCATTTTCGCCTGATGGCAACCGAATCGTCTCTAGTTCCTGCGACAAATCAATGCGGTTGTGGGATGCCTTCACGGGCGAGCAGTTGAGGGAGCTGCAAGCACACACCGACCAGGTCAGATCAGTCGCATTTTCGCCTGACGGCAACCGAATCATCTCTGGTTCCGACGACAATTCAGTGCGAGTGTGGGATGCAAAGACAGTCGAGCAGTCGACGGAGGTGCAGGGACACACCTGCTCGATCACGTCGGTCGCATTTTCGCCTGATGGTAACCGAATCGTCTCTGGTTCCTACGACACTTCAGTGCGGGTGTGGAATGCGAAGACGGGCGAGCAGTCGAGTGAGCTGCAAGGACACGCCTTCTGGGTGAGGTCGGCGGTATTTTCGCCTGACAGCAACCGAATCGTCTCTAGTTCCGGCGACAATTCAGTGCGAGTGTGGGATGCAAAGACGGGCGAGCAATTGGGAAAGGGACACACCTCCTTGGATAGGTCGGTCAAATTTTCGCCTGATGGCAACAGAATCTTTGGTTTGGAAGACAAATTAGTGCGGGTCCGGGATGCGAAGACATTCGAGCAGTTCAGGAAAATGCACAGCCACATCTGCAGTGCCAGGTCGGTCGCATTTTCGCCTGATGAAAACCGAATCGTCACTGGTTCCCATGACAAATCAATGTGGGTGTGGGATGCGTCGACGGGCGAGCAGTTGAGGGAGCTGCAAGGACACACCGACCAGGTCACCTCGGTCGCATTTTCACCTGATTGCAACCGAATCGTCTCTGGTTCCTATGACAGATCAGTGCGAGTGTGGGATGCAAAGACAGGCGAGCAGCTGAGGAGGTTGCGAGGACACACAAACGATGTCAACTCGGTGGAATTTTCGCCTGATGGCAACCGAATCGTTTCTGGTTCCGCGGACAAGTCTGTGCGGGTGTGGGACGCAGAGACGGGTCAACAGTTGAGGAAGCTGCGAGGACACATCAGTATGGTCAGCTCGGTCGCATTTTCGCCTGATGGCAACCGAATCGTCTCTGGTTCCGCGGACAAGTCTGTGCGGGTGTGGGATTATCTGAACCTTGATGCTCCGTGGGTCGTAAATGAAGATGGCTGGATCCTATCTGGTGCAGAAAGGCTTGTTTGGGTGCCATCGACTATTTGCAATGTCCTGCTCCGTCCGCACAACACCCTCATCTTATCTCGGAGTGGCTCTGCAACAATCTCTTTCGCGCAATGCAAATTAGGGACGTTGTGGCATGAATGTTATACTCCTTAGGAGCTGAGGCGGTGGTTACTAATAGTGATGAGGTTGATTCACTGTATCGACAATGATGACTAACTAGACCGGCCTCTCTGGTATTTTCAAAGACCTTCGTGATGCATTTCTTTTACTTGTTTGCAATTGGTCCCACGAAAGAATTCAAAAATTGTATATTGGTCCCATATATTGCTACAAACCAATTTAGATTCGTTCCCGTAAGGTTGCCCATCGCAAGTGCGTTATGACGATCACGCCTAGGCTAATAGACACCTCATTTGGTGTTCTAAAATATAATAAATAGATATGTTGTGAGGGAATCTCAGGAAAGTGTTTGAAATCAGGACGAGCCTTATGATCAGACTGATCTATTTATCACCACATGTCTTCGGAAGTACCACCGTCACTCCCAACTGTATTCCCCCAAGAGACATGCCTTCGAAGGGGTCTCTGTCCAGTCTCCATCCTCCGTCATGAACAACCGACAGCACTCTTCAGTCACTCGATCTACTATGAACAACATGGAGCTCCAGGCATGGATCCCATCAAAGGCCCGAAACACAAGCTGGTGTTCATAATGGGTCTCAAGGCGAGTTGTTCCGAATGGGAGCCTCAGATGAGGTACTTTAGGAATGGTGGAAAGGAAGGGAATTGTTCTGCTTTGGTATTTGACAATAGAGGAGTAGGGAATTCTGGATATCCTATGGGACCTTATTCGTGAGTTTTGAATCCGTTGGGGACAGTCCATCTGAAGACTAACTTTGGTATTCGACTGATAGGACGTCTGCCATGGCAGAGGATGTGATTTGTTTACTTGACAAACTCGGATGGACAGAAGAGCGTGAATTGAATGTGATTGGGATAAGCATGGGTGGCATGATCGCCCAAGGTACGTTGAATGCCTTCACCATGGTCATCATTCTCCATGCCGGTCTTTTCGTAGAACTCGCCTATCGTATTCCTCAGCGCATATGTTCACTCGTTCTTGCTTCGACCACGCCAGGAGGGTTCGCATTGTATAACCTACCTCCGGTGAGCATATCTACCCTTTCTCTCAATGCATTTTGATTTCATTATAAAAACACACAGTTGAAGGGTCTCTTGGGTCTTACAAGAATGCTTTTCACTAGCGACATTCATAAACGAATTTCTATCGCGCTTGACATGATATTCCCCCCAAAGTGGCTTGCAGAAAGGGCAGAAATAGATCCCCTTGCAGAGATGAACGGGAATACCAAAGGAAACGAACAGGGAAAAACCAACTATCAAGTTCAGAAAGAAGTCGGGTCTTTATTTAATGCATTTTCTCTCGATTCGTCTCACTTTTTTTTTTGCGACTTTTTAGCAGTGCATGCTCCGATTTTCGATGGCAAAACCCCAGCTTATCATGGGCAATATATCTCAAATGATCGCGGGATTGACACATAATGTCTCCCCCGAGCGACTCGCCTTTATTGCCGCCAATATCCCGAAGATCGCCATTGTCACAGGGGATACGGATAACCTCATTCGTACCTCTGGTTCCGAGAGACTAAATGCAGCGATGTGTGGTAAGACTGACGGGGATTTTAACCGAGTGGAATATTTGAAGTGGGAAGGAGTGGGACATGGGATTCACATACAGATGGAATCTCAGTTCAACGAACTGATTGAGAGGTGTGCAAATGAAGGGCGGGACAAAAGTAAGCGAGGAATCTTAGATAACTATCAAGCGACTTAAAATTTATCCCGACAGGCGGTATCAAATAATCCAGAATGTTGAAAGTAGTAGCTACATAGGAACCTTCGAACGTCCTGAATATTGTTTCTCTGTCATGCAAACATAGGGAAGAGCGACTCGTCTTCATCTTTTTATCAGTAACACTCCAATGTCGTTTGCACTCGATCTCGGCAAATATAACCCTCAACCGCCAAACGTGCTCACGTATTCGGGGACTTCGTACAAGTCAGTGCCATCGACATGAAAAGCTTCAAAGATCCGAAGGTGGTTTTATCTGCTGCTGCCTTGAGGATGCAGAAGTCGACAAGAAGGACCAGTCCAGATTTCTCTCTCGCGTCCTTGCCTAGTTGGGTTATTGCCAATGAGTTTGAAGCTTGAAGAGCTATAAATTTCGGGCGAGCAGACCAGTAAGGGTGTCGGCTTAACCTGTAGGAAGGAGATCAATAATCCGATTTCCTGGACCTGAGTGCTGGTAGGCTGTGCCTTTCACGCTCCAGGCCAATTCATTGGAGAAGAATCTGGAGGCGTCGTTACAAATTCACGCGGATTTGGAAGAACGCTTGGCAAAAAGTTCTGCATGCCAGGCTTTTTTGGAGGTGGTGCAGAAGACAGACATTAGCGGACTCCAGGGAGTGCAAAAACCGCAAAAACCTGAATTGAGATAATCGGTTCAGGTTGGTTCCAAATAAATGGTGAGGCTTAGGATATGAATTGCCTGCTGCATGCAAGCAATGCAGATCCAAGCTCTTGGGCCAAATTGAGTATGGCTCTTTCATGCCATCCCATAACAGCCACCGCATTCTCATGGTGATGCTCCAAGATAAAATGATACGGCACTATTATTTCCAGTCGGGTTAATAACAAAAAAATTAGAATTTACTAATGGAAGTACCTTGAAAAGAGGACGCCACTGACCACCCAACTCACTGGGTTTTGAAGTTCGAGTACCACAAATTCTTCCACCTGTGGTGATATTTATTAATAAACCCCACACTTGTCGCATAAGCCATCGAAAAGAACATCTCTGGATCAAAATAAAGTGGAAAAAGGGATTACAGGACTAGCAGAAGGTGGGGATTTTCGGCACTTTTCAACGGAATCGCCGAGATCTTTCGTTGGAAAAACGCGGAGGGTAGCTCCCAGATTCCGAAGTGCAACACATACGGTTGCCGAGAAGGACATGTTCGAGTTGACTGATTACACCAAGGCTTTCTCAGACGACCTCAACCTTGAAAGGACGCCTGATTATTCATAGCCGCCAAGACTTCAAAGAAGCTCACTCGGGTAGTTTCGATTGTACAATTGCAATTTAATGGGCCAATAAACTATTGATGGTTTTGTTAACCACAACAAGTAGAGTGTCATGTGCCAAAAGTGACGGATTGAAGGGGTCAGTAGCATGATGTATAAGACCCTGGAGATCTCTGAAAAAGGAGACAAGTGCATCGCTCATGAAGCTCGAGACTATCTTGTTGACAGCACGATCTCTTGGGAAAGTCAGACAATAAGAGGCACTTTGCCTTTGAGCAGCGATTGCCCTGGGAGTAGTTTGGCCGAAGGCTTGACTAAATAGGTATCGAAAGGTAGGGCGCTCGTCCCGGACCTCTTTTGGGGTGGATCGTTCGGAAGCTCGATGGTAGAGATTCCGCATGACGGCGTAGGAGAGTACCCAGACGAAGGATTCCACGTCGTGGGTAGCATCATGCACGGTACGTTCCAAGGCGTTATCAACTCCCTGCAACAAGATGCGCCCTGCCATGAATTGAGCAGTTCCCTATGAAAAGCTCCAATGTGAAGAAGAAAGTCTCTGTATCAAAGGCAAGCTTACAGTCATACCCGCTCCTCGTTTAACCGTCACAGTTTTTTGGAACGTGGTGTGCGTGTGGGTCATGGGTTCTGTTCTGGAATGCACATGCCCTCGATCATCATATTTGTTCTGTGGGCCGACGTCGATTGTGACAGTCCTCTGTGGCATCGAGAGAGTGGGGCTTTCCATGCGAGAAAACTCCAGGTCAGTAATGAAACCTCGCAGTTGCGCATTCTGACTCTCGGTTAGCATGACGTTACCCGGACTGATGTCCCGGTGGAGTATGCCTAGATCACAGAGGGCCTTGTGTGCTGAAATATGGTAAGGGACGCAACCGATTATTAACAAGGACTCACCCTGGAGGGCAGCACGGAAACCAGTTAGCAGATCGAGTTCTGAAGTGTACTCCCATAGGGGACGCCCAACAGTACCAAGAACGAGACGGTGGAGAACGGGAGTCGGAGGATCGATGTCCGAAGCAAGAACAGCCTTGCTGCGCAGATTCTGCACAATAATGGGGTATCCGGCAGACCAAACATCACCACCACATTCAAATCTGGCCAGTCCTTCGGGAGGTCGATCGATCGACTTGTAGATATCGGACTCAGATGTTCTGGCGCTGCTGCGCCACGCCGTCTTCATAACCATCTCGTTCCCTCGCAGGTGGGGATCCTCATTAACACCTGCAACATACTCGCGAACCCGCCAGACGTTGGTACCACGGCCCAAAAGTGAAAGTGACGCCCAAATCGGAGGCCCGATAGTGCACCATCGGCGTGGGTCATTGTCACAAGATGATACCACAGCTGATGGGTACTTTGTGTTCCCAGTGAGCCTCTGGGTCTCCAGATCAGTCAAAACGCGAACAGTAGGGTCAAAACCTAGATCCTCGACTGAAAGGTTGCATCCCAAGGTCCGCACAACACGAATAAGGGTCGCAGTGTCTTCGAACATGTCGAAAACGGGGGAAAAAATGATTCCATCTCGATCGTAAATCCCGACGCAGAATCCTGTTCCGAAGATCAGGATTCCGACACAGAAAAGCATGAAAGGCCGAGCGGACATGAACAGACGCGCGTAGTCGGCAGATTGAGTGACGATTGGGGGTATGGTGCCAGGTGTTGCAGGTTTCGGTCCTTGCTTGTTTGAAGGCTTTACTTCGCCAAAAGCGTCTTCATCCCTCCATAACTTGGATTTGGACGCGTCTATTCCATGCGAAGAGATAATGAGATCAGGGCTGCAGCTCGGGAAGCCAAATGTGTGAAGCTCGTCCGCTTTCAGCATACCGTTGGTTTTCTGGAATGCACGAGAGGTGGCCTGGTCAAAGTCGGCTATGTAGCTGAACAAGCGTACCTGGGATAAAGGGTCAGAGCAACAAAGAAAAATCACGAAGAGTATTACACACCAAAGGATCGTACATTTTTTTCTCTTCTGCAGATCCATGATTACCACTGCTCTTCTCTTCCTTCTTTGTGTCGCTCTTATCTTCGTTCTCCTCTTTTTCCAAGTCATCTGGCGTCTTCTTTGATGCCTTTTCTACTAACATCACCAAAGTATCTATATCCCCACTTTTCGCAGCCTTGAAGGATGCAGCGCACCTCGCGACGAAATCGTTATCGACTTGATCAACTCGCAGACGTTTGAACACAGCAGGGTCATCATAGAGAACTTTATCAAGCAGATCAGCCTTGATTGCGT
>Ga0307507_10011884_pt1 | contig 10884 bp, 8 predicted proteins | sample 7_EM_MG_FD_207223 | JGI IMG/M metagenome (GOLD analysis project Ga0307507, IMG submission 207223) | Populus trichocarpa ectomycorrhiza microbial communities from riparian zone in the Pacific Northwest, United States - 7_EM | ecosystem: Host-associated > Plants > Roots > Unclassified | place... | reverse complement strand
GGTCAGATGGGGGGTCAGATGGGGGGTCAGATGGGAGGTCAGATGGGAGGTCAGATGGGAGGTCAGATGGGAGGTCAGATGGGGGTCAATATGGCCCAAATGGGTCAGATGGGTCCTGGGATGGGTCAGCAAGGCTTTGACATGTCGCAAGGAATGTGGAATGGCGGCGGTTGGCAGTCTGGACAGGGCCAGTAGTGGAAAGCATTTGATTTTCATTCCGATTTAAAATCACAACTCTCCTTACTAAAAAGGGATTTGGAAACTACCACCTGTTAAAAAGCTGTGCGGAAAATAGTGTCTTCAGTTTCGTTTCTTTGAGTTTGCTGGGTTTTCCTGCCTTCCCTGGCTTTGTTTATTTCCTTCACCCCTTGTTTTCAGATATCCTTGTGGCGAGCAGAAACAAAATCATGATCTATGAGCCGTGCAACGGCCTTGTTGAGTATGATATAGTCATGCCAATTTTGGCAAAAATAAATAAAATAAAAAAATACATAAGCCTCGATCTACGTTCTCCGATCCACCGCCTGCCATAAACCATACAAGATCTCAATCAACTTATGACGTGAAGTGCTATTCTTATCATACACCTTCTGGAAGACGCGTAAGTCACATGCGCACGTGTTTTTTTTGCCAAGAAGTGTGATATGGGGGGGGCAGATCGGTGGGTTAATCTACGAGTGAAGTCACTTTTTAGTGTGGTCGGCATTTATGTTTTTGCCATACAAGTCGCTCGGCCTCTTGGGGGATGAATGGAAGATACCGGTCCTGATTTCCTGTGATTGAGTTGAAAGAGTATTCGTGTTGTCAACCCGGGTGTTTATGAGATTTGTTTTCATTTTTTGTTTTCATTTTTTCGTTCTATATTGTTGGAACGAGGCTGTATTGTATTATACATTGATAGAAGATAAAACAAAAAATGGGTTTGGATGCCTGACCATATGATCACATCACGATAGGGTTCGCAGCGTGTGGCCGGACCGAGTTCGTTCGCAAGGCAACGGTATAGTACTGTACTGTACAGTACAGTATCCTACCAGGTTGATGGAGATATTGGGTATCGGTAGGCCACCATTGGGAACAAGACGGCAAAATGCTCTTAATTCTTTGATAAGATACGGCAACAACATTCTCCACTCATGCGGCTGCTTTTTGTCAATAAGGCACAAAATATCAGTAAGGCTACCATCAGCGCTTTTGTAAATTCCATCCTGCGAGAGAGAGAGAGAGAGAGAGAGAGAGAGAGAGCCTTGCTCAAGTCTATGGTATGAGTGCTGGGGAGCTTTTCGAGGTATCATACTGGAGGATGCGGGGCCATGTGGCCCTTGCAGTTATATCAGTTGTTATTGCTCCCGAGCATCCTCGACTTGTACGGTACTCGTACAGTACGGCACTCGTAGGCTCATCGGGCGGCAGCTGCTCAGAGATCAGAATCGATCAACCAAGTACTTAGCACCAAGTATCTTTTTCATTTTCTTTATTCCCCGCTTTCCCCTTCGGAATACCGGTACTCAAGAGCAGTAGCGGCTCGACAGTATAGTTGTCGAGACATGAGAGGATTATCACAGGAATGGACACAATTTGATTGTGGTCGTGCGTTGGCCAGCATAGCAACGGTCGCCTTGAAAGAAGCGCAAACACCCGAGGACAATGGCTGCAAGGATCTTTTCGTGGAGATTGGCTGTTAATTTACAGTATGCGATGTTCTCTAGTTCTTGCCCGGTTTATCTGTGGGATTTACGAGAAAGAGAGTAATTTTCTCTCTCTCTCTCTCTCTCTTCCTCTCCGTCCTCCTGACCGTATTGTGGAGCACTCGCCGCGGTACGCCCTCCTCTTCAGGCGTTACTATACTGTGTCCTTCTCCCCATCAGTGCTTTCTGGGTACAGTACGGCATAGTACCGGTATGGTATGGTACAAGCACAACCCCGCCATAAGTTAGCCATCATCACTCCCTCCACCCCCAACCACACAATCACAACAACCACAACAACAACCATAACCACACCCACTCACCGTCCCAAGCACCACCATCAGAAGCCCTTGGACCACTGTTTTCTCTTGCCTTTCCTGCCCACCAACGGTGACCTCTTTCAACCACTCCTCTCTCTCTCTCTCTCTCTCTTTTTAACCAGTTCACCCTCTCATAATAACACCCCCGCTCCAGATACTCATTCTAGAGTCCGGAGTTGTTCTACGCCTCGTTCCGCCCTCCCTTCCGCTTCGAGTTCCCTTGGAAATCCGTCGCAGGCCTTGGCGCTGCTGTCCTCCCCCTCTTGCACTTTTTTTTTTTTTTTTTTCCTCTCTCCCTTCCTCTCCCTTATTCCTCTCCCTTTCGATTGCAGGTGTTATCCTTCCTTTCTTCCTTCCTTTCCTAGTGTAAATCACCTTCATCAATTCACACTCCCTCTTGCATCTCATCCCTCAACCTTTTGGCCTCCCTCGCCTTTCCCACCGGGACTCAGCTGAGCGTTTGTTTGCAGCAGCAGCAGTGCGTGGCTAAGAGTCATGGCACCGAGTGAGATTGACTTTTATAAGGTTCTCGGAGTCACCAGGCACGCGACAGAGGATGAGATAAAGAAAGCCTTCAGGAAAGCTGGTGTGTTCTTCCGCTCTCCCGGAATATATTTTCTTCCTCCCGGTAGACCCTTCGTGTTGCGTTTTAGATGTACTAATTTACTTTTCAGCTAAGGATACGCATCCGGATAAGAACCCCGGTGACCCTCTAGCTAAGGAAAAATTCCAAGATATTCAGACAGCACATGACACATTAAAAGATAGCCTCGAACGAGCAAAGTACGATGAGGATAATCTTTATCACGGATATCCTGAAGGTACATTCCCGCAACCTAGCAAAAAATCGGGAACTGCAAAGAGATACACCACCGCTGCGCAACAACAGCCTCCATGGACAACTTCTTCCTCAAGCACCTTCAGCACGAGGGGATTTGCCCCTCAATCCGGAACTCGACAAAGCGCTTATAAGACTACTTACGGTGGGCATCCTGAAGGGTCCTACCGGAAATCCCGTTCCGGTTATGACCATAATAATACCTATAGATCGGCCGCAGGCCATGACGATGGTTATGGATTTTACAGTGGATATCGTCCGGATTCGCCCAGAGATTATGACAGAAGCTCTTCAAGTCGAACAGGCCCTCGCCAATCTACAGCTACTCCGAATAGCAGTGCTAAAACTGCCTCATCATCCTCGCCCCGTGCAAGACCTAATTCTACTCCTAATCCACCGCAAACCGACCCGGCTGCACCAACTCCTGATTACGATTTGGCTGCCTATATTAGGGAGCGCCAAGCTAGAGAGGCCGCCGCTGAGGCGGAGCAGAAAAGGCAAAGAGAGGAGGAAGAAGCTTCACGAGCCAGGCGGGCAGAGATGGAGGAATATGCAAAGAAAGCGGAAAAACTTAAGAAGGACGAGGAAAGGCTATTTAAGGAGCGTGAGAGGGCAAAGGCTGAAAGGGAAGCTAGGAAAGCGGAAGAGGAAGAGGCTAGGCTCAGGAGACAGTGGAACGAGACCAATGGACACCATTCTAGAAACGGATATAGCCAAGCAGACCCACCCTTTGCCAATCCATTCTCTTATGCTCCAGAGGATTTAGAGAAGAAGGTTAACGAAGAGCTACGTGCAGCAAAGACTAAGAGCGCAGCCTCCACTGCCTCGAAGCAGAAGTCGAAGAGATCTCCCACAAAGCCAAGGCCTCAACGCTCGCATGAATCTGATACCAATGGGTGTGCCGATGGCTGGAGTAAGCCGGGGGATAACAGTGACAATTCGGGCGGTTTTGCCTATCCATTTCCTAAGGGTGAAGACGGCGGCGAGCGTTTTATGGACAGGATGCTGAGAAAAGAAAGGGAAAGGGTGGCTACGGAGAAGCAGCAAGAAACTAGCACTGGGCAATGGGAAAACCCTTCTCGTGAAAATGGCTCGAGGAGCCATACCAGGACAAAGAGCGATCCTAGGCCTCCTGGAAGGCAGGGATCATTTACTCAACCAGAAACGGCAAGGACTTCTTCCCCACCTTCACCGTGCGCTGAGCCAGAGAGCCAAAGTCCTCGTATCGCATCTCCAACGCCGAGACGTACTGACTCTCAATTTCGGTCCGTGCCCTATGTTATACCCGATCTGACGACGGATCATACTAATTTTTCGGGATCTAGCTTCCAATACGATTCAGCTCCGGATGGCCCGGCCAGAAAAGATTCATACCACACCCCCGAAGCCGCCACCATGCCGATGGGGCAGGAGAGTCCGTTTTCCAAAGACCCCGATTTCCGCTTTTTTGATAATAAGCCTCAGATCGATCCTTTCAATTACACTACTACTGAAGAGCTTTTCCCCCCCAAGCAGTCTTTTGCTCGCCCTCAAAGTCAGCCTGTATACCCTACGCAGCCCCAGCACGCACCCGCTCCCCGGCAGACCCCCCAGCCTCACACCCAGCAGCAGCATCAGGCGCGACAACAGCCTGATAACCCGCCATTCAAAGAAACTCTCTGGGATAACTTAATAAATACCACCAAAGCATTCGATTTTCGGCATGAGGTCCCGACGGCAACGCTACGCAGCCCCAAGAAGAAGATGAGCGGTTCGAGCATTAGCAAAGGAAAGGGCAAAGGGAGGGAAACAACTCTTACCCCGGACCCTATCAATCTCCCGACCCATAACTTTACGGGTACCAAATATGAACAGTGCCCAATAGATACTACGGACCCTATAAAACCAGAGCCTATGGAGAACTCCAAATCACAGACCAGTCACCAAACCACGGTTGAGGACGATGTCGACGCTATGGATACCGCACCAGACACTGGAGTTCCTTCGCCGACGGTGGGTGTCGGACCCAAGTTACCGAGGCTCAGTATCGGCCGGTCTGTGAACAGCAGCCCGGCATCCCCACGCTCACCCCTCCCCGGGCAATTGGGAGGGCTCGATAACTTGGGCAAGTTCATGAGCGTGCCTCCCTTCAAGCACGCCAGCGCAGGCCTCGAGAATTTCGACGACATCAAGAGCAACTTACCTCTCCCATCCCAAGTCTCCATTCAGGCGCGACAAGGTCCCACTCCCACCCTAAAGGGTAAATTCCCGAAAGTCCCCAAGCCAGATATTCGCGATCTCTATGAGCCACAAACCCCAGCTGAGGAACCATTTGCCGTCCCCCTCCCACCGAAGATCCCCAAGACACCACGAGCAGTAACCCTCGAATCCTACAACACACTCTTCTACCGCATTGAGCCATACATCAAGAAATGGAACGAGTATGAGGGGAAGTACAACGACCTCCACACCCGCCTCTCGAGCTCAGGGCTTCACCATGTGATAACCCTCGACGGCAACACAATCACGAACTACATCGCTCGTGTACGCGAAAAAGACACAATCCTAGAGGATTCGTACCGCCAGGCGCGCGAGAAGCATATGCAGGCGCTGGAGGGCTGGGTCAATTATCGTAAAGCAATCCTTGAGCTGAAGCAGGGATGACTATCCGGGACCCCCATCGGCAAACACCCCATTTTATTCGTCAACTCTGTCTTGCTATCTTGCACCGCAGTCGCTTTGATCTTGGTGCATTATGGGATTGTTACTGTGCCGCTTTCGTTCGATCAGGGCGTCAACAGGTTGGAGGGGGTCCTGGGATCGCTTTATTCAGGATAAATCCTTTTTCTTGTTTATGCCTCTTACTTTGGATATTTCTGATGTTCCTCCTGCCTTGGGTCCGATTATGCTCTTTAACACCTTTCTCTTTTTTCGCTTCAATTTCTGAGCTGCTCTTTGTCCTTTCAAATGTCCGGGGTCTTCCCTTACAGTTATATACCATATATTCATATTTTCCTACTCCTCTCTTTCTTTCTTGCACGCTCTATGCGTGATAAGCCTACGTGGGTTTAACGGATGTGGCTATTTGGCTGCCTATACATTTGGCTGTCTCCCAACGAAAGGGGGGTTGTCACCGGGGCTAAACAGCGGGTAATCGGGTTTTTGTTCTTGTTATTTGTATTAGTAGTATCACTGGCTTGGCTTGCATGGGCCTTTCGGGATACAAGATGTTTGGGTGTAATTAATTGCTTTGATTTAGGGGGTTCTGATTTGTCTCTCTGGGCGGTTAGGGTAGTTGGTAAGCGTGCGTGGGGTATGGAGTCATGTTCTATCACTCGGTGTCGGATTTACGCGATTGGGCGAGGGCTTGTATTTTCTGAAGGATGGGCAGGCGGGAACTTTGTGGCGGTGATGGAGTTTTTTTCGTGTGGGTTTAGGTTTGGATATGGGAGTGGGAGTGGGAGTGGGAGTAAAGGGGTTGGGGAACCTAACCTTACGATAGAATTAGTTTTTGTTCATGTTTGTTGCTAAAATTGGCTATTTAGAAATTACCATGATGCAATGCTCTGCGGTAGTCTGTGAGACCGGTCCGCGGTTTATTGTGGTGTTTACTCTCGCACATGGTTTTACGCTGATACGAATCTACGATATATGCCGTCTGGATGTATGACACCCAATCCCTTTTACAACACTACCACACCCTCATCCCCCCCCGTCCAAGAGCGAGATTTAAGGAGTGTATATTATACAAGTCTATAAAAGCCTGCTAATAACCCCCATTCCGAATGGACGATACATGAACAGAATAGAATATGGCATTCTCATCATGCAAACCCACAAACGCACACTCAGTCACCCACCCTCTCCTCCCTCCTCACTGTCTATATGATATTATGTAGGAAGAAGGGGGGGGGGGGGGGGTGAATGAGCCGTCGCACCGCTTGCAATATCCCCACTGTCTGTGATATGGTACACATATTATAAATAATTAGTCATAGCTTATGGTAGCTACACCATGGATGGCTGACCAACCAGGTCTGTCTACGGCGAGTCATGTAGATATCGAGTGGAAAAAAACATTTTCTTAAGCGAGTGAGCTAGTGGGGCGCCGAGAATCTACATTTCTCCGTGTTCCGAGCTTCAACTACGGTAGACCCACATCATCCTTATCTAGCTATAGCCCTTTAATATTCTATTGCTCCTGTCCATTATTTAATTAGTTCCTGTTTATTCAACCAGAGGTTATTGCTCAAGGGCGTGATTGAGCCGGGGGGAGACAACATGAAGTACCGTATGTAAAAACTGCGGAAATTCGCTAAAGAAAGAGTAGAATTCATCCTCAGCGAGTATTTCACATTGGCCAGTTTATATTATTATACTAGCAAGCACTCATTAATGACAACCTATTCTTTACGCTAAAATCTCAAGCTATGATATCTTACTAAGTTAGAAGGGAATTAAGATATCCTGATCCGGACTAAGCAAACCTCCACGGTTTTTATGGTATCGTATCCTATGATTGTGATGAGTGAAGGTTAACCCCTAAGATTAGCGTATTATAACTCTTGACATAGGGAGAGACAACCCTGACCATGATTGTTCAGCCCCGTTCACAAAGTCTTCACGCAAAGAAAGACATGGTGGCAAGGTCTTGGTGGTTTATAACAAGAGTACTGGCAACAAATTTTAGTACTTTAGACTGCTCAAGGGATGGTTCCGGCCGTTTATATACAACACCTCAATTGATGCAACAAGGGACGCTTTGGCATAATACAAGCTACAAACATAGTGAAATTAAGCCTTTAATCCTAACAAAATAATAATAAAAAAACTTTCCTACTATGATATCATGCGTAGTTAGTTGTGTATGATGGGTGAAAAGAGAAAGGGGAGAACTAAACTGGGTTTCCTTTTCCTCATAATATTATGTATCATACGCTAGATATTCTCTTCCTCTTGCATCTTCGTTGAGGCCAAGAGTGTTAGAGTATTTTGTGCTGGCTTGGACGGCGTGTGGTTGGTTTGTGGTTGGTTGATGTGCTGCGTATGCTATAGTACGGTACCGTAGCTAAACCTTCCGCTCTAGCCCGAAGCTTGAGCAAGCGATGGTCTGTGATCGCGATATAACGGTGGGAGGGATGGTGGTACGTAACTGAACTACCCGCTTGGAGATGAGGGCGCTCAAGTGTAGTAGTGCGTATGAACAAACTGAGGCAGGGTTAAGGTTTTTTTTTGCACTATACTAATCATAGTAACTTGATTTGTATTTTGGGTAGGATATACGTTATATACTAAGGGTGTCGCCAGAGGTTACTCTGCCTCCTTGGGTAGTTAGTTTGATGGTAAATATCGGGTCCAGAATTATCCTAGGCTTTGATGAGAGACTATTGGTAGGCAAATTTAGAACTCTCTGAATTACTAGTTAGTTTAGTCGTTGGACGGTATCTAGTCTCGATGAATTTACCCCTTGGTCATGGGAGAGATTGGGTAGGTGATGCTGTTATACCTAGACACAGCGCTATGCTCTGCTGTGTTGTACTGCACAGTACTGCGCGGGTACAGTATTTGGCAGTCTCAGCGAATATCAAAAAGTACGGTCCCCAGCTTCACTAAGTCTTGTGCGAGCTTGCAGGAAGAGCTTTCTGACCTGTATCGGCATCATGAAGAAATGCGCAGCCCTACATTCTGTTAGGTGATAGGTAAGTTCTTTGATTGATTTAGAAGGATTGGTGAACTTGTATAGATACTAAGTAAACCGATTCTGCCGGAGGTCGTCTCGGATATTCGTCTATTACAGCGCAGAATTTATGCTGCGCCACAAGAAAGAACGGAGAGAGTTGTGGCGTTTCCTGCTACCGATACGGTAGGCGCAAGCAGGGTGCTGTGGGAACAGATTTGTGGGAGCTTGATTGGGCGGTGCTGAGGTATTATATCCATGAGTTTTCAACAAGGCTCGGCTTTTGTTCACCTCCTCGCGACCAACTCAATCATCTATCCTCCACAACTTTCAAAACAACAAAAGATGGCTCATAAGTACTCTTTCAATACTATCGACTCGCATAATAAGGTGTGGAACAACTGTACTATTACCGATGGCCGGTCTCAACTCTTGACCTGGCTATCGCCACTGGAGCCCAGTCTACGACACCAAGACATTCGAGAGCGCCGAGTCAGAGGTGTAGGGGAATGGCTTCTTCAAACCAAGGAATTCAGAAGCTGGCGCGCCGGTAGTGGGGGAGATGAATCCGATGGGGCAGTTTTGTTTGGCCATGGAGATCCGGGTGTCGGGAAGACCTTTATTTGGTAAGGGCAAATCTCGAGGGTGGGGGAAAGGGCAAGTGCTGACAAGCCGTGATATTAGTTCATTGGTGACAGACATGTTATGCGATCAGGCAGGAGGACAAAATGTCGCGGTTGCGTGCTTTTACTTTGACTTCGCCGCCCAAAGAGATCAGTCACCGACGAGCATGCTGGGCGCCCTGCTCAAACAGGTTGTGGGCGGGCTGGAAGAGGTGCCGGGGGAAATAGTGGAAGCCTATGAAAAGCAGAAAATGGTTATCGGTGGGCGGAAACCGGAACTTTCCGATATTTTGAAGATGTTGCAGACTACCTCCTCCGGAAAGCTTACATTCATATGCATAGACGCTCTGGATGAATGTGGGCCAGAGCATCGGGTCAAGATCCTTGACTCACTGCATCAAATACGCCAAAAGTCTCCGGGCACTCGGATATTCGTGACGGGAAGACCACACATTCAGGATGAAATTGGGAGGCGTATCTCTGGAAGACTAACGACCATACGCATTACTCCCAAGAGAGATGATGTTATTGGATATCTTCGTGCTAGACTGAGCGAAGACACGAACCCTGATGCGATGGACAGTAGTCTGGAGGTAGACATTCTGAGGAAAATTCCTAATGATATTTCTGAAATGTATGTATATGCAACGACTCTCTGGAAGCTACTTCGAGTTATTCACTAACAGCTACATATCTAGATTCCTACTTGTCTCGCTGAACATCGATGCGATCCTGCAAGAAACAACAATTTATCATAGGCGGCAAAAGCTCAACGCGATGACCGATGGGTTGGGGTTGGGGGATGCTTATGGTACAACTCTGGGTCGGATAAAGGGACTTGGCGGGAGGAAAGCGAAGCTTGGCATGGCCACTTTGATGTGGATTTCGCACGCGGAGCAGCCCTTGAAGCCCGACGAACTGTGCCACGCCCTAGCAGTGGAGATAGGGTCGCCGGATCTCAATAGCGACAATGTTCCTTCAATTGGGACACTGCTATCCTGTTGCCAAGGACTTGTTGTGGTGGACAAGGAGGCTTCCATTGTTCGGTTAATCCACTTTACTCTTCAAGAGTACCTCCGTGCTCATCCCGAACTTTTTGGCACAGCTCACTCGACAATTGCAGAGACCTGCTTAAGTTATTTGGATTCGCAGCAGATCAGGGCTCTCCCAATTGGCTCTCGCAATTTCCAAGGTACACCTTTTCTCGTATATTCTTCTCTATATTGGGGAGTGCACGCAAAAAGGGACCTTTCAGATTGCGCGAAACGGCTTGCGCTGAAGTTATTTGAGGACAGTAGCAGCCACATATCTGCTGGAATCCTCTTTGAGGAAGAGGTGGGTTGTGGGTTTGCTGATTACGATGAACCCTCGTTTAGTGGTCTACACTGGGCGTCTATCTTTGGGATTGATGAGATTGTAGCTGGTTTGGTAGCGGAGGAAGGTTGTGATATCAACGAAGGCAGTGCCGGTCATACACCTCTCATATGGGCTGCTCAGAATGGGCGCGAGGGAGTAGTGGAAATACTGCTCGGACGGAGCGACATCAACCCCGACAAAACAGGCGACAACATGACACCACTCAGTTGGGCTGCTTGGAGTGGGCATGGGGGGGTGGTGAAAATGCTGCTCGAACGGGAGGACATCGACCTCAATAAACTTGACAGGAATGGCCGAACACCACTCTGTTTGGCTTTTCGGTGTAAGCACATAGAAGTAGTGAAGATGCTAATCGGACGGGAAGGCGTCTACCTCAACAGAC
>Ga0307507_10011883_pt1 | contig 10884 bp, 7 predicted proteins | sample 7_EM_MG_FD_207223 | JGI IMG/M metagenome (GOLD analysis project Ga0307507, IMG submission 207223) | Populus trichocarpa ectomycorrhiza microbial communities from riparian zone in the Pacific Northwest, United States - 7_EM | ecosystem: Host-associated > Plants > Roots > Unclassified | place... | reverse complement strand
TACTAAAGCCTTACAAATCCTAATAAGATTTAATACCTAATTAAAAAGCAATAGCTTTTATTATTTCCGCAAGGTTAAGATATATAAGGGGTAATATTTAAAAAGCATCTGCATTATAAAACAGGTCCTAGATATATATAAGATATATTCTACTAAAATAGCAAGCTAATGATTATATGCTTTTAAAAAGGCTAAGTGGAAATACTCTTAATATTAAAAACATTTGAAATTAATATGTCTTTTAAACGGGTTAGTACAGCTGGGTTAGATAAGGTTGTAATTACCGCAAATATCCCTAGAATTAATAAAGGTATTATATAACCTAGTTATATTACGGTTATATTACAGTTATATCTTTATTTTAATAAGGCTATAGTTATTATACTAATAAGAGTTTTTATAAACCAAGCTATGGGTTAATTAGCAGAAATGTATTAACAACTTTTCTATACTGTATTCCGCTTATATAAGAATTGCGGCTATCCAACTTATTAGAGTTATATTTATAAATATAGATTTTATGCAGCTCTTATGGATATAGATGGGGCGCAGGTAAAAGGTATTTTATAATGTGTATATATTAAAGATATTACTAAAATATATTAGGGCTTGGCCTTTACCTAGCAGATATTAACCCCTCACAGACCTAGCAGGGCCATATAAAGTCTGTAATTATATATTACTAAATCCACATTCTTTATGGTATTTGTTGGGTTATTAAAGCCGGAAATATAGGCTAAGATAGTATTGGGTAGCATATGGCTTCGATTATAGAGGCTACAAGCCGCAAGCAATACTACAAAATTTTAGACGTAATTAAAAGTATGGAGATATTATATCCCTAATTTATCCATATTATATCCACATTCTAACATTCGCGGTTATAGAAAAGTACAGCAATAACCATAAAATTGTAAACTGGTGTTAATATAAGTGATATATATATATTACATCTGGAATAAATCCGTATTATAGTAAAATAGACAATAATATATTCTCTATAATTATAAAGAATACAAACGCCGTTAAATACTCCTATTTTCGAGCAAATAATCTAGGGCGTTAATTAAGCCTTCTCGCCGCTATTTTAATGTTTGTATATCTGTTATATCCGTTATATAGTATTATAATAATAGATTTAGTGGGTAGAGAATTAATATTTTTAATTATAAAGTGTAGAAGGCGTATAATTAATATAGAATTTTATATACGTCGTGAACTACATCTGTCACCGAAAGAATGGCTCTTGCAAAAAAGCGTAAATATATAGCTTTATTATGGCTCTAACGTGGATATATCGCTAATATAATCTGCTATAGTTTAACGAGGTTTAAAAGAGCTAGAAAAATTAAGAAAACAGGCTTATACTAGCAAAGGAAAAGCTAATGCTATATCTATAAGTATTAAAGAGGATGAAGATTTTAATTTTGATAATATTATATTAGATATATTATCTTCTGGAACTAGTATACGCCCATAGTTATAATTACGAAGTTCGTGAGGCATATAATTAAAATCTCGCTTACAATCTATTGCCTCTATTCGCTCCAGTATATTATATTTTAGATTTTACTAAGTTCTATAAAGCTAATATCTTTTAGTCTCCTCTATTACAACATTAAATAATGGCTAGGTTTTGCTCTCTCCTAAACCTATTTTACTATTGAGTAAGATTATTTAGATATATCCTTAATGTATCTAGCTTATAAGCTAACTATATCTAGGACATAAGAGTAGCTTATAGTCTTTACTTTGTATAACAGTTACTCAATAAGCTTAATTCTTATAATAGTTAATGCTATAGCAATCCCAATTAAATGTTTATAAATAAGAGGCTAGGGTTCTATATATAGAAGCTAAAGTAAAGGCAATTAAACTATAAAATTAGAAGCTAGAGTTGGAGCTAAGAAAATTAGAACGAGAACTTAGTTAATATAAATTTTTATATTTACAAGCATAAGGAGCAGAGGTTATATCAAGGTTATTACCTAGATATAAGGACATTATAATATCTAAGAAAGCCTAACCTATATACTCTACGCTATGCTCCATACCCACACTTAATACTTTAGTGTCTATAATAGAACTAGGATAGAACCAGGATACATCTAAGATATATAAACGCTATAACCTATTTAACCTATATAGCGTAGTCCTCTTTAGTATTAAATGTCTTCCTATTATTAAAGTTATCTGCAACCCCTGGTAGCGTTGTCCCGGGTAAAATAAAGTTCTATTTACAGTTAGATTATAAATATATTAGTAATATAATTAAAGACTATAAGTATACCTTGTTAAACCATATACATATAGCCTAGTTAGATAAGTATGCTATTTACATTAGATCTAAGATATATTAGAAATATAACTAGTAAACCTACTCTTGCTACTAGTCCTACACAAAGAACACTTCTGCTTATTAGACTTGCTAATAACCTTAAATATTATAGTGCGGTCAGACTATATCAAGGTTAGATTATAGTTAGATTATAGTTATATAGTAATTAGAACTGCCTAAACTTGCCTTGCCCTTGGGTGTTAATAGAATTCTAAAACAGAATATAATGCGCATCTATTTAACTGGCTCCTCTATATATTCTAGTTAGATCTATAATATAATAAGATTATAAATAATAACATACCTAGATCTGCTGAAGTTGCTTTATGTTTTCCACAACCTTTGGCCGTTAAGAGTGTATTTTTAGCTAGGGGCGCTAAAATATATTAGCAATATATCCTAGATAGAAGAATAATAGTTTATACTATTATAATATATTCTAGCCTTTCTCACTGCTTTACTAATAGGGCATATAACCTGCAGTTCCTCTTCTATATAAATAGCTCTATAAAGTGTCTTCTAAGCCGCTAAAATAAGTTAGATCTAGGATATAATATAGATATATAGACAACTATACTATCTAAATTATCTAATTCTAGCTCTTTTTAACCTCTAGGCTTTACACTTCTAATTATATAGCCTGCACCTTTCTTTATTTTAAGGTTAGAAAAAGGGTATAATGTGGATGTAATATGGATACATCTGGGATCTTACTGGGAAATGCGACTTAATATGCTTAATTAATCCTCCACGACTATTTGCGAATTTTTTTTCCTAAGCGCAAACAGTGTGCTTAGCATTTGGATCCTACTATAGTTAGATCTAGGATATAATAAAGATATATAGCACTTATAACTTATAGTCTTCCTAATAGTATAATCTTATCTATAGAAAATCTCCTCTGGCAGAATATGGACGAGAAAATGTTTACTGTGGGGCTATATTTAGGTTACATCTTAGATATAAGCTAGATACATACTAGATATTACCTTAACATAAAAGAACGGAACCTACCTTGGGCGCTTGTCAAGTCCAAGGTACTATGCCTTGGTATATTGGCTGGGGGCACCAGAAATGCGCCCCTTTATAGTATTTGGCCAAGGAGCAGTATTATAAGTGCCAGAACCCTCGCCCTCACCACTATCTAAGTCTAGATTAGAATATGGCCTGGAAGCTACTACCCTATTCGCCGGAGTACCATGTATAGCCATTGTAGTGGTGTCTGGATCTTAGATAGAGCTGCTAGGGCTATTAAGGACTTTATTAATAATCTATTAAGGTTAGATTATAGATATAACGTAGTTTTGTCTAAAATATAACTTATATCTTATGCGACCTCCATCCCACTAAAAGCATTCACCTGCCTATTTTAAAGAAAATTCTCGGTCTATATCTTAATTAGATACTTCTTATAACTACTAGAAGTCACTTTACCTTATTACAAAATTAGGTGTTTAGACTGTTAAGTAGTGTCTATTCCATATTAGATTATGGATATAACCTAGATATATACCTGTGGTGCTTATATAAGAGTTATCGCAGTTGTTCTCTAGGGGCTGGAAGGGATTCAGCGGCAACTAATGTGGTTAGGCTAGATCAAGATAATAATATGGATAGAATATTAATAAATACCTCTCTAGATTGCTGGTTCTTTAGGGTCTATAGCTATATTAGATCCTTAATAAAACCTTAATATAACCTTAATATAACCTCCCGAAACTCATATTGTCCATTTTATTACTGATATCTTTCGAAATCGTAATAAATAGTAGGAAGTATTTAATTGAAGGTTTGAAATAGCTGTATTAACGTTATAATTAAAATATAATTGTGTTATTGCCTCTAGACGTAATTTAATAAAAGTTTAAATTATATACTAAGTGAAGCTGGGTTGGTGTTAGAATATTAACACTAGCCAAGGTTTTAGTGCCTTGGCAAGCACTCCTAGAGCTTTCGGCAACACTGGCCGAGCTTCAGACTCCGGAAAAAGGTCGGCAGTACTATACTTTTACCCATATAGAACGCGCATCGGTAGCCACATTTAACTTAAGCGAACACATAAACCAAAATGTTAAGAGCATATGCTCCGCATACACCTAGAGACATAGATATAGATATATACATACATTTATACCTACATATATACAACCGCATTTATATATACCTTACTATACCAATAACAAGTAAAAACTATACTAAAGTAAACAAGAGTATAGTAGGGTAGCTAAACGGTCTATAAGTTAGTATGCACAATTATATACTAGGCATATGCTAAGGATACGCAGGTATACTAGAGCGTACCTAACATTAAACACAAAGATAATAGTTTTTAAGATAATACAATCAGTAGAGAGAGTATTAAAGATAAGGAGGGTAGGGAGGGTAAAGAGGGTAAGGGTTAAGATAGTATATAATAGCGGTTTCTATTTTATATGGGTCTCTCTAAGGTAAGACTACGTATAACACTATACATAGGCCATATATATGCTGAGAATATCCAAAGCACACTCTAAGACCATAGAGTACTTATTAGCTCTAACGGTAAGCACTAAGTTATCATCTAAGAGGTAATAGACTATATTATAATGCTAGAATATCCAGCAACTAGAAAAGAAGGAATTGCACACTTTATCTATAAAGTAACACCTCTGCTATCTATAGATGCAGATAAAGAAATAGTATATAAGGTTATTAAGCAGTATATGTTAAAGGTATACAATATACATGCTAGGTATATACTGTACTTATACCTCTAGTAGATTTAATTTTCGTTTTATAAAACCGGTAACCCTAAAGTTACACGACTATAACTCCTTAGAGAAAACAATAATTGGAAAAGTGGAAAAGCATTTCATTAAGCGTTTAAATATAGCGGCATTAAATACTGCGAGCACGCTTATAAGGATGTCCTCCGTATATACCCCATATATAATAGGGTTAAGCTTAAATCAATTAACAACCTCTAAAAGCGTAGCAGTCGTTTATACTAAGTAGTAGAGGTTAATAAAAAGCTTAAGTAAAGTATAGAGAAGTAAGCATTATCTATATATATTAGGTAAATACTTATAATATACAGCTACTACAACGATATTCTATAATTATGGTAGTAGTGTACCTATCCTAGTACACAAGAATGTGTATATAGTAAAAGCAGACTAACAATGTTTTCTTAATATAGAGTGCGTATATGGCCAGCGTATGCGTAATATATGCTTATTATATACAGATAATATTTATTAGTTATTCTAGCAGCAGTAATACTAAACTATGGCATACTGCTTGGCCTTTATTATTGATAACTGCTAGGGTAGATATTTAATACCTATGTCTACTTGTTAAATATGGGGTTTAGGAACTTAAAAAAGAATATACCTATATTAGACATTCAACGTCAAAGCGAAAAAATTATGGTAGGTAATGTATACACTATATATACGCTACGCATATGCTGAGCCTATTAGGGTTTAACCATCCACAAGGCTAAGGTAGAGTAGTAAGCCGAATATACAGTACATGGTTAGATTGCTATATTCCTGTTAATATAGCACGGTATCCTTATATTTGCCTTATTACACGGAATTCTTATATATATTATCCACTATACCTAATAAAGCTACCAATTAACCTTGCTAATAATGTAGTTAAAGCAATAAGATAGGTGGAAGTCCTAAGCCTTACTATATATATGCCCCGTATATACATAGTATATGCGAATAAAACTACTTACTATGGTATAGGTCGATTCATCCTATCTCCACAGTATTATACTCTATATAAGAAGTATGGGGCGTAGACACTACGTGCAGTATATAGTAGTCTTAATATTAAGGATCAAATTACTACTCTGATTTAAAAGAAAAGGATGCTATAATTCCCAAAGGGGACGGCATATGTAGGTAAGTATAGGTTAGACACATGTTAAGTATATATAGAGCCTAAGCGTAGCAGGTATGCTACGCGAGTTCTCTATTAACCAATATAAAGAGAATATAGAGCAATAGATTTAGGCAATTTATAACTTTAATAACAAGCATTTCCTTATTATATACTGTATATACGCGCAAGCTAAGGCATTCCAACATATAATATGTATTGAAATAGACCTATTATTTAAAATAGTTTAAGGTAAAACAAATTTATTCTTAATTATAGGATAGGACGAGAATTCCAAACATATATATACCCTATGCTATACATATACTATGCACAGGCTAATACCTATAATAGGAATTAAGGTATGGGTATACGCATTTCTAAACTTAGAAACACATACTGCATATATAAAGATGTTTTAGCTAGTATTTAAGGTTTTAAGTAATACTGCCCAATCATCTATACAATTTGTATATATTCATGGAACCGGACTTCGCACGGCTATAGTTAATATATATAAAAAATAAGCTAGTAGTAAGTATACGCTGCGTATATACCTAGCATATGCTAATAATATATAGGCTTTAGGGATTACCTATATACAATTAACCTATCCTATAAATGGGATAAATACCTTTAGTATATGCTTGTATTCTACTAAGTATATATTAAACAAAACTTTGCGAAGCGCTTTCCAACCTATAAAGCAAGATATATTATAAAGCAGATATAGGAAGCGGAGACGGAGCAGAAACTAATAGAGCGTATATAAAGCATATACATACTATATCCGGAGCTTACGTCTTGGATAAACAATAAGAAGAAAATATAGATACTAGCTAGGCTTATAAAGGAAAAGTTAAAGGTCCCTTATAAGTAGTGGGCATATGCATAAAAGCATACTAGAATTGGTAAAAGTAGTCACTTTTAAAATAATAACTTTACCGGTTGAAACTTATGCATGCTTATTATAGTACTATAGTAAATATATACGCTCTATATATGCACCGCATATTCTAACATTTTAGTATAGGCTTAAACTCTATACATAAGAAATGTTTAACCTATAAGAGCTATATAAAGAGACAGGAATAGATAATATATAGAGAAATTATAGTAACTTAAAGCGGATAGCAGTATAGCTATAGAAATAAAGTATATATATACACTGCAAATGCAAAGTAGATGCTAAGCTTAAGCAGCCTAGAAATAGTAGAAAGTAGCTAAGTAATAAGCTAAAAATCCTAAACTAAATCTTTCTTAGAATCCTTAGAACCTATTTAACACCCCTAAGCCTAATCTACAGTATATACCTAATATAGAATTACCTACTATATTTAATAGGCAGACTATGTTGCAAATAAGTAGAGTAGATAATAATATTATATTAGTATTGGATACGTCGCGCGTATCCACAGTATATATAGCGCAGATGTTGCCCCTACTATCTTAAAGTTAAACGCCCCAGACTATAGGTAAAAGGCATAGGTCTAACCTATCTATAGAGAAGATAGAGAAGGAGGTATATACACTCTATATAAAAAATATAGAGCGATAAATTAATAAATTAAAACAGGCTAAAGATGTATATAATAAAGCGAAGGAGCTAGCAGAGCTTAAGAAGTGGGCGCAGGAGCATAGTATTAGCATATAGGGCGTATATACACGGTATACACAGAGCAAGTGTTATAGAGTTCCATCACCATAAATAAAGAATTAATTAATATAGGCCTATAGCCCCGCGCCCTATATTAGGTATATGCCTAGCCTATCTATCTACTAAACTCCGCCTAAACTCCAACTATGCATATTGCATATTGCGTATATAGTGTGCAGGCCTAGTATATGCTGGGACTTAACCAGTAATATAGGACGAGCGGCAGGTTCTACCCATAGTAGGAGTGGCTTATATAGAGCATAAGCATAATATACGTAATAGAATGAACTAAACTTACCAAAGCTCTTACTACTACTATAGCAGCGGCCTATTATTTTTCTGCTCCCTATACTAAACATTAGTAGTGTATATGCAGGATATATATAAAGCAAACCTACCGCTCTAGTAGCGTGCAGACGGCGAGGGGGACTCCTCGCAGTTATCTAAAGGGGTTAGGCCGCGCTGCATATATAGTTAGCGTATGCTAAATATATATAGGTAAAATACTAACCTTACGCTTTAAGCCAGTAGAGGGAGTGGTAGGGCCAACGCGCTATTTCCCTTATATTAGCATACGCCTAGCATAAGCGCGTGTTAACCTATAGTTAGTAGAAGACATTAGGGGTTTATATATATGTAGGGTATATACATATAAGCTAGCAATATAACCAAGTAGTGGTTTTAGTAATATATATATAGGGGATACGCCAAATTAAACTTTCCTAGTCTCCTAAACATAGAGTTAAGCGTTGGTTTCGGAATTAGGCAATATCCCTAGTAGTAGCCGTGCTTATTCCTTACACACACTACCCTTAGGCCTATAAGTGCCTTTAGGTCTGAAATCAAACTTAAGGGGAATAAGTATATAGATAAATAGATATATATATTAAGGTATAGTACGCATATACAGAAGTAACACTAGTGCTCTTACCTTGCAATAGAATTGCCTACTAAATTAGGTAGCAAACCCCTAGTCCTAGGCACTGCATTTAATTAGCTTAGGCTAAGCATATACACGGCATAGGGTGGATATACGCAAAGAGTATATAGGCATCTGTATACTCCGAGATCCTAGAACCTAAGGGGCCACAACTATAAACACTATTAGCGACGTATATGTAACGCATAGGTATAGACATACTTAGGCTTATATAGGTATTTTATATCCCGCTAGCTACCAAAGAGAACAAACAGCTTTAGGGAACTATAATGCATTAGCCTCATATATACGCTGCATATATATAGCATATACTTTTTACCTATAACCAGCTCTCCGACTAATATATTATTAGTAGTTAGGTTGGTTACTGCATATAGTAAGTATATGCCGAGCTGCTATAACAACATAGTAGTACATATAAGCACCGCTGTGCTTATTACGGACATGCTAGCGATACTACAGCCATATTAGTAGAGCCGCAGGCGCTGCGTATATATAAAACATACACTTAGCTAAGCAGTGAAGACATAGCCGCATATCTATATACTATTAACTGCAATATCACACCTAAACTTTGGCTTAGCATATACTACGTATAGGGTGTAGATAAGTAATATATACTATAGTATTAATTAAGAAGAGTATAAAGGCGGCATTAGGTGGGTCTAGTATACGCTTAGCATATACCTACGCAGTACATAGAGCCGTATATACTTGTGTTATCTTGGACCGAAACGGTCGGGGCTATATACAGTTAGTATATACACTAGATATGCGGCTCTATATACACTTACGTCTTCCTCCAGCAAGAGCTGCTGCAGCGCACGCTATAGTTATTATAAGTATATACCGTGCATATGCAATCCTATAACTAACCAGAAGTTACCCAACCGGGATTAAGATTTGGAATTAGACCTATAAGGCTTTATAAGTATAGTGTATGCATATACTCTATATATGCTTACCATAGTAATAGCTAAAGGTAGAAGGGTTGGCGGTAGAGGCCACCTACAGGTTATTAAAGTCTGCGATTGTTAGATTGCTCATAGTAAGTATATACGCGGCGTATGCAATGGTTAAATTAGTAATAGAAATTCGCCTTATTCTTTTTGTTAGCATATACAAGACCTATGCCTATATTATACTATACATACTCATAGCATACACTGTAATGTTATGGAGAAGAAGCTATAGTGTAACTATTATTATAGATATGCTACGCGTGTATATAGGCCATGTTTTAATAACTAACTACCATTACCTTATATAGCCATTATTTAGTGCATATGCGCGGCATATACACTGCCATAAACTAGGATATTTATAATTTAAGAATAAACGGCTTTACATTTTCTATTTTATTTGAATTGTATGTGCATTGCATATATATAGGCTCAGCGTGGTCTCAAGCTAATCGTGGTCACGAAGCTGGTTTGCAAGTTCTGACCACGTTGAACTTTCTAACCACGCCGAGTCTTTTCCGTGACCACGCCGAGCTGTGAGCCCCATGCCGGGCATGGAAAATCCTGATTAGTTAAATATGGCAGGTAACGCGCTCCGGCACCATCACATCACCCCCCCTCCCAAAAAAGCCTGCCCTTAGGCTTTATCCGAGTTCTTTATTATCATCTAAATTATTATAGTTATCTAACCCCTCTTCCTAGCATTTAACCTAGCTATCTAACTTGCGTGGTGGTCTAGGGAGATCTAGGTGGGCTAGGTGGATATCTCATAGCTTATGGGGAGAGTACTTAAAATCGGATACCGGGTACCATTCTAGATCTTCGTCATGACCTACCCAGCTCGCACGGTATTTTAAGGTACTACGGTTCTTCTTCACTGCTAAGATCTCTTCAACTTCCCATTCTTCGTCCTCTGCTGTCACGGGACTCACTCGTTCTCACGTCTCTGCGCGTTTTTGACGTTCTTGACCCGTGCTCACGTTCGTCCCAGAGTTGCGGAGGATAGGCCGGATAGGCCTCTCGGATAATAGACCTATCAGCTAATAGTATCCGGAGACTATCCGGATAGTCTCCGGATAGTCTTGGCAAAATCACCTTAATATACTTATACTTG
>Ga0307507_10011882_pt1 | contig 10885 bp, 15 predicted proteins | sample 7_EM_MG_FD_207223 | JGI IMG/M metagenome (GOLD analysis project Ga0307507, IMG submission 207223) | Populus trichocarpa ectomycorrhiza microbial communities from riparian zone in the Pacific Northwest, United States - 7_EM | ecosystem: Host-associated > Plants > Roots > Unclassified | place... | reverse complement strand
CCAGAGGTAAGTCTGTATGGCAACCGTGCCTCCTGACGTACCTGGCGTAAGCGAGAGTGGCAACACCGCATCGGGCGCACCTAACGTCAAGGGTGCCAGGTTAGCCCACCTGGTATCCTGACGCAACAGCAGTGCACCTGACGCACAGTAATTTTTTGCTGATGACTACAGTTCGCAGTAGGAGAAAACTCTGCAACAGGCTATGGTCGATTTCTCTGTTCTCTTCACCTCTGTTAGAGGCTGCCTAGTCAGACACGCACACGCTTACCGATAGTTTCTACCGTTATTGGGTCTACCCCTCCTCTCCCCCCTTCAGCTCTCGTCCCGTTGCTCGGTTACAGCTACAATTCACTCACTCGGCTGGCACCCTACTGCCTGTTTGCCATAGGCCGCCCGCGCGATTTCTCCACGGTCGGACCACTCGGTTAGGCGCAGTCGTCGTATTGCACTGCTGTGGTGGCGGATGTCAACGCCTTGGGTTCTCGAGTAATGTACGCAACGCCGCAACGGTTTATAGTAGCCCCCGCTCCCCCATTGTCCTCCTTTTATTGTGGGTTACTTTGGGTTTCGTTAGTGGTTATAACAATTATTTATTTTGTTGGCATCTACTGCAAGGGTTTTCCTGTGGATTCCTCCCCATGGACTTATTTGTATTTTTCTTTTCGACCGTCTAGTCAGAGGGGGATTTCTTATTTTGCGTGGCTGTTGTGCGGTTGGTCTCGTACCAGAGAGACTTAGGTTGATCGCTTTTTCCCTGGTTCCGGGTTGGAGAAAAATAGGGGATGGGGTTCTATCTTTACCATAGCTAGTGCTGCATGTAGTCTTTGTTCCCAGTAGTTGATTAATACAAAGCACATGATTTAAAAAAAAAAAAAAAGAAAAAAAGAAGCGAAAAAAAGGCAGGGGATTTGGGTTCTTCACGCAACCATCTAACTTCTTTCATACACTATGCATTCAATACAAAGATCTTTATCTATCACACTTCTAGGAACCAAGACAGGACTCTCTTATATGAGCCTAGCGATCGACGTTGCTAGATAGGAGTCAACGGACTTAGCTATCGCAACAGATATCGGGCTAAGAATAAAGTAATCGTTAGGAGATTATCGGTTACCTGCTGCAAGTAGCACCCAGAGAAGAGAGGATTGTAACATTTGGTTGTGTCACCAGTAGTACCTAACAACCAGGACAAAACGGAGACCAATAACGAAAAGTGACATCGACCCCCTAGCGGAAAATCTCGACCTTTCATCACTAGGAGAAGGACTTGAAAGGGCCTTAATGGAAGAGAGGGCACCAAGGCCTACAACACCAGAACCATCATCTCCAGGTGGATAAGAAGAAACAGAAGAACAAGGAAGGACACGACGAAACACAATGGTGGCAACAACACAACAAGGAGAAGCGACAGTCTCGGAAACAACCCCGATCCTGAACCCGGAACAGATGAAACAAATCCTCGCATCCCTAAGCGGAGGGCCCAGAAAGCCCAAGGCCAAGGAAGTAGAGGTGTAACGAGGAGAACGGCACAAACTATGAGGATGGCTAGCCCAACTTATAGTATACTACAGGATAGTAGGATGTCAGAACGGCTATGACAAGGAAAAAATCCTCTATGTGACAAGCCTCCTAAGGGACGACGCAGGAACCTGGATTACACCGTACGCAGAAGAACAAATCACCCCAGCATGGGACAATTGGACAGGATTCAAGGCAGAATTACATAGACAATTTGGCGTAATCGACGCCAAGGGAGAAGCAAGGATCAGAGAGCAGAACATGAAACAAGGCAAGCGATCAGTCACAGAATACTGGAACGAATTCTGGCTCGTGGCCAGCGAAGCTGAGTTGGACGACTCAACTGGAGCAGAGCTACTGCTAGGAGGAATGATCACAGAATTGCAAAATGCATGGGGAGCTAGCAGCGAAGAATACGAGGGCCTGGAAGCACTAGCCCAATGGGCAATCCGGAAGGAAACTAAGTTGGCGAGAGTGAGACATATCCAAGGATCGCCATCGATAAAAAATGCCCAAAGGGAGACCATCACACCCCGAAACCCAGATGGGACATATCGACCCACAAACAATGGCAGTGAAAATTACGGCGACCTATGGAACTAGACGCGACTAGTAGACGACCAAGATTCAATATTTCGAGGGAAGAATTTCAATGGAGGATAGGTGAACAACTAGGTCACAAATGCGCACAACCCGGACACTTAGCCAGGTGTTGCCCGAAAAAAGACGGACCAAAACCATGCAACGCACAAGCCAGGAACTCGCAACACACGAAGAAAATAGCCCCTTGGCAACCCAGACCAAAGATTAGGGAAATCGAGGTCGAACAAGAGCCTGAACAGTCAGGAAATGACGAAGGTCCTCAGCAAGAGATGGTCTGGGAGACAGACCAGAATGAAAACCCATTATCATGGAAAATTACTAGGCGCTACTCAATTACACAGAAACACTCGATAACGACAAAGACCATATCATGGTCAAAATACAACTACACACTACCAAGGAGTCAGTCACTATCAATGCTATGATTCGCTCAGGAGCAACCGAAGACTTCATCGACCGAGAAGTCTGCAACAAACACGGGATCAGGATGATCAAAACAAAAAACCCAAGCGAGATTTACCTCGCGGACGGAAAGCCAAGCACTATCGGTCCTGTAACCCCTATGACGAAAGTACCTATGGACATTAGTAGCCATAGGGAATTGGTATCCTTCCAAGTGGCAAACCTCTAAAACCAGGAGGTCATCCTCGGGATGCTATGGTTAAGACAACACAATCCAACAATCGATTGGAATGACAAAAGGATCACATTCAACAGCGAACGATATACGACTTGGTGTCTCAACAGTTCGCCCGTTGCTTATGCGATACCCGAAGAAAAAGCCCTGGAAGAGAATCTCATCACCAGATTCTCCAAGCTCCAGGCCAAGAATGGCCCGATGGCCAATGACCAGAGTGTCAGAGTTAAGGAGCTATATGCGGAGGCCAGAGTGCCTATGAAGGGATCAGCAAGAGCGGCAGGACACGACCTGTACGCAATTGAAGCAACCGACGTTGCTGCCAGAGGGCAAGGAATGATTGGGACAGGGATAGCTATTGGGATTACCTCACAACACCTATGGACGAATTGCACCACGAAGCAGTCTAGCAGTCAAACACGGACTCATGACAAATGCAGGTGTGATCGACTCTGACTGCAGAGGAGAAGTGAAGGGAGTCCTAGCGAACCTAGGAGACCAACCATACCGAGTGGAAAAAGGAGACCTGATCGCACAACTGATCATCGAAAAGATCGACGCCAGGGAATTACAAGAAGTAACCCAGTAGGACGATACCAGAAGAGGGGATCAAGAGTTCGGGAGCTCCAACCCAACCATGGACCAAGAGGTCAAGGACCAGAGTGTGAAACCACCAATGGAAATCAATGAGAGATCAGCAAAAGCCTTCGGAGAGTTTTACCAATGTGGAGAAATGAGCAGCATCCTGAGGTGGGATGAAGTCGACAACAAAGTTCAGCTGGAAGCTATCAACATTAGCACCGAGCTGGTGATAAAAAACAAGAAAGACAATTAGAACCAAGATATTAGGGAGACGGTTCCCAAAGAATATTATCGCCTGCTGGATCTATTAGAACAAGAAGAAAAGAAGACAGTACCACCCCACCGACCGGGCATCGATCTGGGAAGCGACATGGAAGAAGGAAAAACGGTACCTAGCAAAAAAATATATGCCCTCAGTTACGACCAACTGGAAGAGCTCCATCGACACATCAAACAAAATGAGGGCCTCGGGTGGATTCGAATGATGAGGTCAGGAAGGGCTTCACCAATTATGTTTGTCAACAAAAAGGACGGCAAACTCATACTATGCGCTGATTACTGAGCACTCAACGAAGTCACCAAGAAGGACCGACATCCACTACCACTCATTAGTGAAGCCCTAGACAGACTAGGGGGAGCTAAATACTTCACAAAACTGGATATCAAGGACGCCTACCACAACATTCGAATCAAAGAAGTAGATGAATGAAAGACAACGTTTTCGACAAAGCTAGGGACTTACAAATACCTAGTCATGCCATTCGGACTATGCAACGCACCAGCGGCATTCGAACGTTGGATCAATGAGGTCCTTATGGAACATATCGACATGTGTTGCATCGTCTATCTGGATGACGTACTGATATATTCAAACACCGTACAACAACACCGAAAAGACGTCAGCAATATCCTCGAAGCAATAAGAAAATCGGGGATGAAGGTCAAACTATCCAAGTCCGAATTCCACCAAAGCGAAACAGAATACCTCGGATTCATAATTGGACAAAAGGGGTCAAGACAGACCCATTTAAAACACAAGCCATATGGGACTGGACAACAACCAAGAAAATCAAGGAAATCCCCGGTTTCCTAGGATTCGGCAACTTCCACCGACGGTGTATAGAAGTGTTCAGCAGGACAGCCAGACCACTATAGGCAAGGAAAAAAAAAGAATGCATCAGCAATTGGGAGTGGGGAGACATGGAACAAAAAGCATTCGACGAACTAAGGACAAAGCTCACCACAGCACCAGTACTGGTCTATTTCAACCCTCTCACACCAACCAACATCGAAACTGCCGCCTCAAAATATGTCTGCTCCGGCATATTATCTCAACAATGCCAGGCCGGGAAATAGAGATTAGTGGCATACCGATCCAAGACAATGTCGAACGCCCAATGCAATTACAATATACACGATAAGGAATTACTGGCAACACTTCAGGCGTTCCACGAGTGGAAACGATACACGAGAGGAAGCTGGAAGCCCGCACGGGTCCTCACAGACCACAAGAACTTAGTACCATTCATGACAATGAAGGAGGCTAAGTGAACGACAAGCACGATGGATGCAAGAACTAAGTCAATATAACTTCAAAATCGAATAGTGACCAGGCAAGGAAGGGGGAAAGCCAGACGCCCTCACAAGACGAGAGGGAGACCTACCCACCGGAGGCGACAAGAGACTCACACGAAATACGGGAATCTTACGGTGAAAAGAACGATACTGGGATATCCCGGAGACTGAAGAAATCAAGATCGAAGTGTTGGAAACCACAGAATTCCAAGACAAGGACGAAGAAGAGATACAAAAGGCAAGCAAAGTTGACGACGAGATCCAAGACATTAAGAGAAACTTGGATGAAGGGAGAAACGAAAGGAACGGAAGAATGCTGGGGCTATGCCAATGGAAGGACGGCCTTTTAGGGTATCATGGAAAGATTTGGATACCAAAGGACCAAGGGATACAAACCACTCTGATGGCTAAACATCACGAACCCTCACAAGTGGGACATGGCGGAACGGGAAAAACTAGTGAACTCATCAGCCGACGATATTATTGGCCAAAGATAAGGGAAGATATCAAAGGATTCATAAAAAAGTGCGACAGATGTCAGAGGACCAAAGTGGTGCGACATGCACCCTATGGACTGCTGCAGTCAAACGAAGCCCCCGATCGACCATGGAAATCAATAGCTATGGACTTCATTACGGCCCTGCCGAAATGAGATTGATATGACACCATACTGGTGGTCATCGCTCGGCTGACCAAAATGAGCCATTTCATTCCATGCTCGAAGGACCTCGATGCACGGCAGTTTGCCAATCTCTTCATGAAAGAGATAGTCAGGCTCCACAGACTACGACATGATATCATTACCGACAGGGGGACGCTATGTACCTCAGACCTATGGGAGGAAACCAGGGGAAAGCTAGGAATCGAACCACGACTCAGCACGTCTTTCCTTCCACAAGCAGTGGGACAGACCGAATGGAGCAATGCCATATTGGAACAATACTTCTGAGCATACATCAACCATTAACAAGACGATTGGGGTGGTTACCTACCACTCGCAGAATTTGGATACCACAACATATATCAAGAGACTATCAAGAACACGCCATTCTTTGCAAACTACGGGATCAATCCCGAATACGAGATTATCGGTCATCTGATTCAAGGAAAGCAAGCGAAACCAGAAGAAATAACTCAGTTACCTGAGTCATTAAGAAACAAGATGTTGAACGCATAATTACGACAAACAGAATATTACGATCTACACAGACAACCCGATCCAAACCTAAAGTCAGGAGATATGGTGTGGCTGTTGCTATGCACCATCAAGACCACAAGACCATCGAAAAAATTGGACTACAAGAAAATTGGACCATTTAAAATCTTGGCAAGGATTGGGACAAGCGCATATAAGCTGGCCTTACCACCCTCCATGGCCATACACAACACATTCCACATCCCCCTACTCGAACCTTACCAAGACAACCGATTCCCCTCACAGATCAAAGAACCACCTCCTCCTATTCAGATAGAAGGAGAAGAAGAATATGAACGCGACGAAATTATCGACTCTCGACTCCACTACAACAAGCTACAATATCTAGATAAGTGGAGAGGCTACTCACCAGAATACGATAAATTCTGGTACCAGGCAGAAAACTTCAACCATGCAGAACACACAGTCCAACGATGCCACTGGCGCTACCCAGCAAAGCCCGGACTGGATACACGTTACGATGGACAGATTGTCCTCCGCACCTCACCCGATCGTGAAAACAAGAACCACGCTCACATACACCAGAGAGCCAGGCTCAGCGCGTTGCCTGCAACTCTATCCCCACTAGCCCAGAATACTTGGGCTCCCCAAGAAGAGAGGTGGCGCACGCCTCCATAAACTGGTCGGACTGCACGGAGGATGGATGTCAAATCCATCTGTACGAAAAACAAGGGTCAGGGTGGTACCCACAATTCGCCAGGAGATCGAAACAACCAAGTGTCGCCCACGACCACGATTGGCGACAAGAAATGGAAGTGAACCCAGGAGAGGACTAGGCCCCACAACAACAACCTCATAAGCGAGAGGCCAGTCGGGCTCATGCAGACATCACGAGGTGCGAGTACTGCTTTAACAACAATTGCAATGAGCACCATTGGGAAAAGGTGGACGCAGGCTATTACCCCCAACAGGTGGGGAAAAAAGGGACACTGTCAAAGCACGACAGGAGGGAAGACCAAAAGAGAGGAGCCGCGAGGACGCGGCTGGGGAGAGAGGGGAGCGAAAAAACCATTCGAGACTTGGAAGCTCTGGCAAGGAATATATCAGACCTCCGAAGCCAACTCGGTCGCGCTGCCCAACTCATTGTGGCAAAAGACAATGACCTGGAATGACTCGACAAGGAGAAGGAAAAACTCCATCAAGCATACAATCGAGTCAAACACAGGATGCGCCAAATGAGAGCCACTCTCTGGAGAGCAGGAGTTTAGCATCCAGGGACCGATGCAAGAGGGGGAAGGGAGCTAATGTCACAAACGGTGACTAAGCAAGGCAGACTTTCACATGACTAATAGTTATTAGTCATTGGTTTGTTATCTTTCACGCTATGAGATAAGTGGACTCATAGGTTTTTACATGACGACGGAATAGTATGTCATTGGTGTATTGTTATTAGTTGATATTTGACATGACGCACATTGGTGGTCATGTGGTTTATGTATTTTGCACATGACTCATAATTAGGAGTCATGGATTTCACGCATATGACCCATTAGGGCGCATGACTTGTTTTATGAGTTTTGATTGGTTGCGAGATATGGCGCAGCTGACTCGGACAAAGTCAGCTGATTGATTTCACCCTATGACTCACTATGAGTCATGAGTCGCATGACGCGAGGGTATGAGTCATGCAGGGTTAGGGTTGAGGGGAGAACCCGTATATAAGGGCACCCTCGGGGCATGGGATGTGGCTCACCAACCATCTCCACTACACACCAGCCGATTGAAATCTCAACACCATGAGAATTCATCGTCAACATCCACTCCCCCACTCTCAGTGAGCTGCACCCGCACTCTCCGTCAGCTGCACCCTCCCCCTCCCGCCTTACTTCCCTCATCATGTCCTTAGGCCCTGGCGTCCTTGTTCCTATGCGTCATTTGGCACTACTCCCTCCTCTCTCCGCACTTGCTTCGCTGCCTGACTTAGCATTTGCATAGTCAGCAACCCCTTTCTTTCGTCAATGGGTCGGTCGCAGTCTCGGTTGCCTCGGCGTCCAGCCACCATTGACCTCGCTTCCTCCTAGGACTCGTGTACACCCTCGGCCTAACCCGCGTCAGGTTCTACCATCAGCCCCGTGGCCCGGTCTATATGGACCCGGTACTAGTACCCTCAGCGTGTGGTCATGTTCGATGATGCCTGCAGTTTGGGATCGTTAAAGCCCTTCGTGGATGAAGGGCTTTCTTTGGTGCTTCTTCTACGAATTTGGGTCTTTTTGGATTTTCGCACTGTTGCGTTTTTTCTTGGCTTTTTGGTAGATGCTTTCTTGTGGTTGCGAGTTCCATCAATATTTTGTTGTAGTTTTCAGCCCCTGGGCGCTTGGTACCGGTTTTAGACCAGGGGTTTTTTCTCCCACAGTTTCCACCACCTCGGCGATGGGTTGGACTGGGTGGAAGTTTGTTGCGGCCATGACCATTGCAGTTACATGCTATTTTTGTACTTATTCCTTCCGCCTTCGGCCTCAGCTAAAAACAAAATTTAAAATATGATAAACAAAAAACAAAACGGCATGGGATTTGGTTTCTTCACGCAACCATCTAAGTTCTTTCATACACTATACTTTCAATACAAAGATTCTTATCTATCACGCTTCTAGGAATCAAGACACGACTGTCTATGAGCCTAGTGATCGACGTTGCTATATAGGAGTCAACGGACTTACCTATCGCAACCGATATCGGGCTAAGGATAAATTGATCGCTAGGAGAGCATCAGTTACCTGCTGCAAGTATCACCCGGAGAAGAGAGGATTGTAACAGTAGGACTACTGATAGAAAAAAAAAGCCCCTATAGCAAACCCAACCTGGTCAGGGAAAAACCATCATCCCAAGTGGTTCTGATCTAGGAGTAACCGCACACCAGGCACATCAAATAAGAAATCCAACCATCACTAGCTCAGGCGATCAAAGAACTAAAATCAAATAAACACATAAGGAGGAAACAACAGGAAAAAAACCCTTGCCGTAGACGCAAACATATGAAATAAAAATTATAACCATCAAGAAAATCTAAAGAAATAGGGGTGGATGATGCACAAAACATGTAATAGAACAATACATTACATCAAAAGCTCCAAGGTGTTGACATTGGCCACCGAGGCAGTGCAATACAACGATGGAGTGAAACCGAGGGCTTTGACCGTGTAGCAAATCGCAAGGGGGGTATAGGTAGTAGGATGCCAGCCAAGTGAGCGGAAGGTCGCTGTAACCGAGCAACAGTACAAGAGTAGGCGGAGAGAAGGCGGCTTAAATCCAGAATCTTGAGAAACCATCAGTAAGCGTCTTCATATCTGACTATACATCCTCTAGCGGTAGTGAACAGAGCGGAGAAATCGACCATGGCGGGTTGAAAGAGTTTCTCCTCCTGCAAACTGTAATCCCATGGGTTTGAAAAATTGGTGACAGGGTGTTGCCGACTGTGCAAGTGCCAACTAACTACAGGGTGATTTTTATACTTTTTGTATTATGTTATATTATTCGTTTATTGTTTGTAGGAACAATAAGCCTCGCGCAACACTAGCTATAAACAAAACAAACCTGATAAATCAGAACAAACAACGAAAGAAAACTAAAATCCCTTCTTACTTGAACTGAAATACTACGGCTGAGACTGTTTGCCGAATCTTTTAGTAAAACCGTGCTATATAGGGAGAGATCAATATGAAGTCCTACTAGAGCCTCTGTCGCCAGGATGTTCATATATAACAAAATTATTCAAGCTAAGAAATTAAGCGATGCATGATGGGCAGGAGCTCATAGTCTGTGCAGGGAGAGGCAGGTGGGCTGCAATGTGGGAGGAAAGGAGAGTACGAGGGGGACATACATCAGCAAAATGTAAAAACCAGTCCTGGTCCACCAAGGGGCCCGGGGGTTATGGTCCCCCTGGTCCTCCTGGCCCACCCTGATCCACCCTGGTCCACATTTTTGGTAAAACTTCAAAAGGTCTGGATCAGAATAGATTAGAGTGGACCAGGTGGACCACGGGGACCACAACCCTTCTTTGTGGACCAGGAGCGTTCCGGACCACCTTGGACCACGCTCCAATATTTTCCTGATGTATGTAGTAGGAAGCCAGTCCTGGTGTTTTGTATGTACTAGCCAAAAACTTTAACTAGGGTGGTGTTAGACTAGAGTGGGCTGCCGGCGTTGTGGGAGAAGACCTTTTGCAGTAAGAGTTCCCAATCTTGTGAGCAGGTGGGCCAGGTAAGGATGGCCTGCTCACAACTTGTGTGTTCCTTGTCATCCAGAGGGCAGGGGATTAAGTGGTTGTCATCGAATCAAGACTGGTAGGTGGCTCGGAAGCTTTTTGCTGTGCGCATGTAGTGGATTCTGCTCACAATAGACTTTCAGAGACCCATAAAGGGGTGGGAGTGAGCTGGGGCGGGTGGCTGTAGTAGGGCGGGGTTGAGGACTCAGTGGCCCAGTCCTCGAGGAGGATGGCCATAGTTCTCCCCTGGAGGGCATCATTGGTGCGGAATAAAAACCGGGTGGTTGGGAAGTTTGTGCCTGTGGGTGGGGAGGTATGGTGGATTAGTTGAAACGAGAGAGTGCGTCCTTCCGGGGAATGGGCAGGTGGGCTAGTGCCTCAATGGGAAGGTGCTGCCCGACTGGTGGGGCTGGGCCAGTAGTGCGCCAGTCAAGGGGGAGGTATACAGAGGACAGACCAGCGGGAGGTGTCTTGACCAAGATTCCGCTCCCAAGGCCGAGAGCGGGGGGAAGGATAGGGGGAGTTGGGTGATGGCTAAGTGTGCCGGTGGGGG
>Ga0307507_10011881_pt1 | contig 10885 bp, 14 predicted proteins | sample 7_EM_MG_FD_207223 | JGI IMG/M metagenome (GOLD analysis project Ga0307507, IMG submission 207223) | Populus trichocarpa ectomycorrhiza microbial communities from riparian zone in the Pacific Northwest, United States - 7_EM | ecosystem: Host-associated > Plants > Roots > Unclassified | place... | reverse complement strand
TAATTGTACGCTAAACTTTACCTATACTACTCTGAAAATTTGGGGGTCTCAACTATGATACTATATTTTCTATGATGCTATTGGACCATCACCTTTTGTAAACTAATGCATGTTCCAGTATCAACTCATTTCTTCCCCCATCCATTTTTAACTTTGAATACCCCTACTGGTTGGTATTGCCTACATCCAGGTCATAGATAGGATGCCTGGAATCTCTGAAAGTAAGTAGAGGAGGAAAAGTGGTAGAAGGGTCGTCTGAGACCTGGGTCAATGGGAGACGAAAAGGAGATAGACTAAGGGCAGCTTGTACCTCTTTCAAAGCACTTGCAGGGGTGGTGGTGAAGGCAAGTTGTACAAATAGCGCTTACTTTGGGAGTTCAACTGTCGACTGTAAAGCTAACCATCACATCTGCTACAACCGTTTGGCCTGTTGTTTTCTGTGGTGGTTTCCCATATAAATTACGGTGTAGTAATGTCATTGTTCTCCTGTTTTCGCTACTGGCTCTGGGAGATCAGTATTGATCTGTCTTCTTCAAGGATTATGATTGAGGCCTTTTATGTCCTGGACCTCATATACAATGTTTTCTTGGTTTGCTGACTTTTGGCTGATAGCCAAATAAGCTTTGGTAATGGTTGTTGCTTTATTAAGTATGAGAGCTCCGGGGAAGACCAGCTTGCCACCCTACAAGATTGACTCTACAACGTTATAGTCGGGGGGAATAACAGTAGAGCTGCACTATGCGCTACCACACTGGCTGCTTGCTTGCCTACTCTGACTACATGGTATCAGTGTTTAGTTCATTGGAGCAATAAGTCACTCTCTGCCCTACTGCCTCAAGAAACCTAACAGAGAGACGAGGATGCCCAGGAATCTGTTTCTCAAGCATGCCTTAAAGTTGAGCATACTTAGAAGTTTGAATACAAGCCGCAACCAAGGGGCAACAAGCCAACACAGCTCTTGTACTCAAATTTGTTCATCCCAATTAACGCTCCATGGAAGTCAGGTTGTTAGTACTTGATTCTTTCGAGTAAAGTATTCGCAGGAGTAACTTGGGTATACTCCTTGTGTACGAAGAGTTTGACTGAAGGTTGTTTTCCGTCTTCCGAGATCCTCAGGTTAAGATTGTGAAAGTATCCTTCATTTGGTCTATTCCATATTGGAGGTGTAATACTCAGCGTGACGAGTATCGGGATTGCTTGTTTCGTGAGATTCTCCAAGTCGTTTAACAATTGTTACCAAGGGTCATGCCTTGTTACTACTCTCATCTTGGATGATCATTTCTGGGCTGAAACAGGTAGTACAGCAGTTGCTCTTCATGTGCGTACTCCTTCCTAATCCACTGATGGTGCAACTCCATATAAGAAATTCAATGGCAAGAAGCTTGAATTGGGGAACTTGAGAAGATTTGACTGTACTGCCGACAAGTTTATCCATAAACTGTTAAGAAAGGCTAAGATTTTATCGTGATCAAAAGAGTGTATGTTCTTGGGCTATATACACTTTATGAGCAAAATTTGAAGACTACAGGATCTACATAGCCGTCATGTGATTGACACTTGAGATGTGGAATGTCAGGAATTTTGAGTCTTGGAAACACTTGATGAGTGTGGTGTGAGGTTGAGATTAGACGCTCTTGTGTTCAAGAGAATTTACTCCATGAGGAGAACTCAGAGGATATACTACCCCAAGAGGACTCAGAGACATTATGCCCACCTGGAGTATGGTCAAGCAGGCAGCCACTGCCAGCTCTGGAAGCGGTTTCTAGTCTCAGGGAGCAGATAGTGCCTACTGCCCAGCTTGTCCGGGTGAAGGACCATGGTTTAAACAGACATATGGGTGTGTTATTTCTTCTCTTGAGATTACTGGTGATATGTCTACACACTGTCCAGTGACAACAGTTGACTGGTGTGAAGAAGCATCTCCGCATAGGAGACTATGTCTTGAATAACTCTGCCAAATCATCAAAATTCTAAATTTGTACAGTTCTCAGAAATTGCTGCAAAGGGGCATGTCTGTGTTCATCCCGCTCGTTATACGATGAAGGAGTTTGGGGCAGATGCGGTTACGACAGAGGACTTGCCTAGATACCGGGATTCCTCAAGGTTGGGGTATCATAGGGAATGGATAACCACCATGCATGAGAGGTTCAAGTTCCTTAATGCTAATGAGATATGGTCTAATATGGAGAGATGTAGTGTGGGGCATGACATATACCCTATTAGACCTATGTCAATATTTAGCCAGGAGAGAATCCTGATTGTTCTGTAGACTTTAAGGCCCTTCTTGTTATTAAGGGCTACGGGCAGCAGATCTTTGCTGAGACCTTCACTCCTGTTGCCTGGCTAAGGAGTATTAGACTAGTTATGGCTCTGGCTACACTCAATAGGTGGGGGATTCCTCACCTTAATATCTCCACCGAACTTTTGAATTATTATCGGGAGGATACTGTCTATATGGACATTCCTTGGGGTATTGAGTGGCTCAATCCAACTCTCCTCTCATGAGCCCAGGACTCTGTGCTGACACGTGACAAGCCACACTATGGTCTAAAGGAGGTACCACTCCTCTTATACCCATAAATGAATAGCTTTCTTGAATCCATTGATCTTGCAAAGTTGGACAGCAATGCTAATATTTACTAGACCAGGAACTGAGTCCTGTTCCTGGTATTTTCTGTTAATGATATCCTACTTGTATCCGAATTCCTGTATGTGATTACCGGCTTTAAACCCCAGCTGACAGGTAAGTATAAGATGTATGGTTTTGGGCAAGTAAAGTAGTTCCCGGAATTAGAGATCACTAGTGGCCAGGCCTTAGGCTCTCTCTACCAGAAGTATATTATCAAACGATATTGAACTCCTCTGGGCTGGCAGGCTGTAATGGCATTTCTACTCCACTGGAGATAAAGGGCTTTGTTCTTATAACATAGGAGTGCAACAAAGGAAATAAAGCTGAAGACTAGTCTATCCTAGGCTCACTAATGGATCTGGCTATTGGCACGAGCCTACTACATTATATAAAACGTGCACGGGATCTAGGACTATGCTCGCACTCTGGTTCTACCCAGGACATTGATGCCGTCTGCGATTTGGACTTTGCTGGAGAGTCTTAGAACTCCAAGGCAACTACTGGCCATATCTGTACCCCAGGCAGAGTCTCCCTTTGCTTGAGATATAAGAAACAAAGTCTAGTAACACTCTCATCAACCGAGTTTTAATATATTGAAAGCACTGAGGCCTCTAGGGAGGCCATTCTGCCCAAACAACTCTCCTCTGGGATTACTGGTACGGACTACACCCCACAAAGCCTCCTTCATTACAACAAGAGTGCTCTTCAGCTTGTTGAACAGCCAAGGTCTAGTGAGAGGTCCAACCATATCACAATTGATATCATTTTGTCTGATAATCCTTCCCGAGTGGCCATACCTCTCTGGAATACCTTCATTCCCCAGAGACGACTTTGGAAATTCTCACCAAGCCACTTACAGGAGATTTGCATCAGACGCAGGTTAAGGGTCTGGGACTTGATGGACCACGAGCATAGATCTTTCTTTGTGTCTTCTCTCTCTATTACTATTGTTTTACCTTGCTCTCTTATTACTGTTATTCTTTGTAGGCTGTACTCTTTTTCCCTATCACAAGCAGTGCGATCGGCTTTCAATAAGGCCAGCCATATCCACTTTTTTTCACTTTACACATGGGCATGGATAGTGAGAGGAAGTGTAGGACTGTTGAGATATGGTCGTCCAGGTAAAGACATCATGAGAGATGTTGTTATCCTTCTGTTTTTCACTAGTGCGTATACCTGGTTGGACGCAGATGTGTGTATTCTGTATCATGGGTTTTGTGACTGTGATTGGGTATATCTATACTGTTCATGTTTCGCTTAGCTAGCTAGATAACTCAATGAACAATGTTCCGCTCCATACCCAAAACCATCCAATTGGTAACAATTTCTTCCCTCCCCACTCTCCTTTCATCGAGTGGTCCACTTCGTGAGATTCAGTTTCGTCGCCTTGCTCTACTATCATATTTCTCAGCGATGAAGAGCATTACAACTAAGCGAGATCCTAACCCAAGAACCCAGACCAAAATAAGGCCCAAGAGCTGCAGGCTTTGTCCAGAGACAGTAAAATGGCCCCTCAATTGCTGTGCCAGGCTACCGGTAAGAAGTTATTGGACAATATCAGTGGTCCTGAGAAGGCTATGTAGCACCAGGCTATCAGTGGATCCCTGCCACAGGCTCATCTTTATGGTGAATTCTTGGTTGAAGAAAGGAGCAGTATACTGTATCCACTGATCAAAATCGCTAACTCCGGCCTGGGATATGTTATTTCCAGTTCAATTAGAGAGCGGAATTAAGCTTCAGACGGCATTTCTCATTGGCCACTTCAGACAAACTTGAAGTAGCCAACCACAATGCATTGTTGAGGCCGGAAATAACACATTCTGGGACGGGGTTAGCGATTTGGATCAGTGGATAATACTGTTATATTCGTAGTAACTACAGGAAGCATTCCAATCCATGATCTCTATCCTAAGGCATTACGGTCTTGGGTAAGCCAACCCCCCCTTATTAACTCCCTAATAAAATAAATCCTTCTCCGGTACCGAAATCACTACTCATGTTAATGTCCACAGCCCTGTACATCAACCCAACATCCCTCCTTCACAATTCAATCCAAAACAAAACATTCAAATTCATCCTCGCTGCAACCTTTCCAACTCCAATATCATCAACTGGTATTCTGATTTGACTCGGTTAAGCCCTTCCCTGTCCCCTTTTACCAACCCGTTTCCAATTTCTTTTAACTCATTAATCCTTCTTTCCACTTTTTCTAAATTCATGCCAGCAGGTGCTGGCGTTTCTACCTCTTTCTCTACTGTAGTTTTGGACTTCTGTTTCTTCTTATTCCTCTTTTTCTTAGCCTTCTGTAAGGCATCTACCATTACTATCATTCCCTCCATAACAGCGTCCTCCTCTCCCGAACAGCTAATTTCGTCCATATCCTCCCCTATTCTCTTTGGGGTTTTATCCACCTCTTCATTTATCCAAGACTGTCCTTCTGCCAAGATACCTCTCCTCATTTTTGTATTTCCCCTCTGGACTCCCGGAGTCTTCTCTAACCACAACATTTCCCAAGCTCGGTTGGGATATTAACGGAACCTGAATTGATTCATCCTGATCGCGTGGTACCAGGTCTATCGTAACCCTAGTGTACCTTTGATCTACCTCCATCGCTGGTTCAGCCACCTCTGGCTCAACCCTTCCTCCTCCTATTGGCCACACCACAATCCAGTTTGGCTTCTCCCTCGACTCTTTCTTAGCTACCTCTTCATAGGGCAGACTAACTTTCTCCCAACCACCAGCCACTTCTTCAGTGGCATCTATTGCTTCCACCCCTTCAACCACCACATGCCCGGATGGCTCTCCTCTTTTCTCCTCAAAGTCCGACCATACAATCAAACTGAAGAGGTCCCTCTCTCAAGTTAGTAAATGTAACCGTTTTGAGAGAACCGAAACGTGGTGCCGTAAGCGTGAAACTTCCACCTCGGGGGGAAACTATGTCTCGACAGCCTTTGATAAGACCACCGAGCACTTAGCAACAGAGACGGCGGAAAACTTGATGTTGTTCGTCTTAACCATATTGATTCGAAAGGTAAGGTTCGTAGGAAGACGGATAAGCTCCAATATGTGATACCAGAGATAAACTGATCTCAGTATCGAAGATTAAAGTCAGAGGAAATCCGCTTAAATTAAAGACTTAAAGCTATCGCGAGATAAGAATCAAGGACCCTGGTTGACTAAAGCCTGAAAAATGACACGTCACAAGTGCTGAAACTCGTTAGGACTCAGTGGATACAGTATGTGTCAGGCTATAGCAAGCTTCTTGGGAAAGTGCAATTATATTCTGAGAAAATTTCAAATATTGGCCAGTCCCCCCGCCCCCTCTGTCAAAACCTTTGCTAATCCCTTAGCAAATTTTCTGCACTTTACATTTGAGCAATGGATTCTGGGTAGGTTTTTTTTTTTCACCCGGCTAACTTTACCTGTGCCTTTCCACACAGCACGCTTGTCCTGGTTTCAACCGACAATGCGGGGACTGTACTACCACTTTATGCAGAGCTTGGGCCACTTCCCCTTTACCCAGATAATGATGGTTTCTACTCCGTTCTTGGACCCTCGCTCAGCCTCGCGACAGCTGAGAATCAAGCCTCTGGATCTGCCAATAATCCCTTCGCTTACCACCCTAGTGCTGGCAACATCCCACCCACTCTAACGCCTCCCAAGGACAAAGTCTTTTGTGAATCATCCAAATGCTCTGGAACCAGGTTTGCACCCTCTCTCAGTGTTCGTCCTTCCCGTGACTAACCCAGAGAAGCGGTCCACACACTTGCTCCCGTCCTTCCTACTCTTGTAATGCACTTGACTGTTCCCGAACAACCGCGTTCAAATCTAAACAAGCTCTTAATCGACACTATGAGGTCATACACCTCGCTGAGCGATTCGACTGTCTAGATCCTGGGTGCGAGAATATTGCCGAGAAGGGGATCAAGAGATATGATAATCTGGTTGCTCATATGAGGAACAAGCATGGGGCATCACCAGCCACAGGGTTAGGCGTCGAGTAATTGGTTGACCCGTAGACTAATCGGATGTCATTCCGTTAGGAATGGACCTTATGAAGTTATGATACAGTTCTGGATTAGCTTTGTGTTTTGATGGTTTCGATATAGTATGAGGCTATCCGCTCACGCATCTTGGGTTCATGACGCTTCTTTTGAAATGCTTTGTTTGAATTGATTTGAATATATGCACAATGTTTCTTATTTTTTGAGCTACCTTTGCGCCCGTGAGCTGATATTCCATCGTGCCAGGGTGATAAAATGAAAGTCAATCTCCAGGTGAAACTCAATTGATTAATGTCTCACCAGATTTAAATATCAGGTAAAATAAAACTGGAATAGCAGTGGAGAACCATTGCAGAGCACTGGTTCTTGCGGTATATATGTATTTCAATTGCCCCGAATTACCAAGACAAAAACCATTGCCGGTGGCGGTTTTACAAGAAAGTTGACTCCTGTTTATCGACCGCTCCCTGGTCCGCAAAGAATCTAGGTTCGTTTTAGGTCGACCAAGCTGGGAAATATAGCGATCACCTCGCGGCGGATATGATTAAACAAACAGGGCACAGAATTGAGAAACCACTCACATCCAAGAATACAGGTCGCTATTGATGTTTAGCACGGCACTCCCGTACCAGCCTCAAGCCGCATTTACGTCTTAGGATACCATAGCATAAATCATGGCCTGCTATTAATTTACACGCTGCACACTTCCGGCATTGCAAGAAATATGTGCGCTCGTGATCCGTATAGTATCTTGGAATTTCTCATCGAGGTGGTATTGAGCTCACAGTATCCGAAGTGGCCTGTTTTTGGAGGAAAGTACCCAACGGCCTGGGTTTTCCGCCCTCTTCCTCGCACTCCCCCGATACCCGGAGGGCAGTAGACTATTAGCTTTATCCACAATTAGGCATTTACCGTAGGACGCAAATAGCCGAACCACCTGCGATGTCGTTCCAACCGCTCCCCCCGTATGGTATCAGTGGGGAATTTTTCCTCAATCCTTCAGAAGGGTTGAACGGCTCACTCTTTGCTGTTTTTTCGCCCCTCATTGTGAGAAGGATTTTTGGGACTGCCGAGTACACGGTTCAGTTCGAGATCCTAGGACAGCAAGCCTTTCACCAGAGATCACTCGATTTTCGGGTCCTGTTTCCCTGGACAACGGCGGCAGGTTTGGGTTAGGACTGCCGTTTCTTCTAGGAGTGATACAGTGGAGGTGCAGTGGTGCAGGGCGCAGCGGGGACAGGGCATTTGTGAGGCCTCCATGTTCTTTAACTATTCATACACCTATCCATCCATCAATTCAACATCTTTCTTAGCCTCCGTGCTTTCATGAAACAAAAGAAGCTCTAGCATACCGAGCAGTATTTCCAAAATGTATTGGGCAAACGGCTTTCAGCAGATCCCTGCAACAGGCTCATTGTTGATTGGTTTTGAAAAGTGCGCTGCATACGCATCATGCTCATGCACACTCGAGTCCTCCAATACCGGGGCGTGGGCAAGTCTGCCGAAGCCTTTCCTATTGGCTCCAGAGACTTCTCGGCCACTAAGAACAGGGTTCGCTCTAGCTGCTGCGCTGAGGCTCCGATAGACTTTTTTCCCTCACCAAAGATTAGCGTCAATGGCGTGTTGAGCCGCATAATTCGCGCTACACACATGTAATTTCGACCGACCAGGCCAGACTCCTACAACTTTTTGTTCCCCCAGAAAACTTTATTCTCTGCGCACTTTTTTATACTATTCAAGTGTTTGCGCCGCTTACATCTACCTCTCTTTCTTCCGCTTTAGTTTTGCTTGCAATACCGCCGCGTCTAGGATCAAACTCAGTTCCGCGGTTTTGCCTTCTCCCAACACCCATTTACCCCTCATTTGCGCTCTCCGTTCCTACCGTCCGGTATACCCTCACCCTCTTGTCTTCTGTCATCTTCCCCTCTCTCTTAGCCCTGTCCCGGCTTTGACAGACCTTTATCCATTCCACACGCCCAATACACGAGTAAGGTGCTTTACAAAGGGAAGATACGTCATTAAATACAAGTTTCCTCTCGTTTGTCTCTACCCCAAATTTCTTAACACATTGCCCCCACAACACAAGTAGAGGAGGAAACGATTAACCTAAACGGACAGGAATACATTTACTATCTAACCTTCAATAAACAACCAATATCTTCTTATCGGACCCTGTACCTTGCGAACATGGGTTCCCCATAGGTTCCTTTTTTAGCGCTAACCTCTAGCCATAAGCTAGCCCTCCGTTCAAGTTCTCACCTACAGCAGCCATTCGACTTGAGCTGCGCCCTGAGGTAGACCTGATTACACACCCGCTTCCTGTAGGGCTAAGACCATTTCCTCTATCTCTAGATGGTGATGATAGCTTCTACTCCATTCTTGGCCCACGGCTCAGCTATACGACACATCATGATCTAGTCAATGAATCTATAAATGATACCCTCACTTACAATTCTATCAATACCTCCGCTCCCCTAATGCCTCCTAGGGACAAAGTCTTTGTGGATCCTCAAAGTTTTCTGGAAACAGGTTCCTATCTCCTTCCACAATCTATTCATCCTTCACATCAACTAACCCGGAGAAGCAGTCTGCACACTTGCTCCCGTCGCTCCTACACTTGCAACGCACCTGATTTTACCTGGCCGACCCCGTTCAGAACGAAATAGGTGCTAAATCGATACTATTAGTCAATACACAGTGCCACGCGGTTTAACTACTAGTTCCCGGATGTGAGAATATGATTAAAATTGGATCATGTGATATGATAACCTAGTTGCTCATATGAGGAACAAGCATAAGGTATCTCCAGTTGGTGGATCATACGGGAAGTAGTCGGTTGATCCGGGGAGACATCGGACGACGTTCGCTGGAAGAACACCCCTTGACATTATGAGAGGGTGCGGTTGACTCAAATTTACGGGAGTGTTACTGCTCTCTCCGGCTCAACTCTCCTTCCAGTGCTTGGGTGATCTATCTAGACATCGGATGACGTTCGTTTGGAGCTCACCCCCTTTCGATTGTTAGAACTGTACAGTTGATTCTCAAAGTTGGCGGAGTATTAGTGATCTCTCTAGAACATGCTTTCTTTTTCCAGTGCTTGGGTGATGCGAGGACTTATCGAAGGATGCTTGTTTGGAGATCACCTTTTGCGATTGTGAGAAGGGTACGGTTAATTCTGAAAGTTACTAGAGTGTTACAGATCTTGCTGGAACATACTTATCTTGTTCTAATGCTCTCCTGGTTTACAGAGAAGGTTATGTCGAGATGTGTTTCCTTTGTTACAACGGGAATGGGCCGAGGAATACAGCCATGTGGAGATATACTCGAGTACGGAGATTGGTATGATGGTCGATGCTAGGATCAAGATGCGGTACTTGCGTTTCATTTATACGTCCCGTTTTCTTGTTAGTTGAGCGTTACCGGAGTGCGAACGAAGTTGTGGAGGTTATATCTCCTACTTTTCCTGTATATTACATAGTCCCCAAGTCCCAAACGAATCCTCTCATTCTACTATCTATCGCCGGGCTATGTATTTCCCCCATTACCAAGCAAAGGGTGATTTCTCTGCTGGTCCCAGGTGGGGAATTTGAATTGCATGGAACAATTCCCTTGTATTCGAGTACTTGCGAAAATAGCCCACATTACTGTACAGTAAGAAACCGGGTGATTGAACCTGGCCTAGGACATCGGAGCCACCCTTACTAGTGTGGACCGCCATTTCTTGGTTTTTTTATCCTAAGCTCGAGCTAAGGAAGCCATTCTTCGTAGTGCTTTCGCTCACCTACCCAAGGGAGGGAATCTTAGACGCCTTAGCCCTAGGTTAAATTATGCGAATTCCCACCTTATCACGAACGCAACTATAAAGTTTGCGCGATTTCCTGACGAGCAGCCCTTGTCACCCTATCTCACCCTTTAAGTCTATTCCTCTCGCAACTAGCGAACAACCTGTCCTCCCACTCTCTGCTTTCCGCCCAAACTTGCTTACCTTGCCATGCCCACCCTTCTGGACTACGAATCCTACTTGAGTAAACACTGGTGGATTACAGGAGGGCCGGGTACAAGTATAGAATACCTCATTGACAAACGATTGCCGACACCCCACCGCACCCTAGGGTGCTAAATGTTAAAATATTCGCGAAGATTCCATATCATCACCATGCTACGACACTACATGTTTGGACGAGGAGAGTTTGGGTATGGATAGGGTTGCGGATTATGGTACTTGAGGCGATGGTTGTTTTGTGGGAAGGTT
>Ga0307507_10011880_pt1 | contig 10885 bp, 11 predicted proteins | sample 7_EM_MG_FD_207223 | JGI IMG/M metagenome (GOLD analysis project Ga0307507, IMG submission 207223) | Populus trichocarpa ectomycorrhiza microbial communities from riparian zone in the Pacific Northwest, United States - 7_EM | ecosystem: Host-associated > Plants > Roots > Unclassified | place... | reverse complement strand
AGGGACTGTACAGTAGATATCTTTGGTATGTAGGTAGTGCGAGGTTTTTTTTCTTTTCATTTCCTGGGGGGGGAAGGGGTTGGAGCTTAAAAATCTCAGACTGATAATATTATGATATCTTCGTTGATGGGAATATTTGGATTCGCACAGTTATCACATAAGAGGATTTTTTAGCGGTTGAGATTGGTATGGCGAGGGTTGGGTATAGTACGGCTAGAGTTTATTTCGCGGGCCAAGCCTCAGGCCGCTGGCTCGCTGGATTTATATGTAGTGCGCAGGGTATGAGGCTGCGAGATTAAAGATACGGGTAGAGCGGTGGGGGGGCCTAAGGGCGGTTTGTGTAATTATGGCCATGTTTTCGGATATCATACTATCGCCAGTGACTTAGGCGCACTTTAGGAGAGCTATAGAAAAATGGTGTTTTGAGATTTCTTTATTTTTCTTCTTCTTTTCAAAGGTGATATGCGGGGGATAGAAAGCTGTTGTATGGTCGAGCTGCTGATATTCCTCTGGCGGGGGGGGCGGGGTAACTAATTGGGATGATGATTAAGGTTTGGTTGATTATAATATGGGAAACCTTACCCTCGCGTGATAGGAGAGAGGCTTTCTGTGTGGGGATTTGAAGGGGAAGTATCAAAATGGGATCCGAAGATCATGGTAGGTCACTCGGGGTCCTGACAGGGAACTCTCCCCCCCCCTCTGGATCCTTGACATTCTTTCGTCTATACAATCTCCAGAAGGGCCGCGAGATTCTAGAGTTGAGAGTATTGGCATAAAAAATGGATACATGCCTGTACTTAAGACAAGGCTTAGCCCAAAAGAGAAACGACGATACGAGTACAATATTAAGACAAACAGCAAGAGCAAACAAGAAATGTGTCGCGGAAGAATTTAAAAAGCATGGCTGACCATACTGAAAATTCGATAAAATAAGTGCCGCAACCAGTACCAAGACGGGAAAAATCCCCCCCCCCCAAGAGGCCAAGAGGGCAGCTGCTCTCGCAACTCGAGAATCTCGAGACCCTTTGGGAGACTATAATGTAAAGAGTTATTTAGACCCATTCGTATAACCGCGCCCCCCGCCCCCCTAACAACCCTACATCAAGCCATAACTTCTAACCAAGCACTACGTGCTCTACCGACCCAGAAAAGAAACTCACAGCACCTCCCCCTGCGCTTCCCCAAACCCACCCACATCAGGACTATCTCCTTATAGCTGCTGTAATAGCAAGCTCAATGTCCCGTCCACCTTCGCTGCTTTCAGCGAGTACACCTTGTCGTTGTCCCACGAGTACTGTGCAAGATCCGCGCGGCTGTGGTGGCGGAGCATGGATGCTCTCGCATATTCCTCATCCTCAGCGGCGCACCCTTCTGCTGTTGAGCTGTCATAGGGCTCTTCTAGAAAATCTAGAAAGTCATAAATGTTTACGTATATTCGTTTAATGAGCTTTAAAGCAGGTGTTAGCTGGTGTGCACACATATAACAGAGGTCCCAAAGTGAGAGGGGAGTGGATGGTATTTAGTACCTTCGAAGCCTTATTCTTTGAGATAGGAATATCTCCCAACCGGAATAACTCCACTATGTACTCCCACGGCTCCATCTTATACCCCTCCACGGCCCCGGCCCTTATGTCTAGCAGCCCGTCGAAACGTTCCTCTACCGCTTCGTGGTAATCCCTCTTTAAGGTTTTGAACTCCTTCGTTTTCTGGAAATCCTTGTGCTGTGTCCTGTGCGGATCACGGGTTCTCCAGGCTTGCTCTTTGGCCTCGGTTAGCTCCCGGAATTCGATTCTAGGGGCTTGGCCGGAGTAGGTATAATCGGGGCAGTTGTGAAGGGTGAAAAACCTAACGATGGCACCCTGCACTTCGGGGGCTTCGGGATCTTCCGGGCGTACTGTTTCGGCGTCCTCTTCTTGCTCTGAGGATGTTGTCTCTAGTTCCTGCTCCGATGTCGCCTCAGTTTCTTCCGCAGGTGCCGTTTCAGCTTCCTCTTCGGGTGCGGTCTCCTCGGGCATCCGGTCCCTGGCAGCCGTGAGAGATTCCATCGAACCACCACTGATCTTTAGAAATTCGGCCTCAGCTCTGCCAATCCGGTCCTCATCCCACCTCTTCTTCTGACATAGTCGCCAGAATTCGTCGTCATACTTGGCATCCTCTCGGAAAACATAGCCTCCCCATTCATGCTTCCAGAAGAAATTTGCCAAGTGGACGGCACGATCGAGAAGTTTGCGATGCTCTTGCACCTCCTCGGATTCCCACTGCTGTTCTTGCTCTAGTCGTGAGAACTCATCACCGACCGCAAGTGTAGGGTCGTAAGTGTAGTGCGCGGAATTGTAGCCTTTAAAGAAGGTGGCAATTGCTGCTGTGGATACCGATAATTGGGTGGCCATCTCGATGGCCTTGTATGTAGAACGACCGGTAAGCTGGGGGGGTGGTAAGAGGATTATATACTGATTAGCACCCGGAATTAACCATTTTTTGCCTCTTAAAAGTCCATTTTACGTCATATGAGAAGGGTTCATGCGCCAACGTGGGAAATTTTCTTGAAGCATCCAGCCACCGGGTCTGATCTAAATTTATCACCGCATCCGATGATCTTTTTAACGCTATAACGTAGCTGCAAGATTTATAGTGCTATCACCTGCTCGAGCAACTTATGGAAGTTGGAAGCAGGGAAAAGGAGGAAGAAAGTGCTCGGAGAGTTGTTCGACCTTTATGACAAAGCCAAGTGTGCTGTACAATCCCACGAATCCAACATTCGATCCCTAGTGGCGGGAAAAAGTGCGGTTGGTCTTGCAGAAGTCGGTATGAGTCCGGATTTGGGTTCACATTATGCGGGTAAGCTAAGTTGCACCTAAGCGCAAATGCCAATCACAAGGGGTGCCGATGGTAGGCCTAATAATTCACCGCTTGCCGAAAGCGCCTCTTGCCTCCAGATCAGGTAAGGTCTGTCCTACCGTATTGTACTTGTACCGTATTCTTTGTTTCTAATCTGCAACGATCATCCCCATTCGCTCCCTAATACCCTCAGACTTCCTCCGGCGTAGACATCAGTGACCCCCTCCGTTCTTAGGCCTGGTTAACTGAACAATCCGGGAGTTGAATTAGAACATGCAAGCAATGCCAAACCAAGGCACCCCCTAAGATCGCGAAACGCGGAATAAGCAATGCACTCTGGATGTCCCCTTGGAAAGCTAACACAGGTTTTAGCATATGTATAGCAAGTGTAGGATAAGGTGAGAACAATCCAAGACCACTGGCGGAGACCCTTGTCTACATTCTGGTAAGTTCGTTGAGTCATTACTTTACGCATGCCGGGGCATTGTGAGCTTGGTGGGAACGGAAGGAAGGTTGGGTGAGGATATATTAATGGGTGGGAAATAGGTGTAATGCCGTAAAGACTCGAATAGAAGACTAATGTGTAAAACTTTGTACTTGCCTCTCCTAGTAAGGCGCTGCGTACTCCGTACATTCTGTTTGCTTTGTCTTAACTGAGGGCTGAGCTTGCGGTGTTTTCCTCACACGTCGCTGAAGAAGGAGGTCCCGACGTCTTAGCACGTTTATCTTTATTTTAAACACTTACGGTAGGTGTTGTCGTTGAGAAGAAAGCCTATGCGCAGAGCGCTTTTGCTGGAAGTCTCCTATACAACCGTGTCACGGCGAAAGAAAATATCGCCAATCACGTCAAAACCAACCATCAAATTTTAATCCCACGATGGTATCTGCCGCCTGGCATTGACAGCTTCCTATGGTATCCAAACCTAAACCGAAATACAAACGCTAAACATCTTCCCTAACCCGAATTCTAGTTTCCTTTATTCTCCGGTACCGGCAGGTTTTTCCAACCCCTACCTTTCTCCCCTTCTTTCATGACAAGCAACTTCCAGCTCCCACAGTACCCACCGTCATCAACATCTTTTCGTCGTTCTCCTGACCAGGGCATTCCGACCAGCTTCCCGATTAGCCAGTGTGGTCCCGCAAATAGCTTTTCTATCCGCTTAACCATAGGCAACCAACTAAAGGTGCTTGAGTCATATGTAACCCGAATGTACGGGTTCATATATGTTGCGTTAAGTGCGTGGACATCAGCATGGATGAGGCAGCACTCGGAGGCGTCCCAGTAGGGTTCCTTGGAGGAACGGAATAGGACTGGGTCTTTCTTTGTGAACACTTCCGCTTTGAAGGCTACAATACCGCCCCAGCAGCTCAATACGGGCACGGCGTCGGTGGCGGCTTGCAAGGCGTTTCTGCTCTTGCCGGGGGCAAAGTAAGGGTAGAATGGTACGCCCAAATTGTACCCGTCAATGTCACGGGTAGCAAAAGTATCATAGTACCTACAAAGTGTAAATTAAAGGGTAGTTAATGGACAAACGGGGTTTAATACTTGAAGGGATTTATGAAGTCCATTCCGCAGGCAGTTTCGTACTTCCCTTGATTGGTGGAAAATAGTAGATGGAGCGCTTGGACAGGATCAAATACAACGTCATTCAGAAATAGAACTTTGTTGTACTTCTCCGGATGCTTCACCCATTGCCCCGGGAGCTCAGGGGCATCCTTAGGATCGATATTGTCCGGCACCTGTTCCCATTCTGTGCTCTCATTTTCACCAGGCACCGGTTTGTGAGCCTTAGGTATCTTGGGCGGCCCGGTGATACCCCAACGCCCAAGAGAGGGAATGTAGCCGAGCAGCGGCAATAATGCACGATTGCGAACTTCGGCGAGATATGTTATTCGCTTGATGTAGGTTTTGCCATTGGGAAGCTTAACTCTCGGAATAGCAGCCAATGGCAGTGTAGTGGAGACAATCGATCGACCGGCTTTAGGAATATTTTCGGCAATGAGCTTATCCAGACCCTCAAGGGCAGCTTTAGTCTCCGGCCCGGAATCATTCTCGAAAATACCTTTCCGAAACGAAGTTAGTGGACTGCACACTCAAGCGCCCCCCAAGATGAAGGGGATAGGAAGGTACAAACTCAAAAATACATTCTCCCCTCCAATCAAATCCATGAGTTCCATAACAGCATTTCCCCAAACCCCGTTAATCAAATCCGCATTAATTATATTCGCCGCGATGAAAATTTTCTCCCCAGCAGGATTTCCCCGTCCCGACTCTGTGGCCTTCTCCCCACCTTTCCCCCGCCAAAACTCTTGGGGGTTCACCCCGCCACCCTTCCGCACAGCGTTTGCGACAACAGCGTAATTCTCCGGATACTGGGTCTTCGTGTACGAGGGATTAAAAACGAACGTGAAAACCAGTAACAGCCCCAGCGCCGAAAGCAGCACCGTGGAAACCTGACAGCACCTTCTCCGTACACTCCCAGACCGCCGACAACACAACCTCAAGGATGATAAATATACCCTCCACTTTAGCCGGCGCGAGGATACGGCCGTAGTGTGATTCTTATCCCGATCGTCCAGTAGCCCACGCGAAGGCGACGAGGCCTCTATATCTTCGTCCTCTTCATCGTCTAGGGCAAATTCCTCTGGGGGAGCTGGCGTCCTCTTGGAAAGCTCATAGCTCTCGCTCTCAACGGATGAAGACGAGGAACGCAATGTCGGCGAAGCAGGTCTCGAAGCTCGCCGGGGAGGCATGTTCGCTGTTTGTTTGTACGATTTCAGAGATGATTTCCTTTCCGCCGGTTTTTGCGGAGGACATGGGGACACTGGCAAGTTGCCGAATATTTCGGGGCATTTGGCAAGGCGCGTAAGCCCTGCGGTCTGTTGCATGTGCATGCACAATCTGACAACCTGACTGGGTTATGATCTGAGATTTGTTGCCTTTTTATTTGGGTTCGGCTTGGCGCCTGAGCCCTTTTTTCTTTTTCTTCTTCGAGAAACACGTTTCACAGGCGACCCAGGCAGAGCACGCCAAGACCTTAGCCTTCATCTTTCCCAAATGAGCTCAGAATTTTGGACTGCTCAAGCTGGGAAAAAATGAAGGCTATGATATCAATACCTCTGAACATGAAAGTTTGAAATCGGGGGTGGGGAATTGAAAAATTGAAAAAATTAAAAAGTGTGCGTTAGGCTTAGAGCTATATATGCTCCCCCACTAGCTCCGATGCACTATCGGTATTACTAGCGTAAATTACTAGGGCCAAAAAGAGACCTCTCCTCCACCGGGGATCACTCGTCTAGTTTCCACGACCACGCACAAAAGAGGCACAAATATCGCAATATTAACCCCAATCTTCTCACCCCGCCCCCAATCTTTTATGCCCCGGTGATACGTTCCCTCGATGATATCTCCCCGGGGAGGTCGCCCTATTAATTATGCGTAGGCGCCGAAGCATGACCCCTTGTACTAGTACTGGAGTTCGGTTTATGAAGACCGAACCATATACCCCCAGGACGAGATTGTGGAAGAACCCTTTATAACACATGAAGTACAAGTGTGATATCGGATACCTTTGCTTCTTCCCCACAACTCTTCTCTAATGCCACGGGAAAAGGAAAAAAGCCCCATCTGTCCCTACTTTGACGAAGGTGGCAAGCCTCTGGACATTGTGATTGACACCATTTGGAAGTACTAACATCAAAGAAAAAAATCTGAGAGGGGCATTCTCTCTCTCTAGATCTAATAATTGGCCTCTATATATAAGTACTGTTAGGATGGTGAGCGATAGCTCCTCCCAAGACGGGAGCAGTTTTCTTCACTGATCCAGGAACAGCACGCTAGCCAGGTCGGCTATTCATGTGATAAGAATATAATATTTGCAGCTCTTAATACTTTAATATCTAAGAGACACTCCCACATAAAGAACATCACCTCAAAAGGAAGAGGGGAGGAGTAATTATCGACCAGTTCTGATGGTCTAACTTCTAAAGAACTGGTCATTGCTAACATGAACGCGGAAGGTTGGGAGTTCAACCCCCGGTCGAGAGGAGGTGGCTAGGCATTAAAAATGACCCATGAACCACTTTTTTGCTAGCTCAGGTGCTGGGTGGGTAGGGGGGAAGAGGGGTCTATAATATATCCGTGTTCTGGTTGTACTATAAGAAATACAGGATATGAGCAGGAGAATTGATGAGGCAGTCGCAAGAGGGAGTGTAATTTTCTTCATTGATTATGGGCATCATACTAACCAAGCCGGACATAAATATCGTGAGTCTATGGCGTTTGCCTCTTGATATATTATTACCTTTGAGAATTCCTTCCATGGACAATATCGCCTCGAGGTCTAGGGAATGGAGGTGGTTTTTGACCGATTCTAATAGTCTAGCTGCTAAAGAACTGGCCATTACCAATGTGGGTGGGGAAGGTTAGGGATTAAACTCCTTGTCTTAGTGATCAGCCGAGCATTAAAAAAGGGGCCGACGAACCGTCTTTTTGACTGCCTAGTAACTTAAGCTTTAGGTGACTATGAGGGCATGAGCTCTACCAAAGGGCGGTTGGTGATATGGCAGGTATGTGGAAGTAGCTAGAGGGTGTTGTCTGCTGGCACAGACATTTAAAGCATTATACGCGGCGAGAGACCAGCGGACTTTCTCTTGTTTGCTAGATTATCCACAGTTGATTGGCTAGCCCCAGCAGTCTGCACACTCTCTAGGATCCCAGGCATATCTAATGCCACACTATGTAAGATAGCTGGACTACTCAGAATGGCCCCACAGAATTGTTTTCGAAGATTTCCAACCAAAGCCACATCTTTAGCAAGAGATAGTTTGATAAAAGTGGTCAGAGGGTACTTCTCTTTAGTTCTATGTTTTCTGATTTCCAATAAGAACAGTATTCATGGGGATAGTAAATTTCGAATCACCTGTGCATAATAACTTTGGGGTGATTTTAGCTAAGCACAACTATTCTTTGTGATTGTGATGTAAATAGATGAATCACCCAAGGCTCGGCATTTCTATCAGCACAGGGGATAATACCGGTAAGCATAAAGTGCAACAGAATGCCTTAGACCTATTGTTCAATACTAATGAGGAGGGATGAATAGCAGCAAGATGGAAGTCTGCATTAATATCTGAGGCGTTTTTTTATGCTGGCCCGGCTAATGGAGTCCGGTAAGTTTGTCGTACGTTACTATACTAAATTGTATCGTGTCGTACGTCGTGTAAACATAATATTCGAGCCCACAGTGATGGTAGTGACATTTCGTGAAGATGTCTGTTCGATATACAGCAATCAGTCATCTCTCCTTCCGGCTAGGTTAGAAGGCAAATAGCGATGGTTGGGTGTATCATATGTGATGCTGATATATGTGGGCAGCTATCCATATACTTGCAGCCACTTGGGGTTTAAATCGCCCTATCGCGGCCTTGGTACTCGGTAGGGTTAGGGTTTCTTTTGATAAGGCACGAGATGCAACAGTACTGTACGAGTACAGTAGACGTCCTGGCGCAAAGCCTAATTATTCTAGTTTCTGCAGCACTCCTCTGAGTAGTCTACTGATTATATTTTTTTCTAGGTAGACAACGCTCCTTCCTAGCGTCCTGGGGGTTAGTAGCTCTAAGATAGATTAGACCTGCAATACTCGGAAAAGAGCTCGCCTCGCCCGTTTTTACCCCGGATGCAAGTAACGGTCGAGCACCACTTGCGCCTATATTAGTATAGCATAAAAATTCTTCTGATAGTCACCTAAAGGCCTGTTAGTTCATGTGTTGAGATTAACCCTCAATGATATTGGCGATAGTACGCCAACCTTGTGATTAACGTACGCAACAACACGTGTACCGCTAAAGACGCCAGCCCCTGGGGAAATCATCCCTGGTGACGCGGGCTTAGTTACCGGTGGCCGATCATTAGGGGGGTCGACAATTCCTTAGGCATTTGATAAAACAACATCTTTTCTTTCCGCACACCAGGCAGCTCCCGAATTGGAAACGAGGCTGAACCAGCGCAGCTTTGTGGTACTGGTGCTGCCCGCATCTCGAGAACGAAGCCGGACACTTCCCGACTGGTTAGGCAACAGGACGCGATCTCCCCGCCAGGGGTGTAATGAGGAAAAATTGGGTGTCGGACCTGCGCACCCGGAATCACGAATGTCCGGAGGGCGGGGGAAAAGAAGGCTAGATCCCCCAATACCATATTAAACTTGGTTAGTGGTATTATCACTATGTTGATGTTGGGAGATGGAGTGACTAGGCACCCCTGTGGGGGTTTGGTTGGGGCCTGTAACCGTGCGTGGAGTGTCAGTGAGAGTACTAAGTTATGGGGGGCCAGCCGTGTGTCTTCCACCCAGACGCGGCGCCCTCATTGCTTCCGGTCATTGGTAAGCTTGATTAGTCGGTATATTCAGAAAAACGGAGGCGTGTTGATATTCAAATATTAATTCTATGGGCTGCCTAGAGTGCGCAGCTATGAAGTCCCGTTATCAGGGGAACTGCCAAGCCTTGCGATAGCGCCCCCTAGTGAACCGTAGTTAAAATCAAGCCAGTACTTCGCGGGATTTAGGAAAATTGAGAACTGCGAACCCTTGAGGGAAACAAGCGACCTGAATTTCCAAGGATTTCTAGTGGTAAACAGATCTTTGGCTCTAGCCCCCTAGATGGGCCGATGAAAAGAAGAATTTAGCCGCGCGCGCGAATTTTAGCGCGAGTGATAAGTTGTGATAATATTCTCTCCTCTTCCCTTCGCTCTATACTTGGGGGTTACACCGAACGAAGTAGATCACTAGGCTTTATTACAAACTTCACTTAATATCCTCACGGGCCACAGCAGCCTAGCTCCTGTCTTACATTGAGCGAATTTATCGCCCTCTCTCATTCACTGACTTCTAAATCGGCTATTTCAATTCGATGATAGTACCTAACTTGGGAGATAGTTCGCCAAGAGAGTAGGGCGGTGGTGAACCTGAAGGGAGGGTGGGCGTCCATTTCTCCACAATACCTTTTAGCCTACACACTATCATAGAAGAGTGTAGGAGTGCATTCGGCAAATTAAGGATTATTAGTCGAATTACGGCAAGAAAAGTATTCTGCTCAGGCGGAAAGAAAAAGGTCCGCCAACCCACCTAACTGTACTCGTACATTAATACTAGGCAACAGGATGTGGTTATGTTACCAAGGAGGTAAGTTATAGTGCTCCAAAGGAGGGGCAGCCTTTCAGTGAAGGAAGCCGGGGGCGCAGGTACAGTTCCATTACCGGATGGCGGGTTGAACACAGAAAAATAAACTATTGGAAGGAAAATTTGAGATCAAGATCCGACGCTTCCGTTGGTAATAGATAAGATATACAAGGTATACACACGCAAGCACACCAACCAGAAAAGTGAAACAACCGGAACAGATGGCACAAAAAACCGAACAAGGCTAGAAATATTCCTCCGAATAGAAACCCCAATTTGACAGGAACAATGGCCAAAACCCCCAATCAACCTCTCGCGGTCTCCTCGCCTAATTCCCGTTACCCCGCCCTGTAGCCTTAAGCGAGCGGCGGTCTGGTCTTCCCCCCTCCTTCCACCTCCGAATGAGCCGTGCAGCCTCCCCCGCATCGACCCCGTGCCTCTTTACAAGGTGCGCCTTGAAATTGTCCACTCTGGTGAACCTCTTGTTAGGATACTTGCAGCCCCCTATTGGGCAGGAAGGCCCCTTCTCTGGGCCATGCACTTTTGCAGTGTCGAGATGTCTTTGGAGATCCCCGGCACGTTCGAAAGGTGTATCACACTCTGCACACATGGATGAGCGACTGCTCTTTAAGGGTTTGATATCTTGTTGATCCCCTTGTTGAGCACAGAGATAGTTCTGGAGTGGCTGGTAGTTGGAATGGGTAGTGAGGTATAGGTTCATCAAGGGAAGAACGTGAACCATGTGGCACAGTCAAATGCAACAGTGGCTGTGCCACAAGAGTGCCAAGAATATGAGTGATTGACTAGATTGATACTTGGATAAGACAGGCCAGCTCCCAACTGCTTCAGCCAAATCCTCATTATCCTGATCT
>Ga0307507_10011878_pt1 | contig 10887 bp, 6 predicted proteins | sample 7_EM_MG_FD_207223 | JGI IMG/M metagenome (GOLD analysis project Ga0307507, IMG submission 207223) | Populus trichocarpa ectomycorrhiza microbial communities from riparian zone in the Pacific Northwest, United States - 7_EM | ecosystem: Host-associated > Plants > Roots > Unclassified | place... | reverse complement strand
GGGTTAACATGAGTTATTTTTTTGGATCTTTTTTTAATTGATTTTTTTTAGTTTCATCCTTCAACATTGAATTTATTGAAAATTTAGTTTCATAATTTATTTTGATTTGCTTTCTTTGGGGTTATCATGATCTCATGTCTTAGTATGCGGATTGATATGTTATCCCTAGTTGACCTGAATCAATCCAATATGCTTAACTTAGTCAGAGACATACTGTATATCTATATCCGACAAGCACCACCTTGAAAAACAACAATGACATGATGATTTCAACGACATCAAAGAAGGTTGTATGATGTCACACATTATGCCTAAACCTCGGTGACACCTCTCACACACTGGTGCATGTCCTATACATGCCAAACCTTTTTTTTTTGTCTCATTTGTTTAATTTAGTCTTTGATTCTAAAATAATTCTTCTATTGAGCTTTGAATTTTATTCCACATGATTCAAGCTCTTTTTTTTTTTAATTTAGTCTTTGATTCTCTATTGACTCTTCAATTTAGTCCCTGATGTCAACCCATTTGATCCTCCATAAGTCCCAAACGAGGAGAGAAGAAAGAGAAGAAAAAAAGAAAGTGACATCTCGTCAACTAGTTCAGCACATTGTAATCATCTCCATGACCCAAGTTTTGAATTTTGTGGTTAACCCGATTTGACTAGTGCTTATCTAATATGTCGACATCGCAACATTGAGAAAAAAAATATCATCTTGGAATTTTATTAAAGCCAAACTCCATTTTCATCAATCATTTAGGTTACCTTTGTACTCGCCAAATTGATTGAGTCAAGTTGTGGCAACTCCCATACAGTTTACTTTGATGCTCAGTTTAGGTGAGGAATTGAAGCTGGAGGTTTCAACATTGACTTGTTTGACTGAGTTTAACAACAATGTCAAAGAGATTTCCCATGAATTGCCCGGTTCTTTAGTTAAAAAAAATAACATTGCTTATTTTTTTAAAAAATCTTCATAAGCATCACCTTATGATTTTGTTTTTAGTCATTTCGGGTTTTGAATGATTCACTTTTATATGTTATGAGTCTACAACTGATTCACTAAAGATGCTTGCACATTTTTTCCTGTTACTGGAAAAAATATTACTCTATCTTGCAGCAAAACACGAGACAACTAGCTAATTTTCTTTCTATTCATACTATATACAATATTAAAAAAATGCTTTTCTTTTATCATAAATCAAGGTATCTCCTACTTTCAATAAAAAATTGCTTTATCGTGGAGTCCATTATTTTAGTGCTGATACTTTCATATTATAGTGGACACATAGCACAGTAAAACACTAGATTATTGTTCCATGTTGTGTTGCTGGTCAAATTATTTTTTTTAATGTAAAAAAATATATAACAGTATTGCTAACGTGTTTTCTAATAAAAATAATAATCATGAGCTCAAAATATAATGCATATTGGACAATATATTTAAAAACAAATATTGATAAGACAATATATTGGATGCCATTTGTTTTTAAATATTGAGACGACCATATATTGGATCGACTCAAGTTAACATGTTCAATCTTTGACCCTGGTCATGAGACCATGATAACCTTATAGAAAACAAATAAAAATAAACTATGAAGGCTGCTTCCTAATCAACCTAATGTTGAAGGACAAAATAAAATAAAAATTAAAAAATAAAAAGAAAACAAAACACTCGGGTTAAAATGCCAAAATAATAACTTGGATCATGGATAACCCCGATGAAAGCAAATTGACAAAACAATTATGAAACTCAATTTCCAACCAATGCATTGTTGAAGAATGAAATAAAAAAATAATTAAAAAAAAGATAAAAAAAAACTAAGTCAACCCGGGCTAAGTCATAAAACTATGATAACGTCATAAAAACCAAAAAAAATAAAATTACAAAGTTCCATTTCTAATAGATCTAGTGTTGAAGTTTGAAATCGAGAAAACAATTAAATATATGAGACTGAAATAACTTCACAAAAAGCAAATTGAAAAAAAAATATAAAGCTTAGTTTCCAAACAACATAATGTTAAATGATAAAATTGAAGAAAAAACTAAATAAAAAAAAGATTGAGTTGTTGAAGGGTTAAATTTAAAATATATTCAATTAAAAAAAATCCAGAAAATAAATCGGGTTAACCTGTCAAACCCACGACTGAGTAATGAGACAGGATAACCATATAGAAAGAAAATTGAGAAAAATCATGAAGCCAATTAAAAAATATTCAATTAAAAATGACAAAAAAAAGGGAACAAAGTCAACCTGGGTCAATATGCCAATCCAACGACCAAAGTCATGAGATCAGGATAACCTCATAGAAAGAAAATTCTTAAAAATTACAAAGTCTAATTTCCAACCAACCTAATGTTGAAGAATGAAATCGAAAAAAAAATCAATTAGAAAAAGCAGCCCAAAAAAAGATTACATTAGTCAACATGAGTTATTCTGTTAAACTTACGACCAAGGCCATGATATTGAGATAAATTAACATAAAGCAATAAAAAAAAACACAAAACCTTATTTCCAATAGATCTAATGTTGAAGATTGAAATCGAGAAAAAAAAAACTAAATCCATGAGATTGATATATAACAAAAAAAAAAAAAAACAAAATACAATGCGCAATGCCCAAGACAACCTAATATTTGAAAAATAAGATTGAAAAAAAAACTAAAAAAAGAAAAGAAAATTGGATTGGTTAAAAGTAAGATTGAAAAGAAAAACTAAATAAAACACAAAAACAAAACACTATTAAATACATAGTGTTTTGTGGGTGCGACTAAAATGATTTAGCCACATCTTTAGTGTTTCGTTAATAAAATAATAATATTAAAAAACTCGTGATTTGATTAATAAATGAGTATATTTCTTATATTATCATTTAGGATTTAAATATTTTGAAAAACCATAGTAAAATAACTTCTTATGAACACACATTTAGAGTGGATAACACTTGTTTAAGGCTAGATCATAGAAGGTATAAAGGGTGTTTGGTGCTATATCTGCTTTTGCTTTTAGATGTTTTTGAAAAAAAAAGTTGGCTAAAAAAAATCAAAGTGATGATTTTTTAATAATTTATAATGGTTTTGATATGCTGATGTCAAAAATAAAAAAATCTAAAAAAACTATTTTGATATATTTTCAAGCGAAAAGTTATTTTGAAACGCACCATGCACCACAATGTCAAATACACACTTTAATATTAAAACATAACACATAAATATTCAATTAGTTCAATTCATGAACAAAGACAATAAGAATCCCTCTGGATATGAAATATATGATATTTCTTTGTACAAAAGCATCCGTTAATTTTTTTTTCCTTACAAGAAGTGGTAAATTATTTAAATATCTTGAACCAAATGTATTTTTTTTGCAATATTCTCACGATCTCTTATTATCTTCCTAAGATTATGTTTAGTTTGGAGTTAAAAACTGGAGGTTAAATGTTAAGCGGTGAAATATTAAGAGTGAAAAAACTGATTATATGATGAATTTTTTAAAATGTTTAATATATAGTGTTAAAAATCAATAAGTTTTAAAATAAAACTCATAATAAAAATAATAAACAATATAAATAGATGGATTCAATGCTTTGTTTTGGAAAAAAGATGAAAAATGAATGATTAGTTAAAAACAAAAACAAAATGAGTGTAAATTTCAAAAACAATTCCCCTTCTCCATTTTATACCCCACCCATCTCATCCCTTAATTTGCCCCCTTCCGAAGAAAATACCACACAAAATTTAAGGGCGTGAAATTATTATCTAAAATGGTCACGCCATCACTAATCCTAACATTGGTTTTCCTTTTTGTTTTTAAATTTCATGAACAACTATTTTGGTAATGTTGGGTAATCAATCTATTTAGAGTAAAGTTTTGAAACCTAGTTTGATCCATGTTGACCTAAGTCAATGATTTTAGTTTTAATTTTTGTCCAAAACAATTTTGTTTGAAAAACATTTTGACTGGATCTTATCTAGGTCTTGACCGAATAACTAAGTCATTGTCACATCGAATGGGTTTTCCCAAGTTAAACTATGATGCAACCATATTATTTGATAGTTTTATCCATATTTGCCTAATATTTGTTTATGTTATATATATAAAATATCTTGATATTCGTTTGTTTTATGTTTTGAAGGCACTTTTGGATGTAAGATTTTAAAAGAAGTAAATTGGAGATAATTCAGACCATGTTCCAACCCATGTCGAACTTTGGCAGATTTAACCTCTGATCGATGTTTTGTGCAGAGCTTGAGCTCTAGAGGTTGAAATGAAGTGATTATAGTGGCATTAGAAAGATAACATACATAACTTTCTATACATATATGGCAAGAAAAATAAAAAGAGAAAGAGAATGAAAATCGCAGCCTTCAAAGACAAATCTCGTATTTTACCAATGCTGACCTTTGACCATTCCGACTTGAATATCTTGAGTTAGAGAAGTTCATTTGATGCAAACTCAATGTTTTTGGATTCTTGACTTGAAGACCTATCAGACTACCAAATTTCAGTAGAAAAACAGCTCATATGTGAGAGATATGATTTTTCTTAGACAACTTATAGATTCTGCCAGCATACAGGTTTTGTGAAGAAACAAGTCTAAGTTACTTCCCAAGCATCCAAACCGACATCCAAGTCTCTATTTGGGAAATCTAACTCCTATAAGTCTAAAGTCAAAGTTTGAAGATTTTATGCAAGACTATTTCTTCTTCTTTTTAGAAAAATAGTTATTGCATTACTTAAATATAAATTGTCTACTTAGGAAAGGACTATATTTTTAAGGAAGTAGGGATTATGGTTGACTATTAAATAAAAAGAAAGAGAGAGAGGAAGGAGAGGGCAGCCAGAAAGAGAAGAAAAACTTCACCATTTTCTCCTATACCTGAAATCATGTATTCATCTTTTCTCTTGATTAGTTTTTCAACAGACATGCAAGGTTAAGTTCTTTTTCTTGGTTGCAAGGACACATAAACTTTCGGATTTCAATAACTGTGAGATCTATTTTACCTTTTCTTTTCAGTTTATATGATGAGTATGTTTGTTTTTCTATGTTTATTTCCTATGATTGTTTAGTTTGATTGCTATAGTGGACTCAAAGTTGTTATTCTAATCAATCTATTGCTAAGTTTGTTATCAAAACTGGAGTTGTGATATATAAACTTGTGAAACAACTGAGTTTAATAATTGTGGCGGATTTATATTATTAATCTTAGGAAAAATATTTGATCAAATCAAACATGTATTGCAGTTAGTTGTGTTGCCTAGATTAATCAACTTATTTAGTTCTTAAGGCCGCCGTTGAATTACATTACTAGTGCAGACATTGTGGTTTTTTAACGGTTATAGTTAGTTACACTGCAGATTGATTAACTAACTAATAACTAATGTTAAGAAAAGATTAATATTCAGAGTATAAGTTGATATATCGTTTTAATAATTAGTTCTGATTTCCGTAGGTGGACGTTTACTTGAGACCAAGGTTTTTTCTCTTGATAATTTTCTGATTTATTTAATTTAGCTTGATTGTTTTATTCTGTTTACTATAGCATAGCCTAGATAACTTCAAACCCTACCTCCTCAATTTCATATCATTTAGTATAAAAAACCTAACTAAACCTTTCTTGTGGGATTGACCTCTTACTTGCTCTATACTATCTTGTTTATTTAAGCAATGGTAATTAATTTGTGTGATCATGACATCGCAACAAACTACATAACCAATTAAAAAAAATCAATCCATGATTCAAGTCAACGAGTCTCTATATCTGACCTATCAGGCCATATAAAGTTTGGGATTTCGAGAGCAAACATATTTTGATTGATACATTGGGTATGGGAAGTGAGTGAAACTATAGGTGAAGGGGTCTTTTACCAAACTAACAGAGTTTGGTAAAAGATTTCAAGATATAGCACAAGATATAAAAGTATCGTGGAAATAATATACTTTACTCAACCACTAATAAGAATTGTTGTTTTATTAATAAATCACTAATAGAAATAACAGTTGTCTTAAACAACCGTTACTGTTATTAATGTATGTATTAAACAACCACTAATGACAATAGTGGTTCTTCAATAAAAATGCGCTAATGTGAATAGCGGTTGTGTTATCACAATATAATTTTAGCTTAAATACAACCCCAAATTTTATATAAAACAAAACTTAATCCACCACAACCGAAACCCAAATAAAATCATAAATTACCAAACCTCAAACCCGTAATTAAGAGTGAGATATTTTAACATCATTTTTTTTTGTTAGCTATAATCTCAAATTAATGTGTAATATTTTTAAAAATTATTTTTATTTATTAATTATAAAAATAATTGATAATGACAATAACGACACATAATAATTTGCATTTTTTAACTTGTAAAGGGATGATTTGAGATTTTAAACAACTTGTTCACGTGTTCACCTATTAATTAATTATTTTAAATCATGCTTATCTAAAATAAGTATGAAAATGCATAATATGTATGATAACATTAAAATCAACATGATAATTAGCTAAAACAATATTACAAAAGTAATAAAAGTAAAAATAACTCATAACTAAAAAAATTACACAACATAAATATACTCGATATAATAATACATCCAAGTTTATCTATGTCTTCTGCAATGACGAGCGGATAGGTCAACTTCATCAATAACACGACTTCCACCTGTCTGTGTGGTATCATCTTTTGAGACAACATTATCTAGGCTCATTGTTTCTCCTAATAGGTCAAGTGTAGTATGACATGTCTTGAACCAATAAAATGCATAATAATAAGCAAGTCTATCATCATCATCATCATCGAGATCATGAAGATTAATCGTAGCATGTCGACTATTATGTAATAATTATCCAACCTAATATGAAGCAAATAGACATTATTACTGCATGAATAAAATGCAACGGTTTTGTCAAAGCATATAAATAGTAACAAATACTTATAGCATTTTGAATTCAATATGCATGTGGCTCATACTCCATCTCCTGCCATAGAGGAACCTGCACTGGGTTTGATGTAATGATTCAATGTTTTATACTTGGGTATTAGCCCATGTATTTCTCTTTTGTAAATTACAGGATGCACCTCTCTAAAAATAAAATTTCTGCATGCATCCCACATCGATATATATTGGAGATGATGGATCATTCAATTATAATCAGCGTGCCTACCTGGATAACTAATGTAACAGAATTGATCGCTTGTATTTATGTTAGAAAGGATGTGTTACTTAAAGCTAAATTGTCGCATTACATAGTCTGGACAATGCATATCAACAAGCTCAAGAAATATAAGGGGGACAACTGATATCCATAAGTTCATGGCCAATGTGCATATAACCAGAGCAACTGATATATCATTTTCTAAATAAGAATTCCACACAACTTATTGAAACATCAACAATGTAATTATTTACTACCATCAATACAAACAATTATTTCTCATCATCTACCAACATTAGCCTATGCAATTATTTCCCAACATTTATTTAAAGTAAAAAAAAATAACATCAACATAAACAATTATTTATCATCATTTACCAACATCAACGCAAACAATTATTTCACTTCATTTACCAACATCAACCAATGCAATTATTTCTCAATATTTTTCAATATAAAAAAATTTAAACATCAACGCAAACAATTATTTCTCATCATTTACCAACATTAATGTAAACAATATTTCTCATCATTTACCAACATCAACCTATGCAATTATTTCTCAACATTTTCCAATATTAAAAAATCTCAACATCAATGCAAGAAATTATTTCTCATCATTTACCAATATCAACGCAAACAATTGTTTCTTATCATTTACCAATATCAACTTATGCAGTTATTTCCCAATATTTATTCAATATAAAAAAAATCTCAATTCGACTCAAGAAAGTAATTATTTTTCAATATTACTTCTCAATATTTTTCAACATAAAAAAATTTATCTCATCATTTTTTAACTTCAATTTTAACATCAACATTGTAATTTATTATAAAATACCTAATTTGCTTGTTGTCTTTCTAACTCGCTATGATAAAATGACAAAGCATTGGTTGAATTATTTTATAAATATTTATTCCCATATCATCTGTTAATAAATAAACAATGAAACTTATTAAATAAGGTTTCTATGAAAAATATTTTTAATCTAAATAATATAATTTGCATTATTAATAACATATTACATGTATTATAATGAAAATTGTAGCTCAACCTCCAAAACCTAAACAAACATAATAGGTTTAGACTCAATTCGTGGCCACCCCAAATATAAATGCTCTCATGACCATAACTTTATGTACAAAAAACATACAACAATTAATAACCAACTTAAACATACAAAACATTATACGAAAATTAAAAAAAAAAACTTATTACATTTATTTTACCTGCAAAAGCAATAAATATCCTCCAACTTGCTTTGTTTTTTCCAAGCTAGCTTGACAAAAATGCATATACAAACATACAAGGATGTTTGAACCTCAACTATATAATGGAATGCGTTCCAAATCCTCCAGCAGTGGTAGGTAGAACAAGAGTACATACATCCCACTAAGATCCGTTAAAAATATATTGTCAAACATATGAAGTATGTACGCTTTAGTGTATCTGCATAATAAAACATCAAATTCAAATTAAACATAGACAAATAAATATGTTAATTAAACTATTAGTATGCATTAAAAAACCATCATATTATCTTGTCATCATAATCATCAGGTAATTCAGAAAAAGGTTTTTCAAAGCCATCTCATGTATATAGCTCCCCTTGAACATTTCAGGAGGGGGTACTCATTTGAATGCAAGCTTGCATAAAGTGACCGTATTTGGGATACTCACAGTAGTAAGTGGGTGCTCGTCTATAGGCAAGCCAATTAAAATAACAACATTGTGTAAAGTAGGTGTCATCTCCCCTGCACGAAAATTGAATGTGTGAGTCTTCCGTCTCCATCAATCAATAAGTGCTGCGAGCAATTTATGATCTATATTTATGTGCTAAAGACATGTAATGTAATAAAAAACTCATTTGTATGATGTATGAGATCATAGGATCTGAAAGCGACATCAACTTATGGAATTTAGAGTACATCTACCCAAATCTTGCATAATAAAATAATTTTTTTAATTTATTAACATGAATTTTAGGATAATTAGCATAATAATTAATCATTTTTATTATATGAAAATTAACATACATTCCCATTCCATATGGCCTCTGCTCTATGTTGATGTTCTAGGATTAAGACAACAATAACACCTAAGGGAGTGAAATAGGTGTTTCAATAATAATAACAAATATAGCAACTAACTCAGTTAAACATAATTAACATAATTAACCAACAATATAATTAAAGTGCTTAAAGTAAAGAGTATAGGGATAGAAATTGCATACTTAGTTTTTAACATAGTTCGGCAAGCCTACATCCACACCTCCAACACCAAACCGGTCCTGAGTATTGTGTTCTTTACTAATTTAAGCCAAAGATTACAATGTCCTTGATGAATCCTCACCAAGCCTTTTTCACCATTTAAAGAAATATCATCTTCAAGACTTTTCACCTTAGTGATGTACCTCACCAATGACTATAAGTTTTTCATTTAAACTCTTAAAGGATTAAATTTGTTTGAAATGTAATAACACTCACTCAAAGAGTAGATAATACAATTGAAGCTTATGTCTCTATAGCTCACTCAATAACACTTAGAATGTATGAAAGTGTTTAAGTGTAGTGAGTGTGAAAATTTATATTATTGTGCAAGAATATGAAGGTTTTAATGCACAAATACGAGTATGATTTAGTATTGATGATTTGAAGTTGTTTTTGCTCTTAAGATAACCTCTATGAGTGTGTGTGTGTGTGTGTGTAAAGCAAAAACTAGCTGTTTTATAGCCGTTAATGTTTCACTAACAGCTAAAACGATTGACCGGTTCAAATTGATCATGACAATCGGTTGACCGGTTCCTACAGATTCCCAGTTGTTCATCCCTAATGAACAAGCAGGCGACCAATTCACTTGGTATAGCCAAACAGTCAACTGGTTTAACTTAAAATTCAATTTTAAGCCCGGTGAATATTGAATCGACTAAATGTATATCAGTCATATAATGCATGCAATGTGAAGTGTGTGAATTCATTTTAATTTGTACTATCAAGTAAGATATAAAGATTTGCATAATAAGCACTAAAATGAATTCTTAAAAACTAAGTCTTCACTTGCTTTGTATCTTAGACTTATCTGACTTATTTCTTTATTTAATTCTTTATGCTTATTAACAATCTTTGTATAAACCTATTTAAACTTAATTTCAACCAAGCATATCGTTAATTTATTTTCATTTAATTGTTATCATCAAAATATATAAATATTAATATGTGACCCAAAGATCAACAATCTCTTCCTTTTTTATGATGATAATTAATGTACACATATGGATATAAAAAGATGAATCTCCCCTTATATTTTGTAATATAGTCCCTTGAAGACTTTAACAATTAACAATATATATATTTATCCCCCTTAATCATATAATCATGGTTTATATTTATTATCATAAAATCTACAATTCTCTCCCCCTTTGTCATCAACGAAAAGTAATAGGGAAGGAAGGATAAACCATAAGCAATAGAGAAATAAAATATAAAAACATGTCATAATGTTCAAAATGTAATATCCATTACAATCAGGGCAAGAAAATACAAAAACAGAAAAAAAAGATAAAGTCATGAAAATATGAAAATGCTTTTGGTACAATCGCCTAGGGTAGTGGATATTGAGAGAGTATATTTGACATCACAATCTTGATATCCTATTAAGTTGTTGACCATATACTCTTAATTAGCTATGATATATGTGTGAATATCAAAGATAGCTCATATTCGTCTTA
>Ga0307507_10011877_pt1 | contig 10887 bp, 10 predicted proteins | sample 7_EM_MG_FD_207223 | JGI IMG/M metagenome (GOLD analysis project Ga0307507, IMG submission 207223) | Populus trichocarpa ectomycorrhiza microbial communities from riparian zone in the Pacific Northwest, United States - 7_EM | ecosystem: Host-associated > Plants > Roots > Unclassified | place... | reverse complement strand
ATCGGCCGCAGCTCGCCGTGGTAAAAGAACTCCGAGACCGGGCGCGGGCCGTTGATCGGGCAGGTCATCAGCTTCATCGCGTGAAGCCTCCGTCGCGTTCAGTGGCCGACACTGGCGGCTCCCTTCTCGCCGGTGGGGGCGTACTTGCGGAAGCGGTCCAGGGTGAAGCCTTCGATCAGTTCGTGGTCGCGGTCGTGCGCCACGGTGTAGCTCATGGTCTTGCCGCTTGCCGGGGTGGCCTTGAAACCCCAGGTGCCCCAGCCGGCGTCGAGGTAAAACCCCTCCACCGCGGTCTTGCCCATCAAGGGCGCGAAGTCTGGCGTCATGTCGGCCATACCGGCCCATTGCCGCACCACCTTCACGTCGGCGAGGAAGGGGAACATGTCGACCATGTGCGCCGACAGGCTCTCGACGAAATCGAAGGTCGAGCGGGTGTTGTGCAATTCATAGGGGTCGAGCGATGCGCCCATCACCAGCTCGCCGCGCGCGGTCTGGCTGACGTAGACGTGCAGGCTGCCGGAGACCAGGATAGGGTCGAGCCAGGGCTTGAGCGGCTCGGAAACCATCGCCTGCAGCGGGTGGATGAACAGCGGCGTGTCGATGCCGATCATCTTGGTGATGCGCGGCGTCGAGCCCGCCACCGCGCACAGCACCTTGGAAGTGGCGATGTGGCCACGGCTGGTATGCACGCCCTTGACCTTGCCGGCCACCACCTCGATGCCCGTCACCTTGGTCTGCTGATGGATCTCCACGCCGCGCTGGTCCGCCCCGCGCCCATAGCCCCAGGCCACGGCGTCATGCCGCGCGATCGAGCCCGGCGCGTGGAACAGCGCGCCGAGGATAGGCGCATGGCCGTTGCAGCTCAAGTCCATCATCGGGCAGGCTTTGTGCACGGCGGCGGCATCGACCACTTCGCTGTCGATGCCGTAGTGCTTGTTCACCTCGGCGCGCCAGCGCATGGTGCGGATCGCCGCATCGGTATGCGCCAGGGTGTAGTGGCCGCGATTCGAATAAAACAGGTTGAGGTCGAAGTCTTCCGACAGGTCCTGCCAAAGTTTCACGCTCATGTCGTAAAACTTCGCGCCCTCCGGCGTCAGGTAATTGGAGCGGATGATGGTGGTGTTGCGCCCGGTGTTGCCGCCGCCGATGTAGCCCTGCTCCAGCACCGCCACATTGGTGATGCCGTGGTCGCGCGCCAGGTAATACGCCGCCGCCAGGCCATGGCCGCCGGCGCCGATGATCACCACGTCATAGGCGCGCTTCAGTTCCGCGTGCGCACGGAACATGCGTGGTTCCGGGTGCTGCTTGGAAAGGGCGAAGCGCAACAGGCGCCAGGGCATGAAAACACCAACCGTAGGGGAAAATGTCCGGCGAGTGTAAGGAGCGAAAAAGCGCTTGTCAATACTGTGAGGAAATAGTATTTTCTTCACAGGAAAAGTGCGTCGAGCGTATCCGGTGCTCTTTTTTGGTGCGTTATAGTGGCGCCTGCTTAAGGGAGCAATGCATGGCAGTAGCGAAAAAACCTCCGGCACGGCCGGCACAGGTCACGGCACCAGACCCGGCGGACGACCCACGCGCGCTCGACCGTCACATCGGCTCCACCGTGCACGGCCTACGCATGCAGCGCCGCCTCACCATCACCGACCTGGCGCGCCTGTCGGGCTTAAGCCCGGGCATGCTGTCGAAAATCGAAAACGGCCAGGTGTCGGCCAGCCTGGACAGCCTGCGCACCCTGGCGCGGGCGCTGGGTGTCGGCATTGCCGAATTGATGCAGGATTTCGAAAGCGCGGCGGGCGAAGTGCAATACGTGCCGAAGGCAGGCGGGCTGGAAGTGATTCGGCGCGGCACCAAGAAGGGGCACACCTATCACTTGCTGTATTCGAATCGCGGCCCGCACAAGCCCTTCGAGCCGTTTTTGGTGACTCTCACCGACGAGAGCGAGGTGTTCCCGGCCTTCAAGCATGAAGGCCTGGAGTTTTTGCATATCCTCGAAGGGCGCATCAAGTACCGCCACGGTAGCCAGCTTTTCATGCTCGGGCCGGGCGACTCGCTGACCTTCGACGGCAAGGTGCCGCACGGGCCTGAGCAATTGGTGAAGCTGCCGATCGTCATGCTGGCGGTGATGGTCTACACCGCCGCGCCCTGAACTCAAGCGCCGCGCGCAAGCTCCCACAGCTTCGACGGGCTTAAGGGGATGTCCAGCAGTTCGACGCCACGCTGCGGTAGTTGCAGCGCATCTTCCAGCGCCTGTGCAAACAGCGGCCCGACCGGTATCGCACCCGCTTCGCCTACCCCCTTGATACCCATCGGGTTGAGCGGCGAGGGCGTGACCGTGTGGGTCAGTTCCATGCGCGGCACGTCCATCGAGGTCGGCAGCAGGTAGTCCGCCAGCGAGGCATTGAGCAACTGGCCTTCTTCGTTGTAGACCAGATCTTCGAAAAACGCATTGCCGATGCCTTGCGCCACGCCCCCCTGTACCTGGCCCTCGACGATCAGCGGGTTGATCACCACGCCGCAATCATGCGCCACCGCATAGCGCTTGATCTCCACCATCATGGTCTCAGGGTCGACTTCGACGATCATCGCGTGCGCGCCGGAAGCCGTTGCTCCCATCGGTGGCCCGAAATAGCTGGTGGCCTCCAGCCCCGGTTCGGTGCCGGGCGCGACGGCGCCGCGCATCGGGTTGGCCATGCCGGCCAGTTCGCCCAAGGTGATCGAATGGTCCGGCACGCCGGCCAGCGATACACGGCCGTTTTCGATCACCAGGTCGGTCTCCGCGCATTCGAAGTGTTCGGCAGCGGTGGCGAGGATTTTCTGCCGCACCAGACCCGCCGCCTGGCCGATGGCATTGCCCGCCACCACCGCGCCGCGGCTGGCGAAGGTGCCGGCGCCCCAGTAGAACGCGTCGGTGTCGCCGGTGACGACTTCGACGTTGGTCACGTCCACCCCGCAGGCATCGGCGACGATTTGCGCGAAACTGGTGAAATGCCCCTGGCCCTGGGTGCCGATACCGGTGACCACGCTCACCTTGCCGCTGGCCTGCACCTGCACCTTGGCGCCTTCGTACGGCCCGATGCCGGTGCCCTCGACATAGCAGACCACCGCGATACCGACGCACTTGCCTTCGGCACGCAGGCGCGGCTGCTCTTCGGCGAGAAACTTCTCGTAGCCGATGGTCGCCAGCACCTGGTCGAGTATCGGCTCGTAGTTGCCGCTGTCGTAGGTAAGCTCGGTGAAGTCCTGGTAGATGATGCCGTGGTTGTAGGGAAAGGCGTCCGGTGCGATGAAATTGCGCCGGCGGATTTCCGCCGGCGTGATGCCGATTTCGCGCGCCGCGATATCCAGCAGGCGCTCCATCACGAACACCCCATGCTGGCGCCCGGCGCCGCGATACGGCGTCACCAGGGTCTTGTTGGTGAAGACGGCGGTGAACACGCTGTCGTAGTTCGGCACCACGTAGGGGCCGAGCAGGGTGCACTGGCTGTTGATCGGCACCGTCAGGCCATAGGGGTCATAGGCGCCGGTATCGTGCAGGAACACGTCCTTGACGCCGAGGATGCGCCCGTCCTTGTCGATCGCCATTTCGGCATCGTGGATCTGCCCGCGCTCATGGGTGGTGGCGACGAAGTGTTCAGCCCGGTCCTCGATCCATTTCACCGGTGTGTTCAGTTGCATCGCCACCCAGGGGATCAGCACTTCCTCCGGGTAGAACATCATGATCTTCGGGCCGAAGCCGCCGCCGATGAAAGGCGCGATCACCCGCACCTGGCGCTCCGAGAGGCCGAGCATGGCCGCCATGCCGTTGCGGATCGCCACCGGCGCTTGTGTGGTGTCCCAGATGGTCAGCTTGTCGGCCTTGTTGTCCCATTGCGCCACCACGCCGCGCGTTTCCATCGGCTGCGAGCAGCCATGGTCGTAGGTGAAGCGGCGCTTGATGGTGAGGTGGGCGTCCTTCGCGGCGCGGGCGTAGTCGCCGCGCTTCTGGTGCGCATGGGCGGCGACGTTGCCCGGAATGTCCGGGTGCACCCGCGGCGCGTCGGGACGGGCGGCGGCTTCCAACTCGGCGGCGACCGGCAATGCCTCCCAGTCGATGTAAATGTCGCCCACCGCGTCTTCCGCGATATAGCGGCTGTCGGCGATCACCAGCACCACCGGCTCGCCGACATGGCGCACCACGCCCTTGGCCAGCGGCACCTGGGTGCGCAGGTTGAACACAATGCCCGGCACCGGCGGCGGCGGCACCAAGAGCGGCCCCGGCTGCCAGTAGTCGCCCAGGTCTTCGGCGGTGTAGACGGCGATCACCCCGGGGCGCGCCTTCGCCGCCTGCAGATCGATGGAGACGATTTTCGCGTGTGCATACGGACTGCGCAAAAACGCCGCGTGCAGCATGCCGCCGAGTTCGACATCGTCGACGAACAGCGCGCTGCCGGTGAGCAGGCGCGCGTCCTCGTTGCGCTTGACCGGCTGGCCGAAATAGCGGGTGCTCATGCCTGGCCTCCCGCGCGCAGGTTTTTCGCCGCCAGCAGCACGGCATCGACGATGTGCTGGTAGCCGGTGCAGCGGCACAGGTTGCCGGAGAGGGCCTCGCGCACCTGGGCCTCGCTGGGGTCGGGATGCTGCGCCAAAAAGGCCTGCATGGTCATCAGGATGCCCGGCGTGCAATAGCCGCATTGCAGGCCGTGGCATTCGCGAAAGGCTTCCTGCAGCACCGAAAGCTTTGCGGGGCCTTCGCCCAAGCCCTCGACGGTCGAAATCTCGTGCCCCTGTGCCTGCACCGCGAAAGTCAGGCAGGAACGCACTGGCTGGCCGTCGAACTGCACGGTGCAGGCGCCGCAGACGCCGTGCTCGCAGCCGACGTGGGTGCCGGTGAGGCCCAGTTCATGGCGCAGGAAATCGGCCAGCAGCATGCGCGGCTCGACCGTGCGGGTGTAGCGGCGGCCATTGACGGTGAGGGAGACCTTGACCTCGTCTGCGAATCCGGTGCTGCTCATGCTGGGGTTCCTGTGCGGGCGCGGGCGGCGGCGGCGGTGAGGGCGCGGCGCGCCAGCACACCGGCCAGGTGGCGTTGATAATCGGGAGTGCAATGGACGTTGCCGTTCGGGCTGACCTCGTCCCGCGCCTGCGCGGCGGCAGCGGCCAGCACTTCGGCGCCGAGGTCGGAGCCGATCAGCATTTGCGCGGCGGCGAGCGCGGCCATCGGCGTCGGCCCGGCATTGCACAGGGCCAGGCCGGCGGCGCTGCAGTTGCCGCTCGCATCCAGGCTCACGCGCGCGGCCACGCCCATCATCGCGTAGTCGCCGGGACGGCGCGCCACCTCGATGAAGCAGGTGCCGGTGCGCGCGGACAGGGCGGGCAACTCGATTTCGACCAGCATCTCGTCCGGCTGCAAGGCGGTCTCGAACAGGTTGAGAAAGAATTCGGCGGCGGGTATCCAGCGCTCGCCCGTGGCCGAGCGCGCGTGCATGCGCGCCTCCGAGGCCAGCATCACCGCGGGCAATTCGGAAGCCGGGTCGGCATGCGAAAGATTGCCGCACAGGGTGCCGCGATTGCGGATTTGCGGATGCGCGATATTCGGCAGCACCTCGGCCAGCAGTGGCTGCCAGCACGCCACTTCGGCGGCATGTTCGACCTTGCTGTAACGGGTGCGCGCGCCGATGCGCAGCGCACCGTCCTTTACCTGGATGTAGTCCAGGTCATCCAGCGGATTGAGGTCGATCAGCATCGCCGGTTGCGCCAGGCGGAAATTCATCGCCGGGATCAGGCTCTGGCCGCCGGCGAGAAAACGCGCCTCCTCGCCGAACTCGGCTTTCAGCGCCAGCGCGTGTTCGACCGACTGCGCGGCGGCGTAGCGGAACGGGGCGGGCTTCATGGCAGGCTGCGCGCGCCGGGCGCGGCGTGAGGCAGAAGCATTGTTTCTCCGTTCATATGGCGGCGTCCCGGATGCACAAAAAGGGGCGCCGTGAATTCGCGCCGGCCCGCGATGGTGCAGGGCCGGCAATCAGTTGGTATACGTTCGAGCATACCCGGTCCTGCTGCAATGCCCGTGCCACCTCTGATACGGAAGGCCGCCGTTTATTTGGGCAGGGGGATGAACTCGGTTTCGCCCGGCACCGGCGCCATGCGCTTGGCTTCCCAGTCGGCTTTGGCCCGCTCGATGCGCTCGCGGCTGGTGGAAACAAAGTTCCACCATATGTGGCGGTGGCCGTCCAGCGGCGCGCCGCCGAGGGCGATAAAGCGCGCGCCCTCGGGGGCCTGGATGCGCGTGCTGCGGCCCGCCTCCAGCAGCGCCAGGGTATGCGCCGGCAGCGGCACGCCGTCGACGATCAGCGGGTAGTCGACGCTGTAGACCGCGCATTCCTCGGCTTCCGGCAAAAAATCGAAGCTGGCGCCGGCCTGGGCGGCGAAGTCGAGGTATAGGGTCGGCGCGAAAGTCTTGACCGGCGAAGTCAGGCCGAAGGCGCTGCCGATCAGCACCCTGACATTCAACTTGGCCGCCTGATGCACCGGCAGGGCGTCCGCCGGCGTATGGTGAAACGCGGCGTCCGTCTCCTCAAACGCCTGGGGCAGCGCCGCCCACAGTTGCAGGCCATGGGAGACGCGCGTTTTCTGCGCCAGGTCCGGCGGGGTGCGCTCGGAATGCACGATGCCGCTGCCCGCGGTCATCCAGTTGATCGCGCCGGGCTCGATGCGTTGCACGCTGCCGAGGTTGTCGCGATGCAGGATCGCGCCTTCGAACAAATAGGTGACCGTCGCCAGGCCGATATGCGGGTGCGGGCGCACGTCGTGATTGTCTTCCGGGCGCGAGGTTTCCGGGCCGAAGTGGTCGAAAAACAAAAACGGCCCGACGCCCTGGCGCGCCGCCGCGGGCAGCAGGCGCCGCACGATGAAGCCGCCGCCCAAATCTTTTTCGTGCGGCTGGAGCAGTAGGGTGATCGGCATATTGCTTCCTCAGGATTTCAGTTTGGTGGTGACATCCACCAGCGCGCGCCACGCCCAGCATTGCCGCGCGTACGTGATCGTCGACCAGGTGGCCCTCGGCCGTGACCGTTTCGTGCGAGCGGCCCACCGCCAATTGTTTCGGCAGCACCAGCATGCCGAGATTGCCCAGCAGGTCGCGCAGGTGAAACAGCGAGCGCAGGCCGCCGAGCGTGCCAGGGGAGGAGCCGACGATGGCCACCGGCTTTTGCGCCAGGATGTCCAGGCCGGCGACCCGGCCGGGCGCGGCAAAAATCCGCGAAATCCAGTCCAGGGTATTGACCAGCAGCGGCGGCATCGAGCCGTTATATTCGGGGGTGGCGATCAGCAGGGCATCGTGCTGGTCGATCAGCACCAGCAGGCGGGTGATCACTTCGGGGACGCCCTGCTCGGTTTCGAGGTCGCCGTGATACAGCGGCGCGTGGTAATCGTTCAGGTCGATCAGCGTGGCCTGCGCGCCTGCCTCCAGCAGTGCGATGCGCGCGGCGTGGGCGACGCGCTTGGACAGCGCGGCCTTGCGCGCGCTGCCGGCGAAAACCAGAACACGGGGAAGAGGCATGGGCGTGGACAGCTTGTGATGGCGTGACGCCCAATTGTGCGCCAGCCCTGTGCAAGATGCAACGCGCCGGCGCGGCCCGCGCCGTCAGGCCTTGTTCTTCTTGCGCCCGGCCTTGACCGGTGACAGCGTGGCGATGCGCTGCAGCAGTTCCGCCAGCGGCAAGGCTTCGAGGCCGATCAGGCCGGCGCGCAGCAGCTGGCTCTTTTTTACCTCGACGCCGTTTTTCAGGCAGCGCGCTTTCATGGTCTTGATCTTGTCGTAGTCCGCCTGCGGCATGGTGAAGCCGTCGCGCACCACTTTCAGTTCGGCCGGCGCGGCCGCTGCTTTTTTCGGCTTGGCGGCCTTGCCTTTTGCCGGCGCCTTTTTTACGGCGGCGGTTTGCGCCGGTTTTTTGGCCGCCGCGCGTTTGGCGACGGGGCCGGTGCTCTTGCGCGGCGCGGTCTTGCGGGTGGATTTGCTGATGGTTGCCATTCGTCTGGACCCTCGTTGATTAAAAGTATAAATAGTTTATACCATTTATTCCACCGCTGCCCCGCCCGCTCCGGCGGGCCGGCGGATGCTTAGCGCCGCTAATGCGCGAAATGCGCGCCCGGCGGTTGTCCCACCATCGCGCGGGCCTTAGGATTTGCCGCCGCAAGCTAATATATGCGTTGTCCGCGAAGCGCCAAGTCCGCGAAGCGCCAAGCACACGGACGAGGATACACGACCAACACTGGAGACAAGATGACAACAGTTTCGAAGGCGGCCAAGCCGGCGGCGCGTGCCGCCGGCCGCCGCCCGCGCGCCGCCGCGCCGCGTTCCGCAGCAACTGCCGCCAAGCCGGTGATGCCCGCGGTTTCGTCCCACTGGGCGGACCAGGTCCATCCCATGCTGGTCGAAGCGGGTATCCGCCAGGTCGGCCTGGTGCCGGACGCCGGCCATTCGCGCCTGATCCAGCTCTGCGAGGCCGACAGGAGCATGCGCATCGTCCGCCTGACCACCGAGGAAGAGGGCGTGGGCCTGCTGGCCGGCGCCTGGCTGGGCGGCGAAAAGGGCGTGCTGCTGATGCAAAGCAGCGGCGTGGGCAACTGCATCAATATGCTGTCCCTGCCGGTGGCGGCGAGCATGCCGCTGCTGATTCTGGTCACCATGCGCGGCGACCACGGCGAATTCAACGCCGCCCAGGTGCCGATGGGCGACTCCACCCAGGCCGTGCTCGAAGCCGTGGGCGTGCTGGTCAAGCGCGCCGACAGCGCGGCCGACGTACCCGAGATGGTGTCCTCCGGCCTGCGCCTGGCCTTCAATACTTTCCGTCCCGTGGCCGTGCTGATCGGTCAGCGCGTCAGCGGCGCGAAAGACTTCCGCAAACTCACCAAGCCGACGGGAGATATCAATGAGTGAACTTCTGCACCGCCGCCCGGTGGTAAAAGAGCTGCTGAAAAAACGCGGCGACATGCTGGTGATCGGCGGCCTCGGTGCCCCGGCCTGGGACATCACCGCCGCCGGCGACCACGACAACAACTTCCCCCTCTGGGGCGCGATGGGTTCGGCCGCGATGATCGGCTTGGGGCTGGCGCTGGCCCAGCCGAAGCGCCGCGTGCTGGTGATTACCGGCGACGGCGAAATGCTGATGGCGCTTGGCGCCCTGGCCACCATCGCGGTGCAAAAGCCGAAGAACCTGTCCATCGTCGTGCTGGACAACGAGCACTACGGCGAGACCGGGATGCAGCGCACCCACACCGGCTACGGCGTCGACATGGCCGGCATGGCCAAGGCGGCAGGCTTCGCGCGCACCATGAACATCACCGCGCAAAAAGATGTGCTGCGCCTGCGCCCGCTGATCGACGGCATGCGCGGACCGCTGTTCGCCCAGGTGAAGATCGATGCGGAAAAACTGCACCTGGTGCTGCCGCCGCGCGAGGCTTCCTACATCAAGAACCGCATGCGCATTTCGATACTCGGGCCGGAGGTGGCGCTGCACCAGTAAGGCGAAACAGGCGCGGGTCGCGGGCGCCGGTGGGCAATACGCCGGCCGGATTCCGCCAGATGATAGGGCCGCAAATCGACAAGTGGCGCAACCTGGTGAAAATCCCCGGCGCCAAGGTCGATTGAATGTCGCGCGGAATAAAAACGGCGCCTTTCGCGGCGCCGTTTTTTATTCCGCTGCAAATCAGTCGTGCGCGTTGCTCAGCGCGACAGCAAGGTCTTGCGCCTGTGCTGGCGCGGCCGTCGCCACGCCATCGCCGGGATTGAGCAGCCGGCCCACGTACTCACCCAAAAATGACGTACGCAGCATATGGCGCGGTTCGGCCGGATCATAGTCACCCACCGCCAGATGGGTCAGGCAGCGGTTGTCCCACATGATCAGGTCGTTCAGCCGCCAGCGATGGCGATAGACAAAGCGCGGCTGCACCGAGTATTCGCACAGGTAGTCGATGATCGCGCGGCTCTCGCCCTCGCTCATGCCGAGGAAATTGCGCACCCGCTGGTTGACGTACAGCGCGCGCCGGCCGGTGCCCGGGTGGGTGCGCACCGCCGGGTGGATCACCAGGGGGTTGAGGCGCTTGAACTCGGCCGTCAGCGCCGGGTCCCGTTTGTCCAGGCTGGCCACCAGGCTGGCGTCGTGCACGCCTTCCAGGCCGTCGAGAAACTGGCGCATCTTGTCCGACAGGGTCTCGTAGGCCAGGTACATGTTGGCGAACAGAGTATCGCCGCCGACCGGGGGTTTTTCCAGGCAATACAGCGTCGTGCCTTTCGCCGGGCGGATGGTGTAGGAGAGGTCGGTATGCCAGTTCTGCCCGGCGGTCTTGGTCTGCGAAGGTTTGCCGCGCACCAGCTTGTTGGTGATCAGCATCATCTCGTCGTACTCGGGATGGCGGTTGAAAGGCTGGCTTTCGTGCCGGTCGAGGTCGCCGAAATGGCGGCTGAAATCGATCTGCTGCCGCGGCGTGATGCGCTGATCGGGAAACACCAGGATCAGGTGGCGGTGCCAGGCGTCGAGCACGGCCTGCGCGTCGGCCTTGGACATGGGCTGGGCCAGGTCGATGCCGGTGACCTCCGCGCCGAGCGCGTAGCCGACCGGAGTGACGGTAATGCCGGACATATTGTCTCCGTGTCAAACGATGTTATGAAACCAATGTAGCCAATTCACTCCGCTTTGTCCATCGCCCGCGCTTATGTCGCGGGTGCGGCGAGAAAAGCGATTGACGCGCCACGCGCGGGCACTCTAGGATGCGCTCACCGATACGCTCACAACGGGCATAGCCGGACCATAAAAGGTGGAGACATGTTCAAACCAGCATTGCGCGCCGGCCTCGTCGCGCTCCTGTCGATCTGCGCCGCTACCGCGCTCGCCGCCGACCCCTATCCCTCGC
>Ga0307507_10011876_pt1 | contig 10887 bp, 5 predicted proteins | sample 7_EM_MG_FD_207223 | JGI IMG/M metagenome (GOLD analysis project Ga0307507, IMG submission 207223) | Populus trichocarpa ectomycorrhiza microbial communities from riparian zone in the Pacific Northwest, United States - 7_EM | ecosystem: Host-associated > Plants > Roots > Unclassified | place... | reverse complement strand
TTGAGATAATTTATGAAATTATATTTTTTTTCAATTTCATTCTCATTCAACTTTTTAATTTGTAAGATTTGTTCCTCATTATTTTAATAAACTTGAGAAAAATAAAACATTAATAAGTTATTTTCCAACTCATTTTCCATGACATAACCAAACACTAGAAAGTGTTTTCCAACTTATTTTACATTACACTACCAAACATCAAAAAATACTTTCCCGGAATTCACTTTCCTGAAATTCACTTTCTCCGGAATTCACTTTTCAAAAAAAAATTATTTTCCAGCAAACAAATAGGCCTTATACATCAAATGAATTCAGTTTCTTGAAACCCAAATGTCTAGAAGGTCAACGGCCTCTTCAAAGCTTCATGTTACTGATACGACGACAAAAATCTTTTTATAATAATTTTTTTTTTGTTTTTGCGCTCAACATGAATTAGGATTTAGATAATTTTCTTTCTTTGTAATTGTTAGTTATCATTTGAAAAATAATAAAAAAGACTTTGAGTTATTATTTTATAATTAATTTCTAATCAATAAATTGTTCCAAAGAAGTAAAAATTAGAAGCATATTAGCAAGAATAAAAAAATAAATTATCTTTTTTTAATAAATATACTTTAAATTAGAATCAATTAAAACAAAATCTTAACTCAATTTCATAGTGCCCTTTTAAATATTTCAATCAAAATTTTCTTATAACTTTTACTTAATCATTTTGCACAAAACATATCAAAAGTAACCTTATGGGTTATGATTTGGATTGTTTGGCCAATCAACATCGCTAAGCTTTGTGGAAATTGAACTTCTTGGAAAAAGAAGCACGACGTCGGGCAAGAGCAAGATGATGAGCCGTCGGGCCATGGCCGGTCTCCTGCATGTACACGCAGGGGTTGATGTGCTAGCTCGAAGAAATGGCGGGCAAATGTCCTCGATACCGTCCATCAGCAACAACATTTCAACTACCATGGCCTCCGGGTTTATTTTAAATTATAGTAATTTTATTTAAAAATATATTAAAATAAATATATATTTAAAATAAATTTAGAATAAATTTTTATAACTTTAAAACAAAAATTACATAATACTGTTACATTTATCTCCATTAATTTTGTTTTTTTTATTATAAAATAGTAACTAAACATTACTTTAATAATCTACACCATTAAATTTTACACTTTAAGCCTCTAAAAGTTTATTTCATAAGCCAACATGTTCGGTTTTTTTTGTCTTTTTATAAGTCAAAATACCATGAAAAGGTCATGTTTCATATGCAATGTCAATCACGTGTCTTAACCATGATAAATGAGATAATAGCACTATGAAATATAAATACATTTTTGGAATTTGAATCCAAACCCAAATTCAATTTTTTAAAATAAAATGGGGAAGAGAATTCTATCGCCGTCTAATTCAATAGATCCTCTATTAATAAAAATATATAATTGCCTTTTTAAATCAACTTAGCATCAAACTAAACTCTAAATTTTATTTAATCTTATTGCATATTATTGATTAATTTATTTTAAAATATCAAAATATACCATTGGGTTTGCGAATTAAAACTTTGTATTAATATATATCAGCATGGTTATTCAATTTTAGTGTCAGATTTTAAATTAAATTAATTAAAAGTTGATTCGAATGATTCAATAAATTAAATATTTAAAAATTATTTTATATTATTTTAAATATATTTTAAAATAATGTCGTTTCAATGATTGATTTGATAAGTTAATTATTTAAAATTTAATTTTTTATTTGTTTTTCAAGTTGTAATATAGTTTTAAAATAAAAAAATATTAAAACGAGATTGTTTTAAATTGATCGGATTAATCTATGTTAATCCGATCAACTATGATTTTAACGCCGGCCGGGTTTAATAACTTTGTTTTGTTTGCTGTATCCATTGGAGTGGTAATTTTGCCATCGCTAGACCTGAGCAAGACATGCCTAGGATCACAAGACCAGAAGTGTCACGGGTGAAGTGTGCAAACACAACAGAAGAGAAGCTCCACCGCAGGTTCAGACCGAAGACCCTCGTCTCCGAACGTCCTCATTCTCTCCACCGCAGAATGGCCATCTTCACGGTCACTTTGAAACGCTGCCACGGATCACTGCGTCATCACCGGTACTTATCTTACAGAAAACCCAAATGCCTCTTTTGCTTTTCTATTGAAAATTTAACTAAATATTTTTCTTTTTTTTCTTGTTTTGCATTGAAGTTTAAATTCATATTTTTTCTATAACTCATGAACTGAAATTTAGATTCTTTAAATTATTCTTTGATCAGCATGTCTCCACTTATATTTGTTACAAAAATCCTGGGTTAGTTTCTGAATTACAAAAATTGAACTCTGGATCAAGTCTTGTTTTGCCACCATCCTGTAACAACTCGATGAGCTTTTTGGAATATGGGGTTTGATTGATTTTAACATGGCAGATATTGAAATGGAGGCAACACAATCAATCACAGCAATTAATAATAAGAAGCGGAAAAAGGGAAATCAAGACTGTAAGAATAGTAATTCATCTCGTGTTTTGAGCACTCCGCGAACGCGTTCTCAGGTATCCCCGGAGTGGACTGCTAAACAAGCACTCATTCTAGTGAATGAGATTGCTGCTGTTGAAAAGGATTGCTCAAAAGCGGTATCGACCAATCAGAAATGGAAGATCATTGTTGGTAACTGCGTTGCGCTGGGTGTAACGCATCCTCTGAGTCAGTGCCGGAGTAAGTGGAACTCTTTGGTTATCGAGTACAACCAGATTAAAAAATGGGATAAAGAGTCCGAGTCGCGGAGTGACTTCTACTGGTCTCTGGGATGTGAAAGGAGAAAGGAATTTGGACTTCCGGAGAATTTTGATGATGAGCTGTTCAAAGCTATTGATGATTATATGTGGAGCCAGAAGGAACAGCTGGATACGGATCCAGATACCGACCTTCAAAAGGCTGACTTGCTTGATGTAATTGCAAACTTGGGTATGCTTCCTCTCCGATTTAACATGCAGTAATTTAGTTGTTGCTAGTTAAATCATTGATTGGGCATGCATATCATATTGTCAGTAATTACGAATGGTGCTTTACAGTGTTTATGATGAAGTTTTTTTTTTTTTTTTCCCCTCCTGTTTTTGTTCATTTTAGATCAATTGTCATTTTATTTTATGTGTGTCACAAAAGTTCTTTAATGTTTGATTTTGGTATTCTGCTATGAAAATCCTGAAATTAAGGTGATAGATTATATTTCCAGCTGTGCTCTTACAATCTCCTATGCCTCTCAGGGGCCAAGAAACAAAGGAAGTGGTTAACATCTCTGAAAACCCATACGGAAGAAAAGACTCACAAATGCTGCAGAAAGGAAAACTCTCAAACAATCCACGCAGAAGAAGAGCCTCAGAAAAGACACGAGGAAGAAAATTCTCAGATATACTGCACTATGGAAAAGCCTCATGGATTCCATGCTGAAGAAGAATGTCAGGAAAGTCAGGTGCAAGAAAACACTCAGACATGCTGTGCTGAAGGAAAGCTTCAAACAATCCATGCAGAAGACGATCCTTGGGAAAGTTGCGCAGAAGAAGAGCCTCATACAATCCATGCAGAAGAGTGGCTGCAGCCATGCTGCTCAAAGGAAAAGCCTCAGACAATCCATGTACAAGAGGAAAATCAAGAAAGATATGTGGAAGAAAACCATCAGACATGCTGCACAAAGGAAAAGCCTCAGACAATCCCTGCAGAAGAGGAACTTCACGAAATTCAAGTGAAAGAAAAGCCTCAAAAGCGACTTAGAAAAGATAAACCTCAAATTGGCAACGGGGATGAAAAGCCTAAAATCTACAGCGGACGGAAAAAAATGCCCAGCACAGAAGATATGGAGCAAATGATGGTGGAAAAACTCAGTGAGAATGCTGAAATGATCCAGGCTGTAGTTAATGGCAACCTTCCTGAGATGGCAGACCTCGAAGCTGCTGATTCAAACAATATCGAGGGCTTCAAAAATGATCTTATAAGAAGTCAAGGGGACAAGCTTATTGCATGCCTTGAAAATATTGTCAACACTATGAGGCAGTTCCCTTGGCTTCTCCAAGATGCAACTAGTTGATGTATCTAATGTTAAATTTTCCTCTCATGGGTTAATGTAGGTAGTAGCCTCCATGACCGGGATCATCGGGCATAAGACAGCTCCCTCTCCTTCAGGTTTGAGCACATTTTCTTTGTTCAAAGCCTTAAACTTTCACATGTATTGTACTGGTTTGAACGATGTAGAAATGGAACCCCGGTTGCGGAATAAAACATAAATTTGTTCATCAAGCTATATTCTGGATCCCCCGACGAGGTTTAGCATATTTCATCTTGTCAATGTGAAAGAAAAAGAGAAAAAAGAAGTGAAGAAAACGAAAACAGGGGTCCTCTGGTTTACACGATGACGACTCCACTGGGGATCGAACCCAGAATCTCTGGTTCCGTAGACCAGCGCCTTATCCATTGGGCCATGGAGTCTGATAGCTGTCAGCCGTTGAGAACGGTACGTTCTTAAAGTTACCATGCCCAACAAAAACATTCAGTTTCTACAGGTGTCAGGATTAAATAGGCTAACCTTTATTTTCCATTCCATGACTGTGCATGGACTACATCTAATTCATCATTTAACATTTTTTCAATTAGCAATCATCAAATTAACGTAAGATCCTCTAACTCTCCCTACAAAACATTCATCTGAGGAGAAACATGGAAATGTGTCATCGAACTTCAACTAGCAATAACAAACATGAAGATCTTATTATTCTTCAATAAACATGATTCCAAGTTACAAATTCAGAATAAAGATTTAAATTTATAACATCTCAGGCATTGCTGGGGTAAATTAAATAGTACCATAACAACTTCTTAAGACAAAACCACCACTTTACTCATAATCCACATCCCCAAAGAGAACTCAAAAGCAAAGAGTGTATGAAGCAATCCTCGATCAAGTGCAAATCCAAACAGTGTGATCCCCCCATTGTTGTGTTGCAAATAAGCCACTGCAATTGAGAACGTTAATTAATATTGAAATCATCTGCTGTTAGATTCAATAGCGAATCCAGAACAAGATTTTAAGCGAGGTAACGAGATAGGTAACCGACTGCTCTCCCCTGCCTCTATGTCTAATCAATCCTACATTGATTCTCTGGACATACCGATTGACAAGGGTAAGTGAGAAATATTTAGGTCAAGTTTTACCCACCTAAAGCCTGCCTGGTTTGGAAGGTGCATGGATCCTGTGAGGAAATTGCAATGAAAAAGTCCGAAGAATCGGACTCGCTGTCTCCAGCATTGAATGCTAGACTCCCATCAGCTTCCAGCACATGGTTTTTTCCCTGGTCTACCCTGGCAAATGCAGATGTAACATTCATATGCCATCTAGTGGCTATTGACACAATACCTTGAGCTCTATGTGTAATTCTTGCAGCTCCAAGTAAACATAAGAAGAATCCACTTAGTTGAACTGCTGAACATATCTGCGTCAATCCCTCAAAGTATTAGGAATCATCAGTCTTGTAGACTGCAAAACACTTAGTATAAAGGCAAACTTCTTACCACAAGGTCTCCGGAATTGAAGAAACTCTTCTGAGTGTTGAATCCCAAAACCAGCAACAATGCTCCAAATTGACTAACTGTAATGGTAACCAAACAGGATATGATAAAGAATCGATATCTATGGCTTGTAAGAGATAATTGTTTCTTAATCCTAACATGCTCCCTGAATATGACACCGGCACCGGATCCACAACCCTCAAACAACTTATGAAGCCCTTCAAATCTGAGTATCTGAAGCTCACAAGTCAACCGAAACAGGACACAAACCAACAAGAACACTCCTGTCCTATAAACCCAAGACGCCAGCACCAACACAAACATGATGGAATTCAATGGAATACCGTGAGGACTAATATTATAAGGTAACCATATTTTGACTGTGGAGAAAAATATGATTTTGTGTGCAAGTTCGACAAAGAAAGATGGAAGCAATATGCAGGCTAGGTACCGAAAAGCCTTATCGAGCTCGCGCGAGTATCCTTGTCTAACGAACAACGAGTCATCCTGTAAGCCATCGAGGAACAAGAGCTGGCGGAGACCGTATCTCTTAAAGAAACGGAAAAGAGTAAAGAAAGCTATAAAAGCCAAGGCAGACTCAGGAACCTGCACCAGCTTGTTGTAAGAAATAGGGTCGTCAGCTGGTGCTGAGGATGGGACTCTAATGGAGAGGGAGCTTACAATCGGGACAATAATGGCAAGGAAAATGAAAACAAAGTAGGACACAGTTTTTCCTATGCAAGAGGAATGATCAAGTGCACACCATCTAAGGCTCATTCGGAAATTGCGTAGCTCATCGAAGAGTAGTGATTTTGATCTAGCATATGAAGGTTGAAGTAACAGGGGTACATTAGCCTGCAGCTGGTCTGATTGATCGTTTTCCTTGGTGAACGTTACATGCGGACCGGAGCAATGAGCATCTATAAGGGTATCGCCAGAAGTGGTAGAGGTGTTGTTGATCATTGTTGAAGTTGTGAGGTGGAGAATAATTACTCAGGTTGGCAGTCTGTGTAATTAGGGCTGGTACTTTATAAGTGACTTGAGAGAAGCTGGCAAGAGGTCTGTGACACCATGCAACTTTTGTAGCTGTGAAGAAAGCAACATTTCACAATATAGGAGAGAGTAAACAACATCTTGCTTGGGAGTTTAAGCTAAGCATAATATATATGCTTTGTGGAGGGAAAGAATACAGATTTACTAGCACTCATTATAAATCTACAGTGTGAAAGATTCTAGTATCCATGCACCAGCTACACGGCTTTCTGACCACAAAGATGCAGGAGTAGCAGTGAAAATTAGCCGAAAGCACTTGCTGTAAAGCAGAAAGGCTTAAGTTTATCCCGTGAGCTCTCTTGGCCTTCAATGAAGTGAAAGGGAAAAAAGACATTGAATGAAGTGAAGAATAAAGGGTTGCTACTTGCTCCGAGTGTGAAGGTGGAGAACTCTTTTTTTTTTTTTTTGGGTTAATTACCTTTCTTCACTTCTCAAGTCATTATCATATTCTTTGCTTTGCTTGAGGTGTCTGATAAACATCAACCCAGAAAATAAATACACCTTTATTAAATTTATTATTAATTATAAGATAATAATTTGGATATTTAAATAATTGGGCTTGAAATTCACGATTTTTTGATGACCTGGACAGGTTATTCAGTCAAACACTCTTTTGTCCACATGATCTGATGGGGAAATAATTTGTTTATCCTTAAATTAATTAAAACCATTTTGATCCAATTTCCGAGTTCATGTAAAAGGTTTTGTATCAAACTGAAGATAACACGTAAAGACTATAATAAAGTCCTAAACACAGAGCCAGCCTAATTGGATCAATTTTTATTTTTTTTTAAAAAAATCCATAATGACTTACTAGAAACCATTGTTTTGAAATCCGACTCGGCCCGGGGCTGGAACCGGGCCGGGTTGAAGAAAAAACAGGGGAAGAAAAAACCTGGTGTGACCCGGTGACCCTGTTAACCCGGCAAGACCCGGTTGCAAACCCGTTGACTTTTATTTTTTTGTTTTTTTACTAAAACGACGTTATTTTAATTTTAAAAAAACTGACCCGGTCAAAACCCGGAACCCGAACCTTGGACCGGGTCTTAAAACTATGCTAGAAATGGTTAGAATTCTGTTAAAGCTAACCTGGTCAATCAAGTCCAAACTCAACCAATTCAAATATAAGGTATTTAAAAAAATAATATTGTTTTAATAATTCATTCAAAAATAATATAAGATGTGTGTTAACTTAGTCATCTAAACCCTTCATTGGATCGGATTTTAGATTGAGCATTGCTAATTACTTGTACCTATTTTTCAATTTCATATTGCATTTATCACAATTATATATATATATATATATATATATATATATATATATATATATATATAGACACACACCAAATTAAAAAAATTAAAATTAATTTGAGAGATTAATAAATCTAACTTAAATAGTTATCCTATCAAACTATTAGATCATATATTGTGTGTGTGTGTGTGTGTGTGTATATATATTTTAGAACCTGTGAAACATTAAACAATAAATAATAAAATGAAAAGTGCATAATTTTAAAAGATAAGGGTAAACAAATTCAAGCTTGGCAAATTATATGTAATGTCTTGAAATAAAAAAGAAAGATTTTCATAGGAAAAGACAACAATACCCTTAGAGATGTAGTTATTAAGTATAAATGAACGAGGGACATTGAGATAATTGCACGATCAATTGATAAATATAAAAGGAAGAGAAAAACAAAAGAAAAGAAAAGAGAGAATTTGAAATTGAAAGAGAGAACCGGAAGTGGAAGAAAAAGAAGAGAACCGAGGGAAAATAGAGGAAAGGGAAGAGAATTTATGAAAGTAGGTGTTTTTTTATTTAAAAAAAATATCGGCTGTTTCAATGCTTTTTTTACCATAAAAAAATTTAATGTGTAAATTGAAAAACCTATGCAAATATCTAGTTAAATAAATTGATAATCATTTATATAAATAAATAAATCATTAACAATAACTAAAAGAGAAATTAAAAAAAATTAAGAGTTTAATGGATTGAATCAAAAGAAAAAGGAAATTGAAGGGTTGATTTAATGTCTTGCATGACCAACATGCAACCCGAAGAAAAAAGAGAAGGAAAAGAAAGAAAAAAAAGAAAGAAAAGCATATTGGTGCAAAACCAGATCGAACCATCATACACGCGCCATCCAAAGAAAAATAGGGCATCGAGACAAATCAAATGATATAGTGAAAACACAATTAACATCACCGGATTCAGCCGCACGAGCTGTTCGAAAGAGCAGAGCGGCTGACGCATGCGAGACATGTGTCAACAATCATTTTTTTTTGTACAAAATAAAAAATGCCTTTAGGACTAAACAATAATAACAAAAACCATTATAAAATTACAACCAAATCCCCTAAAGTCAAGACTAAAAAAATTGGATGTTAAGGGTAATGGAGTAATTATGTTTAATGAGAAACAAAATTACTATAAAGCTCTTGAATCAAAGGTTATGACTATTTACTTTTTAAGGTCAATATTGTAATTGCATTGTTAAAATCAATGTAAAATTACTATAATGCTCTTATTATCCTTGAAAATAACATATAAACCAATAGAAAAAGACAACAATACCTCCATTTCAAGCCTTATGAGCTTCAAATGTGTCTTAATCTATATTAGAATGCGTCTTATAATGCATTTACACTAGAAATCTCACATGATTTAGAATTTTACTTAATATCAAATATTGCGTAAAATTCTTGTTGAGTTAATAGAAAAGTTTGTATGTATATTTCAATTCATATAAGTAAGAAATATGAAAGGGATCTATGTCAGTTATGATTCAGGAATTAAGTCATATATATATTTGATCCAATTGATCCAATTGAATGATTTGTCTAAGTCTTGGCGTCAACTCATTAGGTGAACGGTTGAGTCATCAAGTTTTCAATTAAAGAGGGATCCGTTTTGAGGTTCAAGAACAATGCTAATTGTTTTCAAATATAAAACATCCACTGTTATTATTATTATTTAAAATGATGTCTCATATATATATTCACAATTCAGTTTAAGCCTCCTGGGTCAGAGATTTGGGGGCCAACTAGCCAAACATAGCTAGCTCCACTAAAACAGAAGAAAATCTCAGTGTTCTGGATGAATTATTGGCAATAATCTTCTTGTGATGAATTAGAATTAGCGTAATTCGGTGCCTGAAAAGCATTTAACAAAAATATTAATTTAATATTTTTTAGGTAAAAAATAATTAAAAAAAAAAAAACAGATTGAATGACAAAAACAAGGGTTATACATGCAAATCAACCATATTCTCTACCATACCATATCGTCTAAAAGGAAACACACAAATCACAAAGATTAAAGACATAGAAGTCATAAATCAATGTGTTTTTCTTGTCATCATCACATTGATTACAGACTGCTTGATGCCTTGTCAACAACAAAAGACACCCGTATAAATATAATCATATGATCTTACCAGGACATGCCATTAGTTACCAATCAAGAAAATCATTATATATTATATAAAAGAAAAAACATCAAGATGGCCGGCCTCCTTGGTAACACAGCTCATGCTTCTTCATAGGACGACTTCGTCAATTCCAACCTTAACTTGTACCCTTTGCTTTCTCCAAAACTCTTGATTTCCTAGTCTGAGACCCTCTTTACCATTTCCCATCCTCTCTTTCTTGTTCAATGTTTGATGCTTGAAAGAAAACTACACACATCTTCATTATGGCTCATAAGGTAGCTTGTTGGCACCTCATGATGCTGCTATTTTACTTTTTGGTCACGGCGAGCCAATTTTTTGTGACATCACACGGTGCAAGTACTGATGCTGAAATCCTCGTCAACTTCAAGAACTCCTTGTCTACAAACTCCTTGCTCTACGATTGGAATGCGTCAGGCATTCCTCCGTGCACCGGTGGCACTGACAATTGGGTTGGTTTGCGTTGCAACAATGATAGCACGATCGATAAGTTGTTGCTTGAGAATATGGGCTTAAAGGGTACCATTGACATAGACATCTTGATGCAATTGCCAACGTTGAGAACGTTAAGCTTCATGAATAATAGCTTTGAGGGTCCAATGCCTGAAGTGAAAAAACTTAGTTCCTTGAGAAACTTGTATTTGTCCAACAACAATTTCTCAGGAAAAATTGACAAGGATGCATTTGACGGAATGAGTTCGTTGAAGGAAGTTTATTTGGCACATAATGAGTTTACTGGTGAAATTCCTAGATCACTTGTTTTGGTGCAGAAGCTAACAAAGTTGAGCCTTGAAGGGAATCAATTTGATGGGAACTTGC
>Ga0307507_10011875_pt1 | contig 10887 bp, 8 predicted proteins | sample 7_EM_MG_FD_207223 | JGI IMG/M metagenome (GOLD analysis project Ga0307507, IMG submission 207223) | Populus trichocarpa ectomycorrhiza microbial communities from riparian zone in the Pacific Northwest, United States - 7_EM | ecosystem: Host-associated > Plants > Roots > Unclassified | place... | reverse complement strand
AGCCCCCCCCCCCCCTCCCAATTCTTGCAGCTTTTAGAACACACAAAACTGACTAACATAAAAATAAATCAGAAAGTTACGAAAAGAACAGAGCTGTCTTATGTAATCATTACAAAAGGAGTGATATAAATTTCTTATGTAATCATAACAATAGCAATTCCATGACTTTACCAAATCAACGTTTGGGATATCAAGCCCACGAGATGCAACGTCAGTGGCAACAAGCACAGTGAACTTTCCCTGTCGAAAACCATTCAAAGTTCTCTCCCTCTGATGCTGAGATATATCTCCATGCAATGCCTCCGAAGCTATAGTGTTTGTTAGCGCCATAGAGACTTCATCAGCATCTCGTTTGGTCTGAGTAAAGATAATAGTCTTCCCACCCTTTGCATAGACCTAAATATAATGGAAATGTTCTCTGCTTTAGAAACAACAGTTACCTCTGGTTCTGAAATCACTTCAATCAATAATGAGTCCCATTATCATGACAGTAATTGATAATGTATGAAACAAATAATGCATTCAACAGTAAAAAATTACTAACAACGTAAATGTTTTATCATAAAAGACAAAAGTTTGTCACTGTAAGTACCGATTTTCACTCAGATAGATGTAAGTGACACATATAAAAGTGTATAACAAAATCTTTGTAGGGTTTTCTAAATGAAAAGTATTCAAGTGTGTGCCTACAGAATTCTAGCATGGTCTTTGTTGCTTATCATGGAAGTGCTTCCCCAAGTTCAGTTTTCCAAAGTTTGCTTGCACAGATTCTGACAATCCTCTAAAATATAGCAACCTAACAGTGTCTATTTAAGAAGTCCTGGAATCTTTAAATACAGTGTATACATATTCTTTGGGGCAAAAAAGTTAAGATCCTGCAATGCCATTTTTTTTTTTTTTTCAATTAAGATATGATGGGATGTTGACACCTCATACTACAAGGACAAAATTGATATATTTTTAGTTTTATTTTCTTGAAAGTAAGCTAATGCAGCATTTTATTTTATTTTATTTTTTGTTCTGAATGAGCAATGCTTGCACAAACCATCTGGAACACGAACAAAGCTCTCTTCAGAACTTATGCAGGCTCAGGCACCTGTAGAAACTCCAATAATAAAGACATAAATAGATTTTGAATGACGGGACTGCCAACTCATACCGTTACAAGATCACTAAGAATGGTACGCTTCGAAGCTGCTGTGGCTGATAGCGCATAAAGTTTGATTCCTTCTGCCAGCTTTTCCTCTTGATCACCAACCTGTGAAAGAGGAAAGGATAACAAACATATTTTTAGGTTTAAATCCATCACAAAGGTAAATAAGATAAATTTATTAATCTTCTTGTTTACTGTCAAGGTGCACGCAGTAACTTATTCATTTTGTTTATTTTTTTCTTTTCTTTTCCACACCCAACTCCAAAAAATACTGTGCTAGTAAAGTTCTCTAATTATCCAGTACCAGCAGAAACTTGCATAACAAGAATCAAAGAACACACAGACATGATAAAAGAAAGGGGATTATACCAAGTCAATTTGCAAAGGATTATCCAAATATTTCCTTGCCAATTTTTTAACCCAGGTAGGCATAGTTGCAGAGAAAAGCATGCTCTGTCGCTTTGATGGTAGATTTTCTAAAATAACTTCCACATCCTCCTCAAATCCAAATGAAAGCATTTGATCAGCCTCGTCAAGGACCAAATATTCAACCTCTCCCAATTTGAGGCTGTTACCTTTCAATAGGTCAATGATTCGACCAGGAGTTCCAACCACAACGTCAACTCCACGAGAAAGAGCACTTTGTTGTGTGACATACGAAACCCCTCCATAGACACAAACACTGCTCAAATAAGGTGCAGACTCTTTAATTTCTTTCTCTACTTGCTTTGCTAGCTCCCGAGTAGGTGCTAGGACCAAAACTTTAGGAAGCCTACCAGTTCGCCTGTTAAGAAGCAAAAGAAAAACATTAATGAAGCACATGAACCCACATTAACAAAGGGTAGAAGACATGTGAGGCAGGTATAGTGAGCACCCACCTTTGCGAACCTCTTAGCTCAGCATCTTCAGTAAGGCGTTTGATGATCGGAATGCCAAAGGCTAATGTCTTGCCAGTCCCAGTCTTTGCACGAGCAATGAGATCTCGACCTTCCAGAGCCGGAATTAAAACAGCTCTCTAAATCATTGAAAATCAAAAGGATAAGTTAAGTGGTTAGAAAAGGGATAATAACATTGTACAAGAAAGTAAACTAACTAAATATCCCAAACAAGTGATGTCCTAGGAAAATTAGGGACGGGACATTGATGATATCTCAAATAACAGCATGTATTATTAATGCAGTAAAAAGCAAAGAAAAAGAGTAAACTAAGAAATGTGGAGCGCAATGTAATGGAACGTGACAAAAATAATGATAGTGATAATAAAAACCAGAGGATAGAAATAGCAGTAACAAACAAGAACAAGATAAAAGGAAAAGAGGGAAGTACAGACTTGAATGGGAAAAAGGTGAGTGATTCCTCGATTCTGGAGGGTTTGGACAAGGCGGTGAGGCAAACCCAATTTAGAAACGTCAAGTTCGTCCTCACTAGTATTGCTACTTGGCTCAGTTTCAGAAGAAGCGTAATCGACATCAGCACTGCCGGCATCGACATCAGCTTCGAAATCAGAAAACCCATCTAGCCCCTTGAAGGCCTCTTCGCTGAGGATGGAATTTGGGGAAGCGATAGCACTAGGAGGAGAGAAGCTGCTGCTGCTATTATTAATAATAAGGCTGTGTTTAAAGCTAAGTTGCGTTTTGGCTATTAAAGAATTGAAATGAGGAGGCCTTTCAGACAAAAAAGGAGCAGACGACGAAGAAGGATATGGTATAGCTGGTGACGAATGTGTCGTCGTCGTTGCTCTTCTACAACTATTAGTAGTAGAAGAAGGGAAAAGAGAAGAAACCCCAATTACAGTACAAGTAGAAGCCATTTTTTTTATTCTTCTTCTTCTTAATTTCACCCTCTGCTAAAGGGAAGGGAAGGGAGAGTTGGAAGTATAGAGAGAATGTGATGTTTAAGGGGTGTAGCCGGCGAGCGAGTTTGTAGTGTATAGTGCAAAGTAAGAGTGGGAAGGAGAAGAAGGAAGATAAGGGCGCGCCTTCTCAAAAACTTATGGCCTTGGAAACCTCCACCTCTTCCTTTGCTCTTTAACCTTTACTTGTCGATAAATAATATAGAACGATAGATACCTGTATTTAACAATGCTTGCTGCCCTGAACAAAGGCCAAAATACAATGAGCATTCTGACCTGATGATTCATAGGAGATATTTTATTTTCTGGACTTCATTTTGTGGGCTCGCTCACTGGCCCATTAACCCACCTCTCTTTCTTTTCTTTTCTTTTTTACTTTAGAAAAAAAAACACACCAGGAGAAAAAGAAATGTCCCCGTAGTTTTTTTTCTTTCGAAAAACAAATATGTTTGATAACTCCAAATGTAATTTTATTGTTGAATCATGCTATATTCTCATCCTATTTACTAGTAAATCTCAATGCCAATATATTATCATAATTTGGTTTATTTTGATACTACGAACAAAATCACTTGATGAACCTATCTTCAGAGGGTGATATTAGCAAAATTAATAGCATTAAGAGATTATTATTTCTTATGACCTCCATCTTGTCCAGTTCATTGGCCAGTTGGCATTAATGCTTTATTATTTTTTTAATTTAATTTTCTAATTAAAAAAAAAGTAGCCATACTTACATCAGGTAAGGTATATTAAAAGATTATTATTATTTTGATTTTTTTATATTTAAAATTAGAAAATATTTTTTATTTAGAAATATATTAAAATAATAATTTTTTATTTTTTAAAAATTATTTTTAATATAACATATTAAAATGATTTAAAAATAAAAAAAAAATCAAAAAAATCAAAATTTTAAAAACATACCCGTAATTTCCTGCAGTTAAATTAATTATTAAACCTTTTTTTGTTCAAGGGAGAAAAAAAAAAGCTGGCAAAGAAAAATAATGAAATAAAGGAAGAGAGAAAGAAATTGGAGAACAGATATATTGAAATTGCAATCCCCTCCCTCCGTCTGTCTAACAGCGATATCAATCCTCTCCTCCGCCATAATTGCGTGCTAGTTGTTTGAGTAAACGGAGGAGCAACGCCTCCTTATCTTTCCCTTTTACTTCCTTAACACTCCGACTCCGTCAGTCAGATCTCGTCACCTCTCCCTAATTAATATTCTGTAAGTTGGTGGTTTCATTTCTATCATCTCCATATTCATCAATTAACACTACCACTTTTACATTTATTTATTTGTAGCTACAGGATGTTTTTTTTATTTGTCAATCTTTCTCCTCTTTCTGACAGTAATGATTCGGTTTAGGGTTCGCGATTTCCAAAGCTCCTGCTCCTCCAATTGTATGAAGAAAATGATTACAATACATTATTATTAATTAACTCACTCATCAAGGTTCCTTCCTATTTACTTCTTATGCTCATTATTCATCTGCTTTCGCCAATTTTATTTTTTATTTTCAGTCGTTAACTATTTGTTCATTTATTTGGATGATTGTAGGCACAATTTTTTCCTTCTGGTTGATTAGTTATTTTCCTTGCTTGCTCACGATGGCTGAATTGCTGCCAATTTACTTTAGCATTATTGCTTTCTTTTGCGCCTTGGGAGCTATGGCTTTGGCTATTTTCCACATCTACAGGCACCTTCTGAATTACACTGAACCTACTTATCAGAGATACATTGTCCGCATCATCTTTATGGTCCCGGTTTGTGCTTCTCTTCTTTGTCACTTGCTGCTATTTTATCTATACTAGTTCAATCAAGAAACATGAAGGAAAATGAAGAAGAAAAGAGAGAGATTTTACCAAATCACCAAGATAGTAAATAAGGAAAAAATGTGCGCTTATAATCTAGCAGAACCTTTTTTTTTTTTAATAAACATCGGAAAAAGAAAGTGAGTAGAAAGATGTTTTATTTAATAATCATGATAAGAGTTTTTTGTCTAGTTTTCATTAAGAAAAAAAAATCTTCACCTTTAACAGTCAGTTAAGCATGTTCAAACAAATATTTGTGAACGAATGGTCTAAAATGCGCAGAAGCTATACTTTGTGCATGATTGCATGTTAATCTATTCACAAAGCATGCGGAACAATCTGTTTGTCCTGTTGCTTTTGCTGTTTCTGGAAGGTGTAACTGAGAAAGATTTTCTTTTGGTCAAATGCTCACAGGTTTATGCATTGATGTCCTTCTTGTCCCTAATTTTTCCAGAGAGTTCAATCTATTTCAATTCCATTCGTGAAGTGTAAGTGTATTTCGTTGTTTTATAAAATTGCAGTAGCCTCTATCTATTTATATACTGTGTATCTAAATTTGTATTGATATCCAAATGTCACAATATTTCCTAACAAAGTGGATTACAATAGCAAGCATCTATGTATCATTCCTACATGAGCTTGGAGTTATTGATTACCAACAAGCATTAATTGTTAGCTTAAATTTTCCTTCCTTTTCCTTTCCTTGTATCTCGCTTCAAAATACAAATGGACAGTTGAATTACTCTTGTGGGCATACAGATTGTATCATCCAGACATTTAGTGTTGATAAATGCAATTGTACATCGAATCAGTAGGGCATTTAAGCTCAAAACACTAAGATTTCCTATGAAAGAATGGTTGATTGCAAACATTGTCTGGTGATGGTATTGTTTTGAAATGGTCATGGTGATTATGTGATGGCACAGTGGTTGTGATGGTAGTGTTACTATTAATCTGGATGGCTTTGTGTCACCAGGTATCAATCCAAGGGTTCTTCTGAGGCCCGCTAGTGGTCTGATCTGGGTTAGATCCACATATTTAGCTGGTGTGTCATTTGATAAGCTCTTGAGATGCCACTCTGGGACATGGGGTCTTCCCTGTGTTCTGCAGTAGCATAGATTGACCACCTTCCCCTTTCTACCATTGTCGAACCAAGGGGTGACAGTAACTGGCTCAATGTTTTTCACCTTCCTTTGTGTTATCATTCCATAAATTTGACACTATTACTGTTAAATGTTATTCTACTTCATGCACCTTGGAATGAATAAGCCAACCTTATCCTGCATCCTACAATATCCCAAAAAAATTTATGCAGACAACTAGGATCTTGTAATGATAATATTCCCGTTGCAGGGGCTAAGAAGCTTTCTTTGTGTAGTATATACTGCATGAACCATTTATGCTAATGATTTATTAACTGTTTCAGTTATGAAGCTTGGGTCATTTATAACTTTCTGTCCTTATGCCTGGCTTGGGTTGGCGGCCCTGGAGCAGTTGTGCTAAGTTTAAGTGGGCGGGCTATGAAGCCATCATGGTGTCTGATGACTTGTTGCTTTCCTCCCGTTCCATTGGATGGGTGAGTTCCTCTTTTTTTTATTGCTTTGGGGCATGCACAAATCTCATTTACCTGTTTTGTTCAGAAAATATGTACTCCATAACCTGCAGTTGTATATTCACTGAAGTTCGTTATCATTAATTTCTGTCTGAGTTTTGAGTTTTGATTCAATGCAGGCGTTTTATCCGGAGGTGCAAGCAGGGCTGTTTGCAGTTTGTGATTCTGAAGCCTTTTTTAGTTGCTGTTACACTCATACTTTATGCAAAAGGAAAATACAAGGATGGGAATTTCAGTCCTAACCAATCGTATCTGTATCTCACCATTATATACACAATCTCGTATACAATGGCATTGTATGCTTTGGCATTGTTTTATGTGGCATGCAAAGATCTGCTTCAGCCTTTCAACCCAGTTCCGAAGTTTATCATCATCAAATCTGTTGTTTTCTTGACTTACTGGCAGGTAAAACTTTATCCGCAGTTTGTTCTCATTATGAAGCTTTACAGACTGATTGTTCAAAGTTTTGTTTGCATGCAATGTGCTCGTAGTTGAAGTCTTTGTGCTATCCCTGAAGAGCAGAGAAAGCACATGATTCTCGAGTGACTTTTCAAGTTTATGCCTATTGGATTCAAAATGACTTGATCTGTATGCAAGCCTTTGCATGATTTCCTATCTGGTAACGTTGCTGCAAGTTTTAGTCTGATAAGTCATATTTTGTGCCCCACATGTATGAGGACACATGTAACAAGCCTTTTCAGCTGCCTAAGTTGTGCTGCTATTACTTCTTAGAACTCTTGGTGCCTTTTAGCTTTCCCTATTCACCGTCTGTGCACAAGTTGCAGAGAGTTAAGAACGATTAAAACATTAACTGAAATTCATCAAGAAATCAAGTAGAGTAAATAGCAATTTCAGGTAGTACCTTGACTGACTCCCGAACCTTAATTCTCAAGAGCTCTCCAATGATACCCCTTGCCCCCTTACAATCACAGTTAATTCTCGGGGTTCTCTACAGTCTGTAGAACTAATCTACTTGATAGGAAATTCCAAAGGATCTTTTATGCTAAGAAAGAAAATAAATCTCCTAGGAAAAATTCATATTCTTCTTATTCTGACATTCTTCCTGCATCAATTCGTAACATCTAACTACAGCATGCTTTACCTTTAGTATTTTATTTACAAATCGCAGGATATGAAAAAAGAAAAAAAAAAGAGACATTTACCAATGTAAGAGAAGCGTAATGTTGTTTAGAACTTATTACTTTCTCTTAGAATTGTGAGAGATATACTTGCAGACTATTATTATCTTCTCTTTGTTGTTTTTCTTCTTCGCAATATTGGTGTAGTGATACCAGTCTGCGATTGGAGCTTCAGTTTGTAAAAATTCTTGATATGGCACCACCAATGTTGCTTTTTGATAGGATCCCTTCATTATTAGGTCCTAGCATCCATCTGCTAAAAGGAATCATCTACCTCTGTGCCTCATTATTAGTTATTAGATTTGGGAGTAATTACCTTTTGAAACTCTCATTCTCCTAATACACTGGCCGACTGCCTCCCCTTCTGAGCCTAAAAAGCGGGGGGAAATTCAATTGTTCTTACTTCTTCAATGTAGAATGCATCTACCTTATTCTTTGAGTGTCCTAGTCTCATGTTAAATTTATCTGTGGACAATTAAAAGATGGGAGCAAAAGAAGTGTGAGCTTGGTGATGATCTAGTTATGTTTCTATTTTTCTTCTTTAGGGAGTTCTGGTTTTTCTTGCTGCAAAGTCTGGATTTATAAAGGATGCAGAGGAAGCTGCTCAGTTTCAAGATTTTATTATATGTGTGGAGATGCTTATAGCTGCTGTTGGTCATCTTTATGCATTTCCATACAAAGAGTATGCTGGTGCGAATATTGCTGGGTCTTGTGATCTGACACGCAGTCTTGCACATGCCCTGAAGTTGAATGACTTATACCATGACACTGTTCACCAGGTATGCCTGACAAATTTTTGTTTCCTCCCATGGGTCCTTTCAAAACCATGCCTATTTATATGCCAATGATTATTAAAATATTTGCAGTTTGCACCTACTTATCATGATTATGTGCTCTACAACCATACTGAGGGTGATGAGGGAACAAGAAAGTATCGCTCGCGAACCTTTGTGCCAACTGGCCACGAGATGGATGCTGTGAGGAAAAACAAACTCGTATTTGGAAACAAGATAGACGAGATTCAGCTATCCAGTCAGTCTTCCTCCGCCACAAGCACACCCAAAAATGATACCTCAGTGCTCAATTCTGCACATTCTGATGCAATGAAATCTTCCCTTCTTGTGGATTCTTCTAATTCTGTATCTGCACCATATGACATGTCACTTATTGACATGGACTTCTCCAATTACCCTGCAAAAGTTGCTGCTGCAAATGAAACTAGTAGGTGACAAGAATGGAGGGACTGAAACAAAAGGGTAAGATAAGTACCCTTAAAGCAAAGAGTTGAGGAATATGAGGTTGTCTTTCTGCTTCAGGAAAGAAATGTGTGCTATCATTGGTGTCAATTTCCTTGAGAGTGTTTCATAGCCCTCAGTCCTCTATTTTCATTTGGTTTAAGCATTTCACTTGCTGATGTCAGGCTTCTCTATTGTTGCCTGTTTGTCCGTGGTTATCTACCTTTGTTGCCTATTCTGCTTTGTAGATACAGAACTTTTAGACGTCATACTTAAGACATTAGAGGTCACCATAAAATTGGCTGAATTGTTTGTTTACCCTTCAAATATCAATGATTGTCCACCCTGCTTCCACTTGTGTTCAAGATATGGAAATTTTAGATTTCACGTTTGCAATTTCCCATTTGCAACGTGAAATTGCGTTTTGATTCTTGTGAACTTGTTTTTGCTGTTGCATGTGTGCTAAACCAGGGCCATTATGTGAGTTGTGGATTTAACTCATCATTGCTATTTTACATTTCGGTTTGCCATCCTCGTCATAACTATTTGCATCATGGCATACTAAGAAAGGGTACTTTTAGCTTTTCTTGCTGTTGTCAAGTAATTGGAAAAAGGTTGTAGGATTTGAAGTTTGATGCTGGAATCTACATATTTTGGTTACCATGGCAGGGTTTTGTGTCCCATAAATTTGACCTTGTCACAAGAAACAGGTTTCCACAATTCTACTTTGACAGGAAGTCTTTCCTAATTGCGTGGGATGTCATTATAATCTTAGTAATAATATAGTTATTTCTTTCATGGATGTTTAAATTGTGTTATTCAAAGGAAGTAAATTGATGATTCTAATTGTTGCACTTGATGATGTTACTGGGTGAAGCAAAACCACCCCACCCCCGAATGATCTTTTAGCAGGTGCAAGGGTTTTTTTTTTTTTTGTAAAAAATAATATTTAGATGGTTTTATTTTAATTAGATAATAAAAAAAACAAGTACTAACAATCGGAAAATATCTAAATATTCTCAGTAACTCATGACAAAACTATCATTACACTATTGTTTTCACTCTATATCAACAGTGTTTTTCCACAGTTCCAATTAGGTATTATTAATGTTTTGACTCTACCATAGAATAGGAGAAAGCACATTTGACTTTTGAGTCCGTTGAATTCTCTGTGCTGAATTATTTATTTGCCATGGTTAAAAGTTGAAAGTCTCTGATTATATTGTTTTCGCAAGTTAGATGATTTATTTTACGAATTTATTTACTTATGTGTTGGAATCTCTCTCTCTTTTCAAGTATTATTTTAGATTTGCTACACAAGTAGTCTTGGTGTGAAAGGCACTTCATCCATGCATGGTAAACTCAGAAGTACATGCTTAAGGTCTTGATTGTAGGTATCAAATGTTGACAACAGGTGATTTCCAGAGAATCAAGATAAGACAATTTCCTACTGAATGTTTAGACTTGCAAGGCAGGTTTTGTGCGCTAATGTTAGTAGCCATTTGTTACAACTGTCCTGATTATTTGATCTGTAATATTTCAGAGTCAAAGTTTAGAAAGCTAAGCATTCTGACTAAAGTTTTTTTTTTTTTTTGCCCTTTTCACGGAAATTGCCTTGCATGCATGAACTGAACGCTTCTACTTGACACATCTTGTGATTATTTGAGGCTCATTATCATGGCATGATGATCTTGTTACTGGACTTGAAAGAAAGCCATGTGCTACCAAGGGCTGAGAAAACAGATCGTAATTGCCATATTTGTTTATTAAAAAGTAGTTTTTAGAAAATTATTTTTTAAATTTTACTGTGTTTGTTTGTCATTAGAAAAGTTGATCAACAAAAAAATACTTTTCAGTTAAAGAAAAATTTGATTTGGTTTCCAGGAAAGTGTTTTCCTGGAAAATTTAGACAGAAAACACTTTCTGGAAGTTTTGAAAAATTTAGAAATGTCATATTATTTACTGATTATATTAAATTTGGTCCTCAAACTTTTGATTGCTATATATATTTTGTTTTGAATATTTATTTTTCAATCTCATCTCTTAAAATTTAATTTTTATATTAACTTTGGTCCTCA
>Ga0307507_10011874_pt1 | contig 10887 bp, 9 predicted proteins | sample 7_EM_MG_FD_207223 | JGI IMG/M metagenome (GOLD analysis project Ga0307507, IMG submission 207223) | Populus trichocarpa ectomycorrhiza microbial communities from riparian zone in the Pacific Northwest, United States - 7_EM | ecosystem: Host-associated > Plants > Roots > Unclassified | place... | reverse complement strand
GTCGAGGTGCGCGCAAGCTAACCCGGACACCCACGTTAAACTAAAAAAAAAAAGAAAGCATTCAAACTCAAGAACTCGAGATGTTATGGGAAACATACGTTGAAAGAGCGGACACCAAGACATAATTGGATGATATGGTGACTAGTTTTTTCAGGATAAGACGAGCACCAAAGGGAATAAGCCAAGGCAAGTGAAGGTTTAATTAACAAAACTTGCATTGCTGTAAGATCTCTACAGGCTTTGTTGTAGTGCAAAATAAAATAAAATGTGTTCATCTAAATATGATAAATGGCAATCCTCTTGTCTAAGCTAGGAGGGAAATAAACATTGGATATCATTTAAGGAAAATAAAAATGTGCAAGTAAAAATGCAGAATGTTTTAGCATATATAAGAACATTGATACTAGAAAAACAAACAATTTACTGTAAAACCACAAGTTCATCTTCATTCAACTTCATATAATGAGGGTATAAAATAAAAGAAAAAGGTACAGGAGAAAAGACTTGCATTGCTGCTTTATCATTCCCCTGTGGACTAGACATAAAAAGTTTTTTTTTTTTTACGTTGTTTGGTACATCTTTGGATAGTACAAAAATTAATTTTTATCATGTTTAAGGCTATTCTAGTAAAAAAATCTTTGTCTCATTAAAAGAGGTAGGAATGAGAAAAAAATAAAAAAACTAATTAAACTCAGAAAACCAAGAAAATTTTAACCAAGGGAACAGAACAGTGAAAAAAATAATCAATTAAGCCGATTAGAAAATTTTTAAAAAATTCGATTCGGTTCAGTTTCGGTTTTAAAAGGCTGAAACTAAATTAACCAGACCAAATCGAACCGGTTCAAACCGAACTACTCTTTATCTTTCTCACTCTCCCAATCTCTTTGTATCTCAATCTTTGTCTTTCAATCTCTTAGTCTCTCTTTTTTTCTCTTTTTTGTTTGCCCTATTTTTATCTAGCATATATCTCGAAGACAAAACATCCCCATTCTTCTTCCACTGCTTTTAGCCTCTAGACTCTCTTTATCTTTCTCACTCTCCCAATCTCTTTGTATCTCAATCTTTGTCTTTCAATCTCTTAGTCTCTCTTTTTTCTCTTTTTTGTTTGCCCTATTTTTATCTAGCATATATCTCAAAGGCAAAACATCCCCCATTCTTCTTCCACAACTTTTAGCCTTTATTTTCATTTCCATGTTTCTAAGACCTGAAACCCAACTGTTTACAGGAAAACTTTTAACCTATCAAACTAATCAATCATATCTTGGGTGTGAAGAGTTTTGTTGTAGAAGGTATTGCATCAATAGTTGTTAGGTGCTCCATTAACCCTTTGGATCTAATCAAGGTTCGTATGCAACTCTAAGGCGAGTGCAGTACCCAACAACAATAATATGTGTTTTTAGATTTATCAATTATAACCAATAATATTATTGATAGATCCAACCCATAAGCTCACAATCTCCGCCCTAGATCTATCAATAATATATGTGTTTTTTGTTGTTTATCTTAAAGGTTAAAGATTGGATCTTTATGATTTGTTTATAGGGCTTTTGTGAAAATCAAGAAAAAAGATGGTGCCATCAATTGCAAGATTATTTCCAGTACAAGATTCTATTTGTGTTATTTCAGTTTTTTTTCCTGGTTTTTTATGATTTGTTTGTGGGGCTTTTGTGAAAATCAAGAAAAAAAGATGATGGTGCCATCAACTGCAAGATTATTTCCAGTGCAAAATTATATTTGTGTTATTTCAGTTTTTTTCCTAGTTTTTTAACAATATAAAGCCGAACCGGATCAAACCAAAATTGGTCGGTTTGAATCGGTTTTGGTTTGAATTAACAAAAAAATAGTTTAGTTATTTTTTTTCAATTTAAAACTGAACCGAACAAAAAATGCTCACTCCTAAAATGAGGTATGACAAACTTGTCTAATTCTCTGCACAAGGGTTAACCTAGGTTGATTGAGGTCAATGTAAGGATAAAAATTACTATTATCATAGTTTTAAAACCCTGCTAGGGTCAACCCCGGGTAAGGCCGGGTCATGTATCTTGTTGACCATTGACCCAGGTCAACTCAATGATAAAAAATAGTTATTATCATAATAAAACCCGACTCCGGGTTGATTTGAGGCAAGACCCAGGTCACAGGTCGGGTCAACTTAAGGATAAAAATGATTGTTATCATAGTTTTAAAACCTGACTTGGGAGTTGGCATGAGGCAAAGCTTGGGGTCACGGGTCAAATTAACCATTAACATGTATCAATATAAGGATACAAATGATTATTATTATAGTTTTAAAACCCGACACGAGGTCGATCCAAGGCAAGGCCCCAGTCATGAGTCGGGTTGATGATTAACCGGGTCTATTTAAGGATAAAAATGAATATTATCATAGTTTATTTTTTTAAACCCAACTCAATGGTCAATTTAGGGCCAAACCTGAGTTAGGTTGACCATTGACCCGGGTCAACTTAAGAATAAAAGTGGTTATTATCATAGTTTTAAAATCTAACTCGGGGGTAAACTTGGGTAAGGCCCCGATTGTAGGTCAGGTTGACCATTGACTAGGTCAATGTAAGGATAAAAATAATTATTATCATAGTTTTAAAACCCAATTCAGTGGTCGACTCGGGGCTAAGCCTAGGTCAAGTTGACCATTAACTTGGGTTAACTTAAGGACAAAGTGCTTATTATCATAGTTTAAAACTGACTTGAAAGTCGATCTAGGGTAAGGTCTGTGTCGTGGGGTTGAATTGATCATTGACCTAAGTCAATGTAAGGATAAAAATTGTTATTATCATAGTTTTAAAATTTAACTTGGGGGTCGATCTAGGTCCAGACCCGGTTCGGTTGACTATTGAACCGGGTCAACATAATGATAAAAGTGGTTATTATTATATTTTTAAAACTCAACTCGGGGATTGACCCGGTGTAAGGCCTGGGTCACGAATCAAGTTGACCATTGACCCGGGTCAACGTAAGGATAAAAATGATTATTATCATAGTTTTAAAATCCGACTAGGTGGCCGACTCGAGGCAAGGCCTAGGTCACGGGTTGGGATGGTCAACCCGAGTTGACTCAAGGCAACATAAGAATAAAATGGGTATTATTATAGTCTTAAAACTCAACTAGAGGGTTGACTTGGGGCAAGACCTGAGTCACGGGTCGGGAGGGTCCACTCGGGTTGATTCGGGTCACGGGTTAGGAGGGTCAACCCGAGTTAACCCAAATTAAAAAAAACAAAGCAACCTTGTTTTGACCAAAAAAAGTAAATGGATTTTTTACTCGTGTTTTATCTGGGGTCGACCGGGTCACAGATCGACCCGGGTTTTTGACCGAGTCAGGTTGAATGAACCTTTCCTCAATTTTTTATTAAACCCGGACTGGTCAGAGCCTTGGGTTGATCGGGTCCTATCTAGTGTCTACCGAACACAAAATAAGACATTATTCAATGGAGTCCAAAGCAAACCAAACACAAGACGAGACAATTATTTGCCTTATCCAATCCTATCTTGTCTTGTCCAATTAATATTGTCCTATTGAGACACTAAGAACATGATAATTAGTGTCTCAATAATGTCCAACATGTTAAACCCAATTTGTGACTTTAGCCTTGCCCCAGGTTGACTCTCGAGTCAAGTTTTAAAACTATGATAATAACTACTTTTATCCTTACGGGAAAATAATCAACCCGACCTTTGACATGAGCTTTGCCTCGGGTTAACCCCCAAGTCGGGTTTTACAACTATAATAATAGTAACTTTTATCCTTACATTGACCCGGGTCAATGGTCAACCAAACCTGTGATCCGAGTATTATCCCGGGTCGATCCCTGAATCTGGTTTTAAAATTATGGTAATAATCACTTTTATCATTACGGGTCAATGGTCGACATGACCCGTGACTTGGACTTGACCAGGGTTGACCTTGTGGTTAAGTTTAAAACTATAATAATAATTATTTTTATTTTTATTTTTATATTAACTTTGATTAACCTTTGTGTAGAGAATTTAGAATTTAACAAGCTTGTCCTACTTTTTTTTAGTGGAACAAAAATTTCTCATAAAACAAAAACTGATTTTTGTACTGTCCAAAGATACACTAAATAACTTCACAAAAAAATTATCCAGTCTAGTCCATCTTTTTCCTATATACCAAACACTATCTAATAGGACAAGCAACATGTTCAGGACTAGCAGTGATGATCATAATTCTATCAATCGGACACACCGCAAGAGCTCATTCGAACCCATCAGTCACGATTGCCTTTGCAGCTCTAAGTCACTTCCCAGCCTATATTGGGGCACAAGTATCAGGCTCCATCTGTGCTTTTTTCGGCTATAAAGGGAGTCTTCCATCCCTTCATGTTCGGTGGTGTTACTGTTCCATCTTTGACCACTAGCCAGGCTTTTGCACTTGAGTTCTTTGTGAGTTTCAATCTCATGTTTGTCATCACTGCCGTTGCCGTTGTAAGTGTTTTCTTGCACTACTTGAATTCAAAGAAATGTAAGGGAGTCCAGAATTTTGGAGGTGGTATTATTAAATGAACACTTTGCCATGTTGTAAAAAATAACTATATATAGGAGGTCATTTACGGATTTTCTGTAAAATATTTACTAGACAATACTACCTTATGCTAACACTAATTCTCTAATCACTGCAGGGTACTAATTCTCCTGCAGTGATTGGAGAATTAGTGTTAGCAGTTAGTAAATACTGGGGCAGGGATTAACAACAACTAATTGAGTATGGGAATTTAATTACGGTTATCCTCCTGCAGTGATTAGAAAAATGGTTAGATAATAAGAAATATATATTTTTTACTGACTTCCTCACGTGTTTACACTCTTCTTATATTTCACTCAAATATATTCGCTATGCCTTCTCTCATCTCACCTTTCTTCGGCTATTGCGAAACCAAAATCAATACCAAATATAATAGCCTTGTCAGCATACCCAAATATGTGTATAAGACTCAAAAATCAAGAAAAATATGAAAATAAATAAAGAAAAAACTATAGTTATAAATTCACGAGTAACAAGCGAATTTGTACAAAAATAGACTTTTTTAAGACGTGAAAGAAAACATTTGAAAAGGTTATAAGAAAAATTTAAATTACACCTAAATATATCAATTATGATGTTATTATACTGGCATAATTAAAATATAACAGAAGCGAAACAAGTTTGAATTACTAACGTGAATTAGACCCGTTACGACAAGTTTCAATACCAAATCTAGTTCTGATAGCAAAAAAACTTCAAATGACCTCAAATTTTTTTATGCTAAGCAATTAGAACCTTAAAAGATAGTATATAAAATTTGAGAATTTTATGAATTTATTTGACCTGATATTCCCTTCTGATATGAATCTAACTTATTACAACAAGTTTTAATCTCAACCTTGGTTACTATAGCAAACAATCTCTAAATGATCTCAAGTTTTATATGAAGTGGATAACAACTTGAAAAACTAAAAAACAGGTTTAAAAAAACCTTGATGTAAAGGTATTAAAAAAAGACTTGGACCCAGAGATAACTTTATATCTAAGAACTCTAAGTATGTGAATGACACTACGAAGCTAGTTAATCTTTGATAAGTTAGTGTATGATATTTGTCTCTACAAAGAAAGGTTCTTTTGCCACAAACAAACAAAAAAAATCATATTTAGTCTTCAACTTGTTGCCCAAGTTTGCAGTTAAAAAAATATAATATAGTCTTCTTTAACTAATTCTCGCACATTCTTGGCAGATTTCAGTCTTTACTTCAAACATGTCATTCTCTCTTGTATGGAATTACTGGACCTACAATATATGGTTGAAAATCTTGAGATGTCTAGTTTCCAGCTCAACTTGAATCATAGAAAATCTCACATATAGCTCCAGATATGTCCCAAATAGTACAAGAAAGTCTAGTTTGGCAGATTTTACCAGATTTATCTAGTAATTTCGACCCTCTAAAGTAATATGTTCTCAAACTCCATTTCACCTGAAAGTTTACCACAATATAGCTCTATATGTTTAGTATCTTCCTATAAAATTTCAACTCGATTTGATGTACAGTTTAAGAGATACGGTTAATCTCGTAAAATTGGTTAGTAAAGATTTTAAGGGGAAATTCAGACATGTCTTGGTTCATATAATCGTGGTCAAGCAACCCCCCAACAAAGTAAATAACAACCCAAAAAATCAAAAATCAGGTTTGATAGAACCCTAACATAGAGGTAACCATGTATCTAAGAATCAAAGGTATTGGAAAAAGACTTACCCAAAGATAATCTTGTATCTAAGAACCCTAAGTATATGAATGACGCTACGAAGCTAATTAATCTTTGATAAGTCAGTATACGATCTTTTTCCCGATAAATAAAGGTTGTTTTACCATAAAAAAAAAACTCATGTTTATTCTTCAACTTGCTGCCAAAATTTGCAGCTCAAAAAAATATAATGTAGTCTTCTCTAACTAACCCTAATTGATCTATTTTGGGTTGCAACCTAATAAGTCTAAACTAGTAATCAACTAACATAAATCCAATGATAAAATAAACCCTTAAAAAATATATAATAGGCCAAAACAAACCCAAATTAAAAATAATTATTCAACATAAAATAAATAAATAAATTAGAATAATAAAAACAATATCTTCATGCTAAAATTCCTCTATATTGCCCGAATCTTCAATTCTTGCACATTATTGGCAAGTCTTAGTGCTAACTTCAAACATGTCATTCTCTATCATATAAATGATGTACTAGACTTAAAATATATGGTTGGAAATAATGAGATGTCTAGTTTCCATCCCAACTTGAATCTCAGAAAAACCTCACTTGTAGCTCCAAATATGTCCTAAATAGTATACAAAGGTCTAGTTTAACAGATGTGACAAGATTTTTCTAGTCACTTTTACCCTCTGAAATAATATGTTCTCAAACTTCATTTAACCTAAAATGTAATCACAATATAGCTCCATATGTCTAGTATCTCCTTGTAAAATTTCAACTCGATCTAATGTATGGTTTGAAAGATATTACTGATGTCACAAAACTGGTAAGCATACATTTTATGGGCGAATTCGAACTTGACTTGGTTCGTATCATCATGGTCAAATAACCCCCAATGAAATAGATAACAATTAGGAAAGCTAAAAATAAGGTTTGATAGAACCCTGACCCAAAGGTAACCATGTACCTAAGAACCAAAGGTATTGGAAAAAGACATGGATCCAGAGATAACTTTATATATAAGAACTCTAAGTCTGTGAATGACGCCATGAAGCTAGTTAGTCTTTGATAAGTCAATGTACGATCTTTGTCCCTGCAAAAAAAGGTTGTTTTGGTATAAACAAAAAAAAAAAACTCACGTTTATTCATGTTCTCAACCTCATTGTTAGCTTTCATAACCATGACTCTTTTGTTTGGATATTATGAAGCAATATGAGCACAACCCAAACAACAAAAGCATTTAATGTCAGGGTTACAATAAGTAAGAGTAACATTGTTACCTTTAACAATGACCGAGGTGTCTTTCTTCTCTTTAGGGTATTTTACCTTACCCTCCTCATTCAGCTGTGATGGACCACCCTCGGTGTTAGCCGTCTAATTAGGTTTCCAAGGTGTAAAAGGGCTTAATGGTTGGCTTTGCCAAATGATACCCTTATGTTTAAGTTGTTTCTCCACCTTCACGACTATATCCACCATCTCATTCAACACCACATAATGATGCAACTCCACAATATAATAAGCTATATCATGATTAAGGTCATTCATGAATCTATCCATAGTAGTTTCCCTATCCTCCTGAACATTAGCTTGAATCATAGCAAGTTACATCTCTTTAAATTACTTATCAACACTATTTGTACCTTGACTCAAACTCTGCAACCTTTAATACAATTCTCTATAATACTGGCTAGACACAAATCTCCTCCTTATATGATATTTCATCTTATCCCAAGTATCAACTTGCCTCTCATAAATCCTTATATGGTTTGTCACTAATTGATCCCATCACATGATGGCATAGTCAGTAAAAACAATCACAAGCTTGACTTTTTTGGGTTGTAGATAATTAGGACACTAAAAAATCCACTCCACCTTCTTTTTCCATTCTAAATAAACTTCTGGATCATTCTTCCCCTGAAAAACCGGTATTTTCAACTTAATTGTACCCAAATCTCCACCAAACTTAGCATTATGATCCTGCTACCTATAATCACCCCTCTGGCCAAAATTATCACCATATCTTTCCCCTTCAAACTAACTATTCTACTACTATCCAAAACATTCCCCATGTCCTAAGGACACATCTTCAAAATCAACATCACTCATGTTTACATTATCAGCCACAAACTCATCCACATCAATGTTAACTCACCTAACAATCCTCCTAACATTAAATTCTCTTCACTCAAGCCTATTTTGAATCCCACCATGATCATTAGCACATTGAATATCTTCAAATTCATTGGCCATTTTATCCATCCGTTGATTCATAATGCGTAACTGAGTTATAATTTCTTTGTCTCCTCTTTGTGGTGTCATGTTATTGCTTGACTCCAACATCTTCGAATCTAAAAATTGGTTGGTTGATGAGAAATATACATACCTTACCCATTCCCTCACATGTTCACACTCCTTTCATTTTCCCTTAAATATGATTGCTACACCTTTTCCCACTCAACTCACCTTTTTTTAGCTACTGCAGAACCAAAATTAACACCAAATATAACACCCTTAGTAGCGTATCCAAATATGTGTATATGACTCAAGAAGCGAGAAAAAAATAAAAACAAGCAAAGATAAAACTACGATTATAATATCACAAGTAACAAGCAAATTTGTACGAAAAATGGATGTTTTTGAAGACATGAACGAAAACATATGCAAAGGTTATAAAAAAAGCTAAATTACACCTAAATATATCAATCATGATGTTATTATACTGTCATAATTGAAAATAACAGAAGCAAAACAACTTTAAATTATTGTCGTGAATTAGACTCATTACGACAAGTTTCAATCTTGAATTTAGTTCCTATAGCAAAAGAACTCCAAATGACCTAAAATTTGATATGGAGTGTTATTATAACCTTCAAACATAGTATATAAAATTTGAGAATTTTCTAAATTTATTTGACCTAAAATTCCCTTCTGATACGAACTTGACCTATTACAATAAGTTTTAATCCCGACCTTGGTTACTATAGCAAAAATTCTCTAGATGAGCTCATATTTTATATGGGGTTTGATTAGGACTCCTGAAACCAGTATATACAATTTGAGAATTTTCTGAATTGGTTTGGTCCAAATTCTCCCATGTTTGTGTATTGTGGTAGATTCGACAAAAGTGACTTTTGGACGTTCTTTTCCTTCATTTATTTTTACTTTTTATGTCCCAAATAGTACATGAAGGTCTAGTATGGTAGATTTGATAAAATTCATCTAGTAACTTTGACCCTATTAAATAATATGTTCTCGAATACCATTTGACTTAAAATTTACCACAATATAGGTTCATGTGTCTAGTATCTCCTTATAAAATGTTAGCTCAATCCGATATACGATTTCAGAGATATGTCAAATCTTGCAAAACTGGTCACCAAGCATTTTAAGGCTAAATTCGAACTTGACTTGGTTCGTATCACCTGAAAAGAAAAAGGAGGTAGATTGGCAATACTCCTTTTATTTTTATTTTTTAGATATTTAAGGAACACTAGAAATGTGGGTGTCTTTGTTAATTTTCAATTCACATCAACACAATATTAGAGGTTACCAAGAGTGAATGGTGTATAAACAAAAAAAATATATGTGAAATTCTTATACAAATATATGTGGCAATTATTATTTTTATGAAGAACAATCTTTTAAAGCTTATTAGACCTACACCTTATTATTTATATTTATAAATTGAGATATGAAAATTATTTGTAAATTATTTTTTCGAGCTAATTTTTTTATTTAATGGTAAAGATATTTTCAAGTCAATGTGTATAATTCGAGATTATGTTTGTTAAAACAATTTTAAAAATCTATTTTCATATTAATCTAATATATTCAAAGTAATTTAATAATTTTTTTAATTCTAAAATTTAAGTCTAATTTTTATATAAAAAAATAAATTAAAAGCTATTTAAGACCGAATGATAAAGGGAAGGTATCTTGAATAACTATAAAGAGTCTTTTCGGAACTTAGTACAGTTAAAAAAAAAAGATTTTAATAAAATAACACAAGCAAAAGAATATTTTGGGATCTAGCACACTTGTTAAAGTTGTTATTGGCATATGCGACACTCTAGTCGCATATATCATTTACAACTCGGTTATCATAGATCCTATTTGTGACACTCGAGTCATAGATATCATTTATGACTTGATTATCACATACCGTATCTACAACTTGAGTGTCGCATATGCCAATAACAACATTCGAGTCACATATAGGATCTATGACTTTTGTAACAGACTCATCTTAGGACAATCTCTTCTACCATTAAATCTCAACCCAAAAAAAAACAACAATTTGCACAATTTAAATAATCATTTTTCCAGCATCAAAACATAATTCACATAAGCAACACATAACATCTTCAATCATAAGTAACAAAACTAGACCGACGATTAACATAACATGATATTTTGTTAAAATTAAACTAACTATATATCTATTCATAATTTTCATAACATATAATAACATTTAACTATATCTAATAATCACCCCGGCTCGGAAAGGCTTGGAGCACTCGTAGACGAGTCTAGAGCATCACCCCAACTCATCCAACTTGAGGACGAGTCAGTATTATCCATGTAAGTGTGAGGAAGACCAATATCATCTCAGCTCAAAGATAGACCCGGGACGCTCGTGGACAGGCCTATGACACTCGATAATGGGCCT
>Ga0307507_10011873_pt1 | contig 10889 bp, 1 predicted proteins | sample 7_EM_MG_FD_207223 | JGI IMG/M metagenome (GOLD analysis project Ga0307507, IMG submission 207223) | Populus trichocarpa ectomycorrhiza microbial communities from riparian zone in the Pacific Northwest, United States - 7_EM | ecosystem: Host-associated > Plants > Roots > Unclassified | place... | reverse complement strand
ATGTTTGATATGCACGTGTATGCATGTGTGTCTACGCGTGTTTGTGATAAAACATATTTAAAAAGGAGTACATTAAAACATATATAAAATATCTCGGCTTGGAACCAAGGCCAATTTCTATTGGTTCAGAATCAAGCCCAGACGCTGAGGCTAAAAAAATTAATAGACAACGTGTCATTCATTTAATGAACAATGAGTCATTTGTCATTGTCTTCTCTGACACTTTACTCACTGGAATTTGGACATATTATTGATTTCGATAAGCACTTAACGACCATTTAGGAAAATAATATTTTCGGTCTTATTTTCATAAAATAAAATACGAAAACACTCCACTCAACGTCATTAATACAAATATAACATTAAAATAACTTTCAAACAACTAATCAGCACACCAATTTAATTTTAAACTAACTTCAAATCCATATATCTTGTTTGGTTATTTTTTTTCTCATATTTTTTTATGATTTTTTCTTTTATATTTTCTAGTTTTCCAAATCTAACCGTGAAATTTAAATTAATGGTTCAAATATGAATGTAAGGATAAGATTGAAATTATGAAATGTTTATAGGGATATTTGTGAGAAAACAAAAATTAACATGTTATATTTATGTTTTTATCTCTTCTTTTTAGATGGATAGAAAACTAGCTAAAAATTATAAATTTTTTTAACTTGGTTATATTTATGTTTCTGTAGCCTTTGTCCCTTCTTTCTAGAGGGATAAGAAATTGGCTAAAAATTATCAATGAAACAAAGATAAAAATTCATTTTTGTCTCATTCTCTAAAAATAAATGTATTTTTTTTGTTTCCCCATCTTTTACAAACATCAACCAAACACCACCCAAGTGATTTTACTATTTCCAAGTAAACTAGTGAATAAATTATAAAAGCAAATACTAATTATTGATTGATTTAACGAGTTGGTGGAGCCACTCATAGTTAGACTACAAATAAGTACTTTGTACCTCATGGTATTTCTTTATAATTTTCCTGCAAATCTAACTTGTGAATTAGTTAATCCATGAAAACATGGATAGTGGTATTGTTAGTGTGTATGGAAAGTAAGATATGTAATTTGAGAAAAAATGAACGGTATTATTCATAAGGAATATTGGATTATTGGCTTTCAAATGAGAATGTCAGACTAATTAGCAACCAAGATGGGTTGACCGGATTAAATGGTATTCATAAGGAATAACGTATTATTGGCTTCTAAATGAGAATGCTGAATTGATTGGTAACCAAGACAGGTTGACCAGATTGAATGATATTCATAAGAAATACCTTATTATTGGCTTCCGAAAGAGAATGTCAGATTGATTAACAGTCAAGATTGGTTGACTGGATTTAATGATATTCATAAGGAATACCAGATTATTGGATTCTGAATGGGTTGTCCAGATTGATTGGCAACCAAGATGGGTTAACTGAATTGTTTAGCAACCGATATGAGTTGGTTGGACTGGTTAGTAATCAAGATGGATTTCTAGAGTAATTGATGGTGATTATGAAAGAATATTGGAGTGTTGGTTTTCATGCAGGGATACCAGAATGATTAATTATATAGTAAACCTCAAGAGATTGTTTGGGGAATGAGTGAGTAAATGAAATAACAGGGTTAAATGATCATAAGAATGATTTAAAATATTGCCTAAATGAGATTTCTTAATGTTATATTAATTTATAACTTGAGACTTAAATAATGACATTAAATTTTGTCATAGGTAATCTACAGGCTCAACAAGAATAGTTAATAATTGCTACCTTAGTTTAGATTTAGAAAATACGGACTACCATAATGTATAATCTAGCTTTTAAGGTTGTAATTATGGATATTCTTTTTATGTAACTAATTATTGAAATTTGCAAGAACTAAAGTTGTAAATGGATCTTATGCATGACATTACATTTTGTATATTGACAATATAACTAATTTGACTTGTATATCGGTAATGTAGATTTTATTATAATTAACATGTTATTTTATTAATATTACTGCCGATGTGAAGATTAATAGTCAGAAAAGTATTATGGATTGATGAGATCTAATTAAGGAATGATAGATATAAGGAGATGAGATCTAGGATGAGTGGATGGAGAATAGATGGATGGATTTTGTATGAATATGTGGTTACAAAGTGTTTTTGATTTTGCTTGATTGATGTCGACACTTGGGACATCTAAAATACAAAGAAAATTCTGCTGAAATTTTACTAAAAATAATGTTAAATTAACGTAATACTAAAAGATAGAAACTAATCAAAACTTAAGAGTAACGTCTTGGTATATCTGGTCAACTAATTGAGTTCTAAATAAACCGGTCGATCAATAAAAAAAATTACATTGTTTGCGGATTTAGCATGAAGGATTTTGTACTCAAATATTGGAGATGCTACAAAAATTATTCTTCCAAAGGCATTTTTAATATAAAAAATAAGAGATCACGAGTATAATGTTTTTTCAGTTTATTTTGATAGAGAAAAAAACTAAAGTTTGAAAAGCTAAAAAGATTTTTCCTACACACACTTCTAATTTATATATTTAATAATTATTATTTGTAAGTTTTAGCTAATCTTTAAAGGAATATGTTTCTTCCATTTACTTGCTAATATGGGATCTCATTAATGACATCAATCCTGAATATTATCTTAGGCGTTAGTGTCTATATTATTGCTTAACATAAATATCATCATTTGATGAATACATATTTATATAGATACTTTATTGTGTGAAATAAAAAGTTCTGATACCTATTTGAAAAAAAATCAAAAATCAAATACTTAATTATGAAATTAGACAACTTCAAACACTTTTATTCTATAATTAACAAAACACTAAAAGAGCTTGGCAATCCAATGTTTATTTTATTGTACCCGCTCACCCAATGACACTATGAATTTACATAATGTCATTTTTTTATGGTCACAATTTTTTTTATTTGATCATTTCATATAAAAATGATTCAAGATTAGGCTTGATGGTTTTTTCAATGAACTTAAATTTGGGTTCTCACGGATTAAAAAAAATCTTATCAATGAGTTAATGCTTAATTTTGTGAAAAATAATTCATTTTTTTTTTTATAAAAAAGTTATAATAAAAGGACTACAATTCAAAATAAAGGGGAAATGTATCTTTTTTTGTCCTTAAAAGGAAAAAAAAGAAGAAATCATTCTTGAAAACTAAGGTGAAAAGAGATAGAAAAAAAGGAATTCTACATGGGTTATCTATCGGAACCACACTAGAAAAACATCATCACCATGCGTTGCTGTGAAAGGGAGCCTTTGTCAAGATGATTTCAATGACACCAAAGAAAGATTTAATCAGAGTTCAAAAGAAGTTGCACGCGCCTCCATTGGTGATTCTCCTCATGTATTTGTGCTTGTGTTACAAATGCAAGACATCCTTTTCTCTTCATTCAATTTAGTTTTTGCTTATCTAATAACTCTTTAACTCGGTTTTTAATTTCATCTCATTGAGCCTAATGAAGGCCTAATTGGAAAGAGAAGATGAGAAGGTAAAAGAAAGAGATAAAATGGCCCAATTGATTTAGCTTATTGTTGTCATGTTCATGGTCTAGGGTTACGAGTTTGACAGATTAATTTAAGTTGATTTGAATCAATTAAATATATTATCATTTCAATATAAAAAGATATAATTTTTTTTTAAAAAAAATGCTAGCAAGAATGTTAATGATACCTTGAAACTGAATCCACTTCGTAACAAGACCAACATAACTAGTTGCATTTATTTTACTTGTATATTGATATTTTCATTAGAGTTAAACAAACATATGAAATAATCCTAAGCATCAATTATAATTCAGTAGTTTGGATTTGAAATGATTTTGAAATAAATAATTTAAATTTCCTCTTAGAGAGAAATAACTAAAATAACTATTAATTGTAGAAGATTTTAACCAATCACTAACTTGGTGAAATGAATTTTAATAATTGAAATATTTTTCTCATAAATATTTTTTTAAAAAACAAATTATTTTTTTAACGAAACAAATAGAAGAAATATCATATCGTGCAAAAAAATATTTGAAATTACCTTTGGGAAAAATTCTCTGTCTAACTGACATATCAACATAGCGTTTAAAAATCTCCGACATGTCGTTCAATGCTTGTCCGTAGCAAGCATTGAGCTGTTGCTGTTCTCCTACAAAAGCAACGCCTCTTCAGTAAGTCTAAGCATTGTTTTTAAAATTCAAGTTTACTCATAAAATTATAACATGTATTTAACATATAAAATCAAATTAAAAACTTAAAAACTAGTAAAATTAGATTTAACTTGTGTAAAATTAGCCAAATTAATAAACTCGATAAACTTGATTCGATTTTACGAGTTTATTAAATTTATGATATGAACAAAGCCAGATTCAAATTTAATCTTAAAATGTTTGCTAATCAGTTTTGCAAGATTGAACATATTTTTCAAACCGTATATTGGATAGAGCTAAAATTTTAAGGTCAAATGGAGTTCAGGAACATACTATTTTAGAGGATCAAAGTTAATAGACAAATCTTGTCAAATATATAAAACTAGACCTTTATATACTGTTTGAGACATATATGAAGCTACCACTGGAATTTTACTGCGATTAATGGTTAGCTGGAAACTAGACTAAAGCTTTCTAACCATATATCGTAGGTCCAATAAAGCATCTAGACAAGAGAGAACAATATATTTTAAATTATGACTCAAATATGCCAAAAAAATATGAAAATTAGAGATTCGGCCTACATGAAAAAATTTTAACACGAGGAATTTTTTTTATTCTATTCTATTCTATTTATTTAATTATTTTTAATTTAAATTTTTTTCTAGTGTATTAGAAATTATTTAGAGGTTTATTTCATTATTGAATTTATGTTAGTTAATTATTAGTTTAAACTCATTAGCTTGCAACCCGAAAAGAGTCCATTAGAATTTATTGTGATAGAAAGTTAGAAACAACCAAGTTGTCATCAGGTTTATTTGTACTTTTTACCATTAAGTGATTCCCTTGTATTGAAAAATTTTGTTCTGAGATTTTTTATTTCTCCATATCATTAATTTATTGATTCATGTTATATATCTTTCTCATTTTATTTAGATAATTAATTAATTATAATATTATTGTCTTATTTTATTATATATTAATGGAATTTATTTTTTTAACTGAAATTATTAATATATAATTTTTAATTATAATTTTATGATTTTATATTTAATTTTTAATTGAATTTACTATCCAAATTTATATTGTATTTTTCATGCGGTATTATAAAAAAACGTTTTTAACAACTGTAGACTCTACAGTGTCTTGAAAAGCCTAAAATCACAGAGAAAGAAAGAGGGTAGAATCAATCACAATCACAAGAGAGAAGAAAAGGAAAATGGGTTGGATCGGAGACACCGTAGACTCCATTAAATCGATCCAGATTCGGCAGCTACTCACCCAGGCCGTCAGTTTAGGTTAGTTTCTTACTGATACATTATATAATTCCTTTTTTCAGAGTTTGAATTTTGAACTCATTTGGTTCTTTAAGAGAGCGATTGTTTATGCTTTTTATCGTTATTTTTTTTATTGCCTGGTTGAATTGTGCATGAAATGTAGTGCCTGGTGGGTGAAACCGCCGTGCAGTGACGATACTGAGAAGGGCTTTAATTTCAGTTGGTTTCAAATTTGGAGCTTTAACATCATAAAGGACTGAAATTTAGGAGCTTAATGTAGTCACTGGATTCATATCGAATCGTACAATGAGCTTAATTTGTTTTTATTAGCGATGAATATACCATAAAACACCAGATGCAAAATTGCCTGAGAATTTTCATTTTTGGACACTGTACTGTCTTTATATGTTATCAGTGAATAATGGGTTTAAGCATTTGAGGCTGACTATGATTCTGTACCAATTGGGTGCTTGCCATTTAATCATTTATTGAAAACAAACTGCGGAATTATTGCAATCTGTTAATGTAAATGCTATCTCTTGCATGGTTCAATGCAATTTTCGGTTAATTAAGCTAAATCCCATTCTACTGTAATTTGTTTATATTAGTCTGGGACAGGGGTTGTGGTTGACATGACTAAGTGTTCAAATTTCCATTTTTTTCTCAATTGAAGAACCTTTCATGCAAATTCTTAGTCCATTTCATAAAATGAATAGCATAGAATAAAAGTAAGCAGGTAATACTTAGATTCTCTAATATTTGATCTGTTGTAGGTCCTTAATTATGTAAGCTAGATAATTCAGTTTATGACATTGAGTACTCCTGTTACATTTGTGATTTGTTTGCAGCTGGTTAAGTTACCTCACCTCCACTTTGACACTTTAGATAGCATGCCTTATTGAATTTCAAATTTTCAAGCACAATCTGTTCGACATTAGAGAAGAAAACTGCAGTTCTAGAGAACTCTGTGCTGGTGTTTTGTTGTATTCCTTCTGCTAGGATATCTGGTGTTTTGAACCTTATTCTTTTGGCTCTAGGAATGATTGTTACATCTGCACTGATAATATGGAAGGCATTGATGTGCATCACTGGCAGTGAATCTCCTGTGGTGGTTGTTCTCTCTGGAAGTATGGAACCTGGCTTCAAGAGGGTAAGCAGACTAACATGGGAATCATGGGAATTATTATTGGTATAAGATGATCTTTAATCAGTCGTGTTGTCTCATTCTTCACTCTTAATTTGTTATCTAAATACATGATAATATACACATACAGTAACAATAATAAAGGAAGAGACGTGCATTTTCCCCTATTTTGTCAAGAATGGAGGATCAGAATCATTTCTTTCACCAGTTTTCACAATTATGGAAGCTGAGATTGAATTCTTCCTCAGCCTTGATGTTTTCTCAGCCAAATGACCTTGTCTCTTGGAGGCTCTGAAGAAGTCAAAAGTTACCATGTCGATTTTTGTGAACAGTTACCTGTATATATGTAGCGGATTTTATGACAAAATGTTTACCCATCTTCATGCATTCCCCTTGTTTTTTTTACCTTCTCTTTTGAAGTTCTTTGATTGCGAGCACCTTTTTACAATTTAGTGGTGGTGGCCAATTTGTTTTTGGGAATGCTTTGTCTTAGCATAATACTCTTGGTATATCCTTGACAAGAATTACACACTTTTTCATAGGATTTTCATTTTAATTAGAAAGAATGGAGAAATTGAATTGAATTTACATTTTTTAACCATTCACAAATAATGGGGACTAAAAATATTTATTAACATTGCTCCTCTATGCTTGAATTTCTCTCTTGTTATTGACCTTGATAAAATTTGATTCCCCATTTCTTGTACATAGATATTGTAACTATTTGCATTATATGACCAATGCTTCAGGTTAAGCATAAACAGTGGCAACATGAAACCACATTGTGTAAATGATTTATTTGGATGCAATGGAAGACTTACAGGACACCATTTGCTTGTTATTGATGTATTTAATTACTCTGCTCCTTCTGAATATTTCCAATGAAGTCTAACATCAATCTTCAATTAGCTAGTTGATTTAGTAAATTCATTTTTGAATATTTCAGGAGATTGTTGTAGTAATGCTTCATCTAAATATTTGCAGTATGAAGTTCTTCTTAGTGCTTTAACTGTTCTCCTTGGTTTCAGTGATGATAATACTGTTTCTTTGCACTTGAACTCCTTTAATCTATAGTATTTGATCAGACTGCTTGATTAATTATATTCACTTTTTGCAGGGTGACATTTTGTTCTTGCACATGAGTAAAGATCCTATTCGCACAGGAGAAATTGTTGTTTTTAATGTTGATGTAAGTCTCAGATTTTATATATATATATATATATATATATATATATATATATATATATTGTTTGCATAATATTCTTGGTTGTATTCTCAGTCTGCTTTTATGTAGATTGATGAGGCTTCCTTCTGTTTTCCAGCATCTGCTTTCTTTTCAATTGCTTTGAAATGAGTTTTTGGTTTTGTGACACTATAACTCTATTATACAATCAATTTTGACTATAAAAATATTTGGTTTTGCAATATTGAGTACTACAGTCGTATAACTTGTATGCTTGATTATACTGTTGGCTGAAGTATTTAGGTTTGGATTTTATGGAAACTGAGGTCCAATGTTCTTGTCCTGAGTGATATGCTTGCGCATATGAGCATGGATATCAGAGGAACACATTTGGTTTTAGGGGCCTTCTGTTTGTGAAGATTTTTCATGTGCTTTTATTTATGGCTATTAAGTCTGGTTTGAGATAACTTAACTCAGTTTTACCCTTCTCTATTATTTCAAGCTTAGTTCTAATATTCTTATGACATTAAAACATAGTTTCCTTTATCAATAAATAGAAGCTTGCAATCTTATGATGGGAGATAATGGGAAAGGACCGTCAATTGATTGAACAATTGCATATATCAGATTATAAGAAGTTCTACCATGTTGATTTTACCTTTATATTGGTTGAAAGATGGAGTTTAATAATTTATTTTAATTGTAAATCAGTTATACGTGAAACAAAATTTTGTTTTTCATGGAAAACTATTATCAAGTTTTTACCATAACACTTTAAAAGGCAAATGGATGTTAAAATATAAATCTAGCATATCAATTAAAAAATGGTCTGTAATGTGATGTAGTTTTGAATTTTCAGTTGAGTGATTATTTGGGGCTATAGTTCAATACAAATTTTACAGATGTTCTTTGATGTTTTGTTTGTGTACTTGTAATATTTTCTCCTTCAATATTTGCTCATGTTTTGTCATGCTTCTGCTTCTTTTCCCCATTAATATGCTCATTTTGAAAATACTTTTTCATTGATCAGGGTCGTGAAATTCCAATTGTCCATCGTGTGATTAAGGTAAAGATTTGGCTGACCTTACTGCACATTTAGTTTAATGCCATATTGATATCGAAAACTACTTTGGATAAGCTGGGTGCCACTACATGTGAAACAACAAAATTGAAGTTATGCATACCGGATGCCAATACCAGTGAGAGTATATGGGTTGTGTGTGATAGTTGGGTTGGGAGGAACATGTCCTTTGTTTGCCTATCAGTTAAACACACCTCAAGTATGTGGAAATGGATGTTGACAATGTCCTCCATTTGCCAAGAAACTACCAGGATAAATAAACTATGTTGTATAGTAGCTGATATGACCTCCTTAACCTGATCTCAAATTGAAATCTTCTTTCATGAAAATAAGGGAGAAAACTAAAAAGCCGTCTCATCATTAATTGCAAACATATTTTAGTCAATTATCATCTTACTGCTATGTAATGACATAGTTTTAATTTTTTTGCAGGTCCATGAAAGGCAAGATACTGGGGAAGTTGATGTCCTCACAAAAGGTGTTGGCTTCTTCTAGATATTATCATTGTACAACCCTTCTCAATGTTGAAAATTTGTTTATGATCTCACAAAATTATCTTTTGTTGTTCTATTGAAAATCCTGATATACTTAAATGATACTTTTTCCAGGAGATAACAATTATGGGGATGATAGGCTTTTATATGCTCAAGGGCAGCTTTGGCTTCAGCGGCACCACATCATGGGCAGAGCTGTTGGGTAAAAAGTTTTGACTGTAACTCTATCTTCTTTTCCAGGATTTGTTTCTTGTGTCATGCTTTTTAGTACTCTTTTCCCCCCCCCATAGTTTTAGAACTTGATAGTATCAAGTAGATTCTTCATGTTGCTTGCTTTCATTTTTGCAGGTTTTTACCTTATGTTGGTTGGGTAACCATTATAATGACTGAAAAGCCTATTATCAAGGTACTTCTTCTCTGTCAATCATTTGCCACAACTGAAATCTTGTTTCTTGACTGTCACTATGATACAAAATAAAAACCCTGTTTAATTAATGACCTTCTTTCTTTTCTTGCAGTATATTCTTATCGGCGCGTTGGGATTGCTTGTCATAACTTCAAAGGACTAATGGCTGAAACAAAATTCAAAAGCTGCAATGTAGTAGTTAGTACCCATTGTCCTGGCTTTTCCTTGAATGTATCATTTTGTTAACCATTTTATAAGTTGGACAAAAGAAAGAGTTGGTTTATTTGATACATTAAACTGGTAGATGATCATGCACCACGAGCATTGTTTTGTTAGATATTTGGTTTAACTGTTCCACGTTTACTGCTTACGCCCAAGTCCCTCGACATTTTAAGCTGAGATGCTGGAATGAAAGCCGAATTAGTGAAATGAGTTGATTCTGAGTTTTTCAAGTTAATCTTTCCCTTCACAGCCGATGTTTTTTGTTTTTATACTGCGATTTTCATCAGATAAGCTTCATCGGAGCATTTTATTTTCGAAATATTCAATTGTTTAATAAAAGGGGGAGCTGAGTTTGGCTTCACCGTTTTTATTGCTAGAGTTCCTCAATAGACTACAAGTCCATTGGTAATTGAATTTAGGGAGAGAGCAACTTGTCATTTCTCCCGCCTTACCAATCGCATGGAATTGATATATTAGAGCCGCCTGTTTCAAATTTGATTTTAAGGTCTTTTCTGAAGAGAACCCTTGTTGTTCTTAAAGCTGTCAGCACCTTCATATAACAGAACTGCAAGGGGCAAAGCCAACCTGATGAAATTGAAGCGCCTTCATGCTCTATTTTATTTATTTTTCTGGAGGACAAATTTAGTTTAATTCTTTTGTTTTTTTCTTTGGATTCCTTTTATATATATACTAGTTACATGCCCCGCGCGATGCCGCGGGTCAATTATTTTTTGCATTTTAAAAATAGTTAAGATCTAAAAGTATTAGGTTTTTTTACAAAGTTATACCCAAGAGTCTCAGGTTTGGTTGCAACGCCTGATCCAAGAGTAATGTTTATAATATTAATAATAACATTAAACTTGGGTTAACCCTTAGCATAAAAGTGTCTGGATTGCAATACCAGACCCAATAACAT
>Ga0307507_10011872_pt1 | contig 10891 bp, 3 predicted proteins | sample 7_EM_MG_FD_207223 | JGI IMG/M metagenome (GOLD analysis project Ga0307507, IMG submission 207223) | Populus trichocarpa ectomycorrhiza microbial communities from riparian zone in the Pacific Northwest, United States - 7_EM | ecosystem: Host-associated > Plants > Roots > Unclassified | place... | reverse complement strand
AATTTGAATTTTTGATAATTTATGGAATTTTGATATAATTTTATCATTTTTTAATTTTAATTACATGTGAACGTTATGAATAATAAAACTTGTGGATATTTTTATCAAGCCAAATAATTAGATACATATATTTCACACATAACTAGAATTATTTTTTAATTAATATGGGTGTCCGGATCAATTTAAATGCATCTCAACTAATCTCACAAGTCTTAAAATTAACGACCATGTAAGTTTCTAGTGGTTCTGAGATTTGTAAGACTTAAATTAATAGCTTCTAGAAAGTAAATTTAGAATCTGACCAGTTAAGTTAAGCCATTTATAATTATAACTAGAACTTTTATACATATGGTCAGGGATTTTGTGTGGAATATCTCGTTATAATTTTCCAGGAGAATCTGGAGTCCTAGATAAAATTGAAGGATAATGGTCATCGAAAGCAGCCAAGTCCTCAACCTCACACACAGCAGCATTTATCCTCCCAGGAGCCTATTATTATACGTGGCGGGTGGCAATTGGCTCAACCGTAGGCTCGACAGGGTCCATGTGTCACAGGGAACGTTGAGGACTTGCATAAATAATCCACCCAGCTCTGAGATTATCAAAAACAAAAGTAGCGGAGCCAGGTTTCGATCCTGGGACCTGTGGGTTATGGGCCCACCACGCTTCCGCTGCGCCACTCCGCTCCGTTGACTTTTCCGAGAGTCATGTTATTAATATATTAAATTATATGTAACCCCAACTGCACAGCTCACGGAGCCTCAATCCTTATCTCATGGCAAGGCTGTTACTGGGATGGGCTCTTGTCTTGTAAGGTCCATGACCATGGACAAGGTAGACTTTTTCGTAGCTATAATACCCTGCTTGTTTCGTGATTTGGTTCAAGATTTAGGAACTGATTGGGAATGTGATTTAATTTGTATTTTAATTTTTTTTTAGTATTTTTAAATCATTTTGATATAATGATATAAAAGTAATTTTAAAAAATTTTAAAAAATATTATTTTTGAGTAAAAAACACTTTAAAAAGTAACCGTAACCATACTCCTAAACACACACTTAGATCGAACAATCTTGGGTTAACGAGATGATTTAACTTTTTAAATTTTTTTTTAACTAAAATAATATTATTTTAAACAATTTTTATTAAAAAAATTTATGTTATTGTAGATAAAAATTATAAAAATATTGATTATATCTCATCTAGTTTTAACTGGTCATACAAATTTAACAAAATCAACCTTTAAATAATTCGAGGCCAGACTAATTTGATAACTATTGTTTTTTCACGCACTACTCATAACCCACACAGATTAAATATTGGGCTTAACAGCCCACAAATTCCTGGACTCAGGGATGTTTTCATACTTTCCCTAATAAACATTTTTAAATTTCACAGTTTTTGTTAAAAAAAAAATAATCAAAAGGAGCTACTGCACTTTTCTATAACTTAATTGCTTTTTTTAACGAAGAATAAAAAATTATAAAAAAATTTATATTAATATATTTTCAAATAGTATCATAATACTAAACATGCATTAAACAATAATACACTCCAATCATGTCTTTAAAAAATTTAAGGATTAATTTATAATTTAAAAATTTAAAAATAATCATGAAATTATATAAAAATCTTCAAACAATAAATTACTTATCAATTTTATTAAACTTGTTAGATTTAAATCCCGAGTTATATATTATATTGGATGAGTTATTCATGTTGGTTCAATAATCAATATCATTTCATTTGATTTTTTTAAAAAAATTTGAATCAAATTTTAACTAAACCATGATTGATTTTAAATTATATCAAATTTAAATTAATTATTTTTTAACATTTTATTTATTTTTGTGTTTCAAAAACACTTTTAAAAAAAAATATTTTTTTTTCTTTACTTCAAATTAATATTTTTTTTAATACATTTATATCATTTTTATAGACTGGTATTAAAAATATTTTTTTAAAAAAATATTATTTTAATATAATTTTAAATAAAAATATTTAAAAAATAACCACAATTATAATTACACACCCACACGTGTTATTATATTAGAAAGTTAGGAACTGTAAATCACAGCTGATAATACACGGGACGACCAAAAAAAAAAAAACCGAAACGGAAAGGTCAACTTACTAATTAAACAACAGACAAAGACACTACCATATCACTTCACTACCCCTTTCTCTTTACTTATCTTTCCGGCCTGCTCTCTCCAAAGCGGCTGTACGAGGCATAGAAGGGGAGGCATCATCCATCCATCCATCAGAGAAATAAAGAGAGGGAAAGAAAGCAGTGGTGTTTTTTTTCTTTTATATTTATCCATTTTCTCTTCTCTTATTGTTAGGGTTTTGTGTTTGAAAAACAATGATCGACTTTGCTCGTGTTCAAAAGGAGCTGCAAGAATGCAGCAGAGACATGGAGGCTTCTGGCATCAAAGTGGCACCTAAATCTGACAATCTTGCTCGATTAACCGGAACTATTCCTGGTCCTATCAGCTCTCCTTATGAAGGTGGCACTTTTCAAATTGATATCACTCTCCCAGGTAACATACTTGAAACAAACACTAGCATACAAGGAGTTTCAGTTTTTGTTTATGTCTTAGAGATACTTTACAGCTGAATTTTGATGGGGTGTCTTTTTTTTTTTAAAAAAAAAAACAATCGAGCTGCATTTGAGTGCTTGCTTATTGGATGAAAAAGAAAGTTGGGAAAGAAAAAGAAACATACTTGAAGATTGAAATTGAAAATCTTGCCCAGTCGTTTTAGTTGCTGTAAGAGTAATTTTATAAGGCTAGTTAGGGTATTTAAATGTGTATCAAGTGTTGTTAATTTGGAGGAAAAGGAGGAATTATGATGTGGGTTTTGGGGGTTTGAAGTGAGTGTGTGTTTTTACCGTGTATTTGATTTGGTTTATTCTTTGGCAATCTGTTGAATTTCCAATGCCAGTGCTCTGTCGCAGGATGTTTGTTTGGCGGTTAAAAAAGTTGATATGAAGGAAATGGGCTATCGCGTTCATTGTGTCATATTATTACTACTAGCTATAGTTGCTTGACAGGGTGTTTGTGTTAGCTATATTTGAAGTGGAGGATATAGAGACATTTATTGACCTGCATTTGTAATGTTTTGTTCTTTTTGTAGATGGATACCCCTTTGAGCCTCCAAAAATGCAGTTTGCAACAAAAGTCTGGTAGGGCGAAGTTGGAGTAAGCTGTTTTTATTTCCGCAGCTTTTTTAAGAATTATGGTAGTGTGTTATTTACAGTTGTGCTATGAATGGTGGTCTTAAGAACGTAATATGAGACATTGTATGATTGTAGTAGGGCTGTTGTGCTGTTGAAAACTAGATTTTTATGGCTTATATTTCAATTGGCTGAACGGAAGTGGAGAACGATAGTGATTCTTTTAAATCAAATGGACTGGATAATTGTATCACCTTTTAATATAAATTGCTGAAGGGAATATCTGCCTATCATGTATCTGTTGGCTTCAAAAGGTTCCGTTGGTTGTTGATTGATATGATTTATAAATGCTGTAGAACTCGTTATAGTTTTTTGTTTGGGCATATATATATATATTGGCTCGTGTTACTTCAAATCCCAGCTCTTCCCGCTTCTCATGGAATTAGCTTCTGTCTTCATTTTCTTTCTCTTCATTTTTTTTTTGATGTTTTCATTTTCCATCATATCTTTCAAAAAGCTACACTTAGTACCATTGATCACCTTAAAGCAAGGATTCAACTAGTTTTGTTCATTCCATGCTCTTAAATTATAGGTGATTTACAGTCGATTGGCTAACATTCATTTTTTTTTCATTAAATGTTACATGGCCTTGTGGAAAACTCATTTGAACCAGGGTTTTAATTGCCAGTATTTAGGTGGACATGCTAGGGACGAATCCGGATGTTGCATTTGGGAGGGCAAGGTTTTATAATTTTGAATTTGGAGGGGCCATTCTGTAGAACTTAATTAAAATTATATGCAACAATTTGAGGGGGGGTATTGAGAATTTTAAAATTATTTGCATAACTTTTCTCCAGTCGGCATTTGAGCTGATGGTACTTCCATTATCATTTATGATGTCATTACCTGCTGAAGGCACCCTAATATTAGCAGCCAAAGTGGGGCAATCTGCCTGGACATTTTGAAGGACCAGTGGAGCCCAGCACTCACCCTAAAGACAGCACTTCTTTCTGTCCAAGCATTGCTCTCTGCTCCTGAACCTGACGATCCTCAAGATGCTGTTGTAGCACAACAGGTCTGGTTCGCTGCCATTCTTTGCCTCAATGTCACTGGTTCTGTATTATATATCTCTTTTGAGTTTGGTTTATTTGCTTGTTGGAATACAATATCTCAGAGGTTATTAGATTTTTGCTATTTCTTACAATCTTTTCATTAGATTTTCTATTCTAGTTAATTTTTTTTTCTCATATTCAACTTGGTGTTGTGGATATTGCAGTATCTTAGAGACCATCAGACCTTTGTTGGCACAGCTCGCTACTGGACAGAAACTTTTGCCAAGACCTCATCGCTTGGGGTTGAGGAAAAGGTAACTTGTTTTATTCTATATGCTCATCTCGTTGATTCTATAATTTTCTCAAAATTTTCACAGCAGGTAGCACTTTCTAACATATCAATTTTTCTTTTGTATTAGAAACAACATATATATGTCTGTTAATACATCTGTAATGCCTTTTTTTAACCTAATATTGATTGGCGCAGGTTCAAAAACTTGTGGAGATGGGTTTCCCTGAAGCTCTGGCGAGAAGTGCACTAGAATCTGTTGGTGGTGATGAAAACTCGGCTCTTGAAAAGCTTTGTTCTGGTTAAGGAGGGGATGAAACTGACAAAACTGAATAATTATATCCTCGTATAGTTTTACTTAACAAGTCCTTTTCTTTGGGCTACTTTGCCTGCTTTCTTTACTGTCCCTTTTACTGAGTGAATCTGCCTTCGACTTTCATCATATGGACGGAGTTCCTGAGAAAAACTGTATTGATTGCTGTTTAATCTATGGAGAAATCTTGGCTTGTACACTTTTACACGGGAAACTATTACCTGGTGCCTCTTTTTTATCTCCTGGTTCTAAGATAAGCAATTACTTGACATACACAGTTCCTGCTGCTCTGGGAAAAAAAAACATGGTTAAAAACAACTGTGTACCATGTTGTAATGGCAAAACACAAGCCTCCTCTCACATGCTAATGCTGTGATGACATTTAAAAGAGTTTTGACAATGAAATCCGTACAAAGTCACTCTTATTGATATCTTATCTATGGAGCAAATGCTCGAAAACTTGGCTAAAATCATATCTAGACTAGCAAGAAACTAACCTTCAACGTAAATCTTTGCAAGAAAGGAGCCAGCAGAACAGAGAAGGCTGTGGGAATAACATATATTAACCTTAATTTCCGTGTGCGTTACACCGCTTAGCTCAGGAATGTGAAGATCAAGCACCTGAGCTTGCTGAATTAAAGGCACTCAATATTAGTAAGCAACACTAATAAAGAAAAACATAATGAATAGAAAACAATGTAGAAGAACAGTCACATGCAGGAGTGCTGTCCAGGCTCACCTGAAGAGTTTGTGGCTGTCAAAGTTAACTTGACAGCTGACGTATCTCAGATACACTGTAGTCACAAAAACGAATCCCAAGAGATACTTCGTTAACACTGGGAGGTTTTAGAAAAAAACCACTCTCTACTTTTGGCCCACTGATCTTTACAAATATGGTGAGATTCACCGCCAGATATCTCAAGAACCTCCAAATTACAGCAATCCCTTGTTTTCAACTCCTCCAACTTGAGCAGAACAGACTAGTCATTTCTTCTCTCTTCGTTCTTTTGTGCGCATTCGTTGTAAACTTGTGCTTCGCTTAATTGGGACAGAGATTTAGGTGGAGTTTATAATAATGAATAGAATAGTGGGAACGAAAATGAAAGTTTTTTTTTTTTTTGGGTAGTTATTTGGTTGGAAGTAAAGAAATGAAAATCATTATTAACATGAATTTTTTTAAAATTATATTATTGTTGTTGTTATTACTATTACATCATCACCTTTTCTTTTATTGTCATCGCAATGAAATCATCTTATAATTATTATTTTTATTTAAAAAACAAGATAATAAGAATTTAGATTTTATTACGATTTCTTGTTATTATTTCAAAAACAATATTATAATTAAAATATCATTTTAATTTCTCTATTTTTTTCATTACAATTCCTCCATTATAGTTCCAAAACATTCATAGTCTTTCCTTTTATAAGAATATAGGAAGGACGAGCACAACTCTTAGATATTTTAAAACAAGTTCTTGCATAATTGTAGAGCGTTCTCCCACCTGAACATTTATACGAGGATGTTGTTATCATGAATTAAAATTTTAAAGTTGAAATATTGGCTAAATTCTTAAAGAATTTTATAAATTTGGTGTAAATTCCAAAAAATGTGAAGAAAAATCAACAAATGTATTTTTCTAAAAACCATGCTAAAAAATCTCTCATTTCTATCAAGATCGGACTATATACAACAAGCGAAAAATATTTTTTTATTTTAATTTTTTTATAGAGCCATGTTTTGCAAAATTATATTTTTGTTCAAAATAAATTATCAAAACACGCCTAAGGAAGTGTTTGTCAAATAAGCCATTAAGCCAAAAAATTTTTTATCAAAATAGTGGCAAACCAAACAAAACCTTAAGCATTTGACCCGATTTTTAACTAGACCGAGTAAACCAAAAACATTGGTTCAACCATGAATCGAACAAAAAACCAAGGTTTCACCTAATGATGATATACGAACTTGTAAAAACCAAAATCAAATCAAAATAAAATCTACAATTAACACTCAAGACAATATTCTTTGGATAAACATGAAGAAAATCTAACATACATTGTCAAGCCCAGAAATAAATTTTAGGCCTCTAGACCAAGCTTTCTTAACCCCAACAAGCCATATTATTATAAACAAACATGTTTGAATAGCTAACAAATAGCCTCGAATCATCAAGATCATGTATAAGATTTCAACTTTCAAAACTGCAATCCTATTATCAGCCAATAAAAACATCAAAACTTAATCCAAAACTGACTCTTTAAACACCTGAGACCTTAACTAAACTCAAGAATCAAGAACATGCATTATCAACCTAACAAAAAGCCATCAAACACCTACTGCTACCTTTTTCAGATTCCAAAACTACCATTTGTCATCAAAATCAAACACAAACACCTATTAAACATCCCAACAACATTTACAACAACTTCAAAATAAGATTAATCAATCAAAACAACATTTTCATTCATTAACCCATATAAATGTTAAAACACAAAATAATACCAAAAATATTCAAAAACAACGTTAAACATTGAAAAAGTATGAATGGGCAGACCACATGGACTCTACTCTTGAGTTTTTACATGGTTATACCTTCTACAAGCTTGCTGGCTATAGGCTGATACTTCCCTTATCTTTTCTTTCCTTCTTTCCTTTTCACTTTTTATTTTTTTCAAAGCTTGCATGACCTTCTATGTTAGGTCTTTGAACCCTCACACTAGGATCCTTTGTAACAAAGTATATCCTCACTTTTCTCTCTTCTCTCTCTGTTTTTTTTTTAATTTCTAGGAGTATTTATAGGGTTTTTCTAAGTTTTTTTTATGGATTCTCTCAACGATTGATCAAATCTCAATCATTTGATTAAGATGAGAGAGCCATAGAGAAATGTTAATAACTGGAACCTTTGTCCTTCAATGGTTTTTTGGGGATGATGGTTTTACCTAAGTGGTTTTCTCTTTCTTGGAGATAAAAACATACATTTCTCACCTTCTGATCTTGGATGAAAGATTTATAGCCCTTGATAAGAACCTTTTGGGAGTTTTTAAGTGTGAACACGTGAAAATGTTAGGTGGTTTTACACAAATGAGTATCTCAATCAAGATTGATTGAGTTTTCCACTTTTGAGGCTTTGCTAAAAAAACTCTAATGTAAACATCATCGGAGACCCCCTGAACTTGGTAGAGGAGTTGTACGCCTTTCTTTTGGATCTATCATTGCTCCATTTAGAGGTCTGTAACTCCATATTTATTTGTTTAAAAGTGCTAACTCAATCAACCTAAAATTTGAAAATGCAGTGATGGCTTATTAGAGACAAGATGTTAGAGACTTTGATGGAAGAATTAGGATATAAACGTCCAATTTCATGAAAATAGGGCTATAGAAGGGATGCTTTTCTTCCATTTATAAAAAAACCTCATGTCATTTGGAGGTTTAGAACTTCATAACGAGCTCTTGGAAGGTGTCAACTCGATCATTCACAACTGTCAAGGAAAGTGATGAACAGTGGTTGAACGACACGTCGTCTAGGTTTAACCCCTAGAAATTAGAGTTTTTAATTTGGGATCTAATAGATTTTATTTTAGTACCTGCTCTTCCAATTGCTTTTAATTGCACATGTAATTGCCTCACAAACTTTTAATTTCATGCAATTTCACTCTTGTCAAACTCAATCATCAGCCCTAAAGTTTAATGTCATTTTCATCTTGGTTTTTGGTTTCTGATTTGTGCATTTGGATCCTTAATTGACCATCAAACTTTTAATTTTCTTTAACTTGACCCCTGATTTGGTCAATTTCAGCTCTTGAAGTCTTGCGTCTTTTATGATTTGATCCTTGGTTTTAAATTTCTTTTATCAAATCTCTAATTAGCTATCAAACTTTTATTTTTTTCATAATTAAACCCACTAATTTGACCAATTAAACTTTTCAAAGGTCAATTTCAGTCCCCAAACTTCAATTTCTTCCAATTGACTCCAAAAAACTGATTTTCCTTTCAATTAATCTTCAATAAAATTAATTAAGCCTTTCAAAATCCTTATTAAGACCTTACTCATCCAAATTTGTATTTATTTACCCCAAATAAAAATATTATCATCGAATGAGTGTTTTATCAATCAGAATTGGGCCATCAATTTTGTCAATCTTATACATTATGGTCCTCCAACTTTTCCATTTATCATTTTGGTCATTCACCACCAATTTTGACAATCTTTTAGGCTTTCTTCATGTGTATCCTCTTGTATTTTTGGATTTTTTTTTTCTTGATTTTCTTGATTTTTTTATGGGGTAAAAAATGGGTAACATTATAGACTACCTAAAAAAAACATAGTTTAACTAAAAAATTCAAGACAATTTTTTTAAAAAAATATTTAGACAATAACATATTGAATCGACCTGAGTTAACCTATGTTAACATGTAGAAACTGTGACTCAGGTCATGAGACTATAATAACCTCATAGAAAGAAAATAAAAATAAAAACATATTGAAGCCCAATTCTCAACCAACCTAATTTTGAAGAATAAAATTAAAAATAAATAATTAAAAAAAACCCGAGTTAACTTGCCAACTTGGATTATAAGACCATGACCCAATAGAAAACAAATCAAAATAAATCATGAAACTCAATTTCTAATCATTCCAACATCAAATGATGAAATTGAAAAACAAATCATTTAAAAAGGATAGAAACAAACCCAAGTTAACCCAATTTAACCAGCCAAACCCTTGACTTGGATCATGCATGAGACTGAGATAATCTCATAGAAAGCAAACAAAAATAAATTATGAAGGTTAATTTTCAATTAACTCAAACAATAAATGATAAAATCAAAAAACAATCAATTACAAAAAGAAATTCGTTAATCAATTTCAAATCCATACTATCTATTATTCCATTTCTCTTTTTTTTAAAAAAAAAAACTACACTGTCGATCTAATCAATATTTGTACCAATTAATTAAAACCCATATGTGAAACATTGGCATGGTGATAGCATTGTAAATTTCTAAACAAGGAATTCGTTCATTCATCAACCAAAAAAAAAAAAATATTACAGTGGCGCCGCCTTCATTTTATTAAATTAATGCACAGTGACACGTTTATATGGTTGAACTTAGTTGCAAGTTACACTTGGAATGGCGATAAAGATAATTCAATAAACACTCAGAGCTTCTGCAGAAGCATAATTATTTACCTATAATTAAGATCGTGGAGAAGACAATTCAAGTGCAGTGATAAATAGTGACTCTTCTTGCATGAGGTGGATGGCAAACAATCAACAGCATCATTGCCAAGACAAGAGCTAGCACAAACCCTAATAGCTTCGTATCATCATCATTTGAATCTGAGCAGCAGTACCCCATCTTTACACCTTCAACCTCGATCCAATTCTGTATCACTTTTTCCTCAAGATGCCAAGAACGCTCTGAGGGGATATGGAGCTAGCCAAGTGCGTGGTGATCGTGCAAGAATAAATCGAAGGTTCGAGGCAATGACTCCAATCCACACGATGCAAAAGCAAGGGCATGTGTTGGCTGGCTCCAATAGCTGGCTCTCTCGCTTCCAATTATTTGGTTTTGGATGCTTGTGAGCAACCCTTTTGGTCTTTGTCTTAACCCTCATCTTTTCAGGACGACTGGGATTGTCTACCAAACATGGGGTTGCCGTTCCACACATATATAATTAAGTAGTTTTTTATTTTTTTTCTGTATTTTAATTTACCTGTTCTCTACCACAGAAAAATATTAACCCTTCCTTGTAGAAGTGTGAGGTCCATTGCCCTACTCATGGGGATCATTGATGCAGGCACAGAAGCATAATGCAGGGCCATTCAATTCAACTCTCAATAAAAAATATCAGAATTAATAATTGAAAGATCAAGTAAAGAAAGGAAGTAATCAGAAGCATGGAATTTATAATAAATAAATAAATAATAGCCTAGAGATCATCGAAATAAATTAAGATTAAGACTATGGCTGCCTATGTCCTTGTCAGAAAAAAAGATAAAAGAAAAGACATTGCATTAGGTTAATCCTAGATCTATCCTCAAATTAAAGAAGT
>Ga0307507_10011871_pt1 | contig 10891 bp, 3 predicted proteins | sample 7_EM_MG_FD_207223 | JGI IMG/M metagenome (GOLD analysis project Ga0307507, IMG submission 207223) | Populus trichocarpa ectomycorrhiza microbial communities from riparian zone in the Pacific Northwest, United States - 7_EM | ecosystem: Host-associated > Plants > Roots > Unclassified | place... | reverse complement strand
AGCTGCGTTAAGCACTTTTTTCTGATAAAGGATGAGGATGAGATTTCATAACAGAGGCCCCACATAGTTGAGGTTTACATGTAGAGAACAGACAATACAAAGCAAGTGTTGAAAACAGGGATGAGCACCAAGAAAACATTGAATCTTTAACAAGAACCTAAAGCTAGAAGGGAATTTTCTGTCGAGCAAGACACAAAACACTACCCATCCATTCTAACAGCAGTGTAATAACAAAATTATCTTTTAAGCTATAAGACCTTTGAACTAGATTTTAGAGATATAATGATTTTTTTATCATGATATAGTTATTTCTTATAAATTATTAAGGGCTAGATTAATCATTTCATGTTGAACGCCTCCTTCTATGATAGAATTTGAAAGGTCTTTGATGTTCTCTTTGCGATAAGACTACGTGTGCGTCAAACACATTTCTAGTTTAGCACCGACCACTATTTACAAGCCAACTTTTCGATTAGACTGGAAAACACCTTGTTCTTGTCGAGATCTCACCATTGAACCTAGGAAACAGTGTCTTCAGTACGACAAGTTAAGTCATGAGTTAGCAACTAGCATAAATCTCCATTCAGATGAAGAACAAGCAAGATGTTTGTGCTCCAAGCATAAAACTTTCTTTTTCAGGATTGACTCTTTAGAAACCCCAAGGCTGACAGGACCAAATGCAAACAAGTAAATGTAAGTATAGTTTCATACAAGTACAGTATCTGAAGGTAAACTTTCCACAACTGCCCTGCCAGCAAAAAGTCCGAAAGCAAGGGGACCATATGCAACTACTGCAATTCCAAGTTCTCTGCACAGTTCGAGCACCAAATGTCACACAGATATTAAACATAATGTCAGTGTAACAGTTGCTTCCTATTTTGTTCCTCAATGTCACGAGACCACAGAGACCATTCCACTTGAACTGCAGTAACAGGATGAACTGCATGTGCCCTTCTTATTGTGTCTGCGCTAGCTTCAGACAACCCAATATACTTGGATTTCCACCTCGTCCACTAACTTCTTTAGCTCTCCTATCTGCCAAAGCCGGGGGGAAAAATCCATTATTGCATAATAAGTTCAAAATGCTCGATCATATACATTGTTTCTGCATCCTTCCTGATAGTTTAAACATAAGAAGCTATATATAGATGATGAAATTAAAGTGTCCCCAGATGAGGGGAGGAAAACATAGTTCTTACAGTATCCTCGATGGGTGTTGAAGTGTCAATCCTGTGTTGACAGTAGAGATCAATGTATTCCACATCGAGACGCTTAGCGCTAGCCTCACAACATGCACGGGCGTATTCAGGATTTCCACTGACTGGAACATTTGTAATGTTTTTAATATCAAAACTCCTTCTAACAATGCCAAACTTTGTTGCCAAATGGATCTATACAATTAATCAACACAAATGGAGACCTCAGCATCATTAGAGTCTAGCTCTGATGTCTTTCCAACGAAAGCATAACATTTAGGAAGACCAGTTATAGAGTTAATGCAAAGGCAAAACCATACATGTAGATATATCTATAACTTCATGATGAATCAAGGGAAGACAGAGCAATTTTTTGGCACTAAACTTGCCAGCGAGAACTTCATTAGTGTAAGGTCCATAAATATCTGCAGTATCAAAGAATGTAATTCCTTGATTGAAAGCTTCCTTGATGATTGAAATGCCAACATCTTCTGGGACTGGAGCATTGTACATTTCACTAAGCCCCATACATCCAAAACCCAGCTTTGAGACCTATTAGACCAGTAAAAATATTTTTAAAAACATCACAACCTGCTAGAATCCGGAAAATAAACAAACTTTTAAATTCTGGATGGTTTTTCCTGTAGAAATGATCACATTCACCGAGTATTACTACCTCAAGTCCTTGAGTTCCAAGCTTGACCCTTGGAATATCAACTCTCTGCCCCTCTGCCATCTTAGATCTTCTTCTTACTGTAATCTCATCTTTTCTCTGCTTGTTTGCATCGAAATGCCAAGTATATATAGAATATGAAGTGAAACTGTTGAAGACTATTGGAGGCTGCAAAGGCCAGGGTCATTGCTTATATCAGTTTCTTAAGAGGTCATTGATTATGTCACTATATTGTTTCCTGTATCCATAATTATTCACTTGGCACCTAAATCTTGACTGCCAACAAAAGAATTTAAGAACTCATGAGCTATGACTTCGTTCTTCAGTTATATCTTCTGAGAAATTGAGAATAATTAACCATCGAAAGTAATTCACTACTTGAATGATTGTCAAAATACCACCATCAGTCATCCTCACCAGCCACGTACATTTCACTTCTAAAAATATATTATTGAACACTTTCCCTCAATTAATTTTATATAATTTATGTTTAATTGATATTAATTTGATTTTATTGAATGTTAGGATTTTGAATTAGGAATTAGTTTAATTTATGTATAATTAAGTTTAGTGAATTAACAAAATTATGTGTTTTAAATGTTAGTGTTGATTTAGGTTAAATTATAAAATAGAAAAATTAGATATATTTTTAGTTGATAGTTAGGTTATTTTGTTAAAAAAAATTAATTATTTAAGGTTGTTGTTGACTGTGAATTAATAAAATTGTGTTTGAAACATTAGTATTGATTTTAGTTAAATTATGAATTAAGCTAATTAGATATATTTTTAGTTGATAGTTAGGTTATTTTGTTAAAAAAATTAATTATTTAAGGTTGTTGTTGACTGTGAATTAATAAAATTGTGTTTGAAACATTAGTATTGATTTTGGTTAAATTATGAATTAAGCTAATTAGATATATTTTTAGTTGATAGTTAGATTATTTTGTTAAATAATCAATTATTTTGGGTTGTTCTTGATTCTGAATTCACAAAATTATATGTTTGAAATGTTAGTGTTGATTTAGGCTAAATTATGAATTAAGTTAATTAGATAAATTTTTAGGTTATAATTGATGCACTTTGATTAATCCCAAGATATTAATAAATTAGAATTGTGTTGTGTTGTGTTGTTTAACAAAATATTTGATAATTTAGGAATATTTGTTTCCATAATGGTATCATTATCAATACCGACAATGGTATCACTTGTAAATAAAGAAAACCATAAATTTCTAACGGCTACATTAGAAATCTCAATAATTATATAAGCATCACAAACAACCGATCCATCTTGGTTAGTTAGTAATGCTAGTCGAGAAGTTTTGGTACAGAAAATTATTAATATGAAACCTCATTTAGGATAGATATTTCATGATAAATCTTACTCATGTCCATGAGTTTTACCGTGATAAACTGTATATGTAGCTGCCGCATCAGGTATGTAGCAAAATTGTATTTAATTTTTCTTATTTGAATATTAATTACTTGTTTTCAATTGATTATCTGAAATAAATTAATTATATGTTCTGCGTATTTTTTGTTAATATATTAATTACTTAAAATTAGATTGTAAACAAATAAAAATATCATAAAATAATAACACACAAGAATATAAATTAATAAATTTAAATATTGTGCTATCTGTCAAGTCTTGAAACAAACTGTGACGTTGAGATTGAGAAGACTGTGTTTCTCTTACAGTCTGCTCATGTCAATTAATTAACAATAATATTATAATTTTTTTTATTTTTTTAAAAAAAATCTTCAATCTGTATGACTTTGTATGTTCATGATTTCATTTATCATTTCTTAGTTTACCGAAGAAGGATGTGAATGAAAATAAAAAGTTTGATGGACCAATAAAAAAAATTTAAATGGAAGAAAAAAACTATTTGAGGTGGTAACAAAAGTTTGAAGGGCAATAAAAAAAAATTAGCTCCAAAACTATAAATTTATTTAATATTTTTTCTTTGTTTTTTTAACTAAATATTTTTTTTTCTTTATCTGTTTATTCTGTATAACATACTAACCGAATATAATCTAAAAATCTAGTTTTGTCACTAGTTAGCAAATATAAATAAAAATTATAAAGCAACGAGAAAAAATACAGGGTAAATTAATTAGGAGCACCCCTCCACCTTCCCGGTGAAATGATGGATGGTCCTTTTGTACTTCCATTTTAAAGGCAAAGAAAAGGGAGACTTTGATTAAAAATTAAAATTAAAATTAAAATTAAAATCAAATAGAAAAAGTAAAAGAAAAAGTAAAAGAAAAGGAGACCCACTTAGGTTAGGTAAACAGTACAATCGGATAATCCATTAAAACAGCACTTCCACTAATCATTGGCCTTCTTTGACTCCATAAAGATGGAAATATAAAGCTCCATCGAAAAATAGCTTTGCTGGGAAGCCATCATTCCATTCTCCATGCTTGTGGCCGTCAATATAGCATCCCAAGAACAAGAAGAAGAAGAAGAAGTGGTCTATGTTTTACCACAGTAAAAACTCGTGGATAAGAACACGTGGAACTCATTACAGTAAAACTCGTGAATATAAGTAAAACTAAGTAAAACAAACTACATTAATATTAAACACATTCTTGTTTGTTTTCATATTTTAAAAATATTTTTGAAAGAAATTAATTTTTTTTATTTTTTTATTTTAAATCAATATTTTTTTTATGTTTTTAGATTACTCTGGTATCAAAAATAATTTTTAAAAAATAAAAAAAAATTATTTTGATACATTTCTAAATGAAAAGGCATTTTAAAAAACAAACGCAACCACACTTTTTCTAAACAGGTATATAACTAATTATTAAAACTTATGAATAAAAATAATTATGTTTTTATCCACGAGTTTTAACTCGTGGGTAAGAACCCATCCAACTTATTACAGTAAAACTTGTGAATAGAAGTAAAACAAACTACAGCCGAGTTATTGTGTGCAAAAAAATGGAAGATTTAACGGTGAGAATTGATTGACAGCACAAATTGTAGGGTACTCATAAGAATTTAAGAAGGAATGGGTCCGAATGTTTTGCAAGGCCCAGATGAAGGGCCCATCCTTGAGCAGAGATGGGCCCAAAGTACATGACAGTACAACATTGTGGGAATCATTACCTTGCTGTTGCCTCATGATAGCTCCATCCATCCATCCATCCATTATGTACACAAATTAAATTAAATTAAAAAGAAGAAGAAAATAAAGATAAGAAGAATTATCATATTCATGACCACTTCAATGATAGCTGGGTTATATGATACTTTTACATGCCTCTTGCCTTGCTGTGGAATTCCTCACAATCTCTTGTCTTGCATGGTGTGTGTGTGTGTGTGTGTGTGTGTGGGGTTATATCTCCCCTCCTCATGATTTCTTTTGATTACATCAACTAATTACTAATTAATTACCTTCAACAAGAAAGCAAATATTTGCCCCCATGTCCCAACTATATATAGAAAGCGGCTCTTTGAAATATTTATGTTGTTTTAGTATGTTTTTTATTATTTTAATGAATTAGTGTTAAAAATGAATAAATAAATAAATATTATTTTTATGTTTTTTAAAATAAAAAACATTTTAAAAAATAATCAATCAGCTCTTAATAAAATAAAAAAGTGATCGTTTAGGAACGCGGTCCAACCCGCGTTCCCAAGAATTTTGAATTTTTTTAGTATTTTTAGATCGTTTTAATGCGCTGATATCAAAAATAATTTTTAAAAAATAAAAAAATATTATTTTGATATATTTTTAAATAAAAAAACACTTTAAAAAATAATTACAACCAACCACGGTTACCTATACACACCAAAAAAATAAAAAAAGTTTGGGACCACCCAAGGTTGTGGTTAGGATGGCAAGTGTTTAAAGCCATACATCCTAGCTAGGTCAAATCATTCAACTCGTACTCTTATATAGAATTCTAAATTTAATTTGATTGGGGTCTCAAAGTGAACTAAGACAGATCAACTACAAAGAAAACCTGTTTAATCTAGTGAGATTTCTAGTGATTCAATTTATTCGGTCAAACAGATCAACATCAAAGAAAAGAAAAGAAATTATCGAAGCATTATCTTTCTTAATAAAAACAATTTATTTATGGCTTACAAATTAACCTAATATGATCCAATAACTGAGAAGTATAATAACTATATTAGATAACCATTCCTTCTTCTTTACGTTGTGCTATTAAGAAGGGATTCTCGACTTCAATTTAAGCAAGAGCTTAATTAATTTGCTCACTTGGCTAATTACGAGCAGTAAAGTATTAGTTGTGCTAATCAAAGACTTCGCATACCCTCTGTAAATCTGGGGAAAAAAATGAAAAAATAAAAAACCAAGAAGGAAAAGGAAAAGAAAAGAAAAGAAAAAGTCCCAGTTGTCTTTAAACAAAATGGCAACACTCTAATTATGGACACCAGATGGTCGGCTGTGAGATATGTCTGAATCAACCACACAACATGTAAACAATTAAGAAAAAAAAAAAAAAACTTTCTGCCACTCCATAAAGAAGAAAGTAAAGGCATGGATATATAAAATTAAAGGTATCATGCATGCTTAATCAGCTACAGTTGATTAGGGTTTATGACTTAGAGCCGCCGGTGATCGGTTAATGGGAGCATCTATATACAATTATTAGTGTAAGGCAAATTCCCTACCATACAATCCAATGTCTTGAACCTCCTAAACAACTTGATTAAGAGAATAAATTAAAGGATGAAAAGGAGCAGCAGCAAGTCCAAATCACAACCAACTCTGATCATCAAAGCGTAAGCAATCTCTTTTCTAATCTCCAAAGTCGAAGGCATCACTTTACAGGCTAATGTTCCATGTGTTACCTCCCAAGTGGTATACAAGTTCTTCAAAATAATTGCTTCCAGTGTGCGGCTGGCACCAATGAAAAAGCAGACCGATCTAGCTAGTAGGCATATGCAGGTATATAATTAAGGAATTGTGAGGAATAAACAGGTTACCATCATTGATGAACGAACGAATTAAGGGCCATGTAGAAAAAGCAATCTTCCAAGTAAATTATGCACTCCCCCATCAAGAGAAAAGATGGGTTTTGATAGGCTAAGGTGCTTTTTCCTGTTTTTCCTTTCTTTTGCTTTATGTGTCAACCTTATGGAACAGCTATGAAGCCATGCAAACTGGTCCCCTGTATGCTACTTGCGTTTCATGCTCTTTTTGGTTCATAGTTGATGCTTACTTTATAACAACCCAGAGGGAGGGAGGGAGGGAGGGAGGGAGAGGTGTCATCAATGGAAGGGTCTTCCAGCTAAAGTTACAGGAGGCAGCTCTTGGGAAATTTAGAAAACCTCACTAACCTCTCTGCATGTGGTGGCCTAGGCGTGACAATATTCAATTTTTCTTTTTGGGACCACCCTATATTTTTTTCTTTCTCTGAGTTCTACTTTTCAATTTTCCTTTTAGAGCTTTTTTTCCCTTTTCCTGTTTAGTTTAGTTTCCAACATACTTGTCTGCTCAAGATCTGACCCGGTTTAGGGCTAAGATAGTACTGTATTACTGGGTCAATTATTTTGTCTAAAACAGCATAGTTTATTTTTCTTAATTTTTTTGAGTTGGTCGGACTGAGTCTCACCTGAATTATATCAAGTAAACCAACCAGATTGTGGACAATCTGCTAAGACATCTAAATTCGACGAGTTATTATCCAAAATAATTTGAAGTAAAACCCGGCTCGAGTCAGATTCCAAATCGTTAAGTCAGATTTTTAGTTGCTCTTACTGTATTATTAAATGATACAGTTAAAAGCGTGGCCTAGCTAGTTGTTCAGCAGATGTATTCCACAAATTATCGTCCATAGTGCCAAACATATTTTAAGAAAATAATTAATTTATGTAGAATAATGGATCAAGTATTATTTAAAAAATATATTGTTTAATAAAAAAATATCTCCACCGTTTAAAATTAGAAAAGAATTGTATTGTATGATGGTTAATTTATGGCATCCTAGAATCCTAGTCACATAAAGAAAATAGTGGGGTTGCAAGCAACTGGAGGAAGTAGCTAGAGATTTAACTCCTCTATAAGTATTCCTCTCTACTTGTATATATCCTCCCATATCCTTCCTTATCTATGAAACCTTCAACCAGAAGAAAGATGAAGAGGCAACTTCAAGCCCTAAACAAGTGCATCGCCGCGAGCGGATAGACCTAATCATGCACCACTAGTAGTTGAAGCTGCCAGCATGATCTGAACTTTCCTTAATTTTCCTATACGGGAAAGACTAGATCATGTGGTAGTTTCATCTATTGATGGTAGCATGGGAAACCCTAATCAGCTTAAACCCTATTTTCATCCTCTGATCTTTTTCTTCAGACCCCCCATTAGGAATCTGTCTTGGAAAGAACACTAGATAAGGTATGTCATCTTTCATCTTTTTCTGTTTGATTTTTTTCTGATCTCTGTGTGTATATATATATATATATATATATATTCCTTTATTGTCCTGTTTCTTCTTTCTCTGACCACCTTCTGCTCTTTGATGTTGGGATGCTTCTTTTGTAGTATCTGAAGTTGTTTATGGACTATGTCTGTGTGTTCTCCTTTCCTACTAGCGAGATGTGATCTCTTAGGGTTGTAACCTGTAGGAGACAATTTTTTTGTCTTAGCTTGGTTGGTGCTTTTGAGATCTATCTTCTTGTGCCTTGAAGAGAGTGTGCTTTTATATTCCTCCTGTACGGTCATGTCAATTTCTGATACTGTGTGTGGGAGGCGTGGGAATATGGGAGTGGAGGTCCGGGGTGGGTTTTGTTCATGAGTCAATAAAATTGTAATCATGAAGATGGCTAAGTAATGACTGCAAATGCATGAAACAATGGACCAGTCCATATAATGATGAACCAACATGACATAAATCTACGCAACTGGGTCTGAATAGGGCCTCAGATCTGGTAGAGGACAAGACAGCTTTTCTCCTCCTTGTCATCTTCGTTTACAACTGAGGAAATTCAAGCACCACAGGTGAGATCATACATATTTCTTTTATTGATGATGAAGAAACAAACAGATTAGTCTTGGACCTTGTAAGCACACCCCCGAGTGGAACCTCACAGCTCCAGGGATCTCACTCTAGAATGCAATAAAACCCATTTCTGGATTCTCAAAATCTCTCAGACAACCATATTTGTGGAATTTTTTAAGGACATGAAAAAAAAATAAGTGTAGAACCAGTTTTATTTCTCAGTATAGATGCAGGATGGATATTGTCAATTTGTCATGGATCTCGAATTTTAATATAAACTTTATATCAAATATGGTTACACCAAGTGATTAATTAAAAAAAAAAACTATACCAAGCCATTAATTTTATGTTCTATTCTTGATTGCAATCATTATATTAACATCTAATTAACCGACCTTCATCAAATATTTCAACTAGATGACGAATTCAAATAAATTAAGGTCCAAGTAGAAGGAAAGCATATAACAAATGGTTCATCAGTCCATATTTTCTCTACGTGTTTCCATTTTTCTTCAGAGAAACAACAATTATATATTGTGATATTGTCTCCAAATTCGTTGTTCTTGACTAATATTAAGCATTTCTTTCTTGCTTTCTATCCTTTCTTTTGTTGGGATGAAGTATAAGATATTTGGAAGAAGCTAGTATGGTCAATTTTCTACGCCATGAACGTCATGGCACTGCCTAATTAATATGTGGAGTCATAGAATTTCTTCCTCCAATTTGGATATCTCTATCATTATATTAGACGGTGCATGCCTGTCTGGTGAGCTAGAGTCGTTGTTTTAGTAATTCAAGGGAAGAATATAATTTTTTCTGACTTGAGTACTGTCAGCTCGTAATTACATACTGACTTTTATTTTTTCTGTGATCCATGCTTCATTTGTTTAACAACAACTCTGTTAACTAGTATCTCAAAACTAAATTAATAGTTGAGAAATCTATTAAAAGACTTAACTAAATGGCTTAAACATTGGATTAAGCGATCATTTAATTATCTCTAGCACTGCAGCTTTCATATAAAATAAGAATGGTGAAACCATGTATATAGAAGGAGGGAACCTTCCTGTGAGTGGCACTCCATCAATGTTTAAGACAATCTTGTGTTTCTCATTACTTGGGTTGTTGTAAGATGTCATGTTTTGTCTCTGTTTGGAAACTCGATTTGGCTCGGCTCCATAAAAGCTTTATAAGATTCCCAAAAGCCACCCACATAGAAGAAACGTCACCAATATGCCTCTCTTCACGGGTTTTCTTTTTGTCTTCATCTTACTTCAGGTACAGGAACACATGGTTTTTGGGTTCCTTGATAGGGTTTGTTGCAAGCCATTAATGGGACTTTCACATGAAGTCAACTAACCCTAGCAGGCATCTTCTCGACGCTGGCATCGTTTGGTCAATTACTCAAGTGGGTGACAGGCACATGGGTTAGAGTAGGATGTGACATCTTATGCCCAGTACAAACCTTCTTCATAGGCAGTTATTTCAAATTTCAAGGATTTGAACACTTGAGGGTAGGAATATTAAAGTCTAGGTTGAAAGATATACAGATAGGTTTTCTTTAGTTTTTAAAGATTGACGTGAGCCTTCTCTCTGTGTCCCTGTTTAGTACCAATAATAATGTTTTAGCATCCAGCAGCCTATTGAGGTGGGTGATCACTGTTTTCTTAAAAGAATGGCTTTGAAAAATGCAAGATCTTAAACATGAAGCTTGTGGATTTCTACCTCTCATGGAACACTACAATGAAGCTTCTTCTTGGTAAAAAAACAAGATAGCTCTTGATCAATTCAAGAACTCGCATGACTTGCAGCTATAAATTGAAAACAATGGAGTACGAGTTACTGTGACTCAAAGAAACGCACAGCTGGTTTATATATATATATATATATATATATAATACTCTTAACAATACGCTGATGAAAATCTTAGGACAAGCGGATGATTTCGGAGGTTTTTTTTTATTTACAATACAAATAAAAAATATATATTTTAATTAGTATAACAGAAAAAAATATTTCTCATGCGTAAAAAATT
>Ga0307507_10011870_pt1 | contig 10891 bp, 10 predicted proteins | sample 7_EM_MG_FD_207223 | JGI IMG/M metagenome (GOLD analysis project Ga0307507, IMG submission 207223) | Populus trichocarpa ectomycorrhiza microbial communities from riparian zone in the Pacific Northwest, United States - 7_EM | ecosystem: Host-associated > Plants > Roots > Unclassified | place... | reverse complement strand
ACAAGAAGACATGTGCTGCTTGCCGAGATGCAGGGTGCAAGCAAAGGGATAGTTGCAAAGGATCTGGAAACAGAAAATGGTGCACCTGTGTAACAACAGGTGTGCATGGGGAATCAAAGAGATAAATGCCTGCTACATAGTAGTGGGTCTAATCCTACAAGCCACCAAAGGTCTTCTGTGGGTAAGTTTAGCCATGTTTGGCGTCCTCTGAGTGACTCGGTTTGGGGATGACCCTTTCTCTTTGTTGTGTTCCTCCATTATGTCCTTTTGTTTCAAGCTCGAGGGCTCTCCTGCTTCAGCTGAGGTTTCGTCTGGTTCTCGTTCCTATCTGTCTACTGCTTGTGCAAACCGTTTGGGCTTGTCTTTCTTGGGGGGGTCCGTGGACATCGCCGTCTCTGTGAAGATTGGTGACAGCTGGGCTACATGTGTTGTGTCTCTGCTTGCCTTGGATGAACACCAAGAGATTGACGTGGTGTTGGGTGGAGACTTGCAGGGCCTGGTAAAGGACCTTTGCTCTGCTACAGGATTTATTTATCCAGTTGCATTGGTAAACATTTATCTCAGGCTTTGAATGGCCATTGACGTGTATTTCAGCAATGTTCCATTGTTTCTGGTCCTATACCCCCCTTGGAGGTCAGAGAAGAGCCTTCCCAGACATTTGCATTTGTAAGTGATGTTTCATAGTTCATTTGCTTGTGCGGTAACGATGAACATTTTAGCCCAGGGTGGCGCAAGGGCCGGTCAGTGGTGCAGACGGTGGAGGGTATGGACACGTGGATTCAGCTGTAAGTTGGCATGTTAGTCTTTTGGTTAAGCCGCTGAGGTCTGAACAGGGATCACTCCCGAACGTTGATATACCGAATAATACCTTGCACATTGACAATTTAAACATGGAAAATGTTCACTTTAAATCTTTAATTTGTGACCCGAGTTCTTCATGTTTTGCATTGGGTGGTAGCAGCTCTGCTGTTGTCAATGCTCTTAGACTTCACGGCATATTGTATGAGGGTCTTAGTGGTGAAGCCCGTCGGGCTGCTCTTGTCCACCATCTTTTTTATGGTCACTGCCATCGTCGCACATCAATTGAGTGTCGGGCTGTTGCTCAGATGTCCACAACCATGGCTTCTCTTGCAACATTTTTGTCTGAAGAGGTATTAGTCTTGTTTCGCTGTTCCCAGCTCTCTTCCCTTATATTTAAGGATTTATGTTTGTTGCTGGGCTTCAGAAAGGAACAAGCTCATTCAGATTCAAATATGCTTGCATTCTATGAACACTGTTTAGACAACTTGCATTGGCTGCGAGGAGTGAACCGCGTGAGCGGTTCGGCGATGAGCAGCCAATAGAAGGTCACAAAAATGTATTTAGTTGGTATTTAGATGTTAAATCACCATAAAAAGTCCATGTCCTGTCGACATAATCGCCATAGCAGGCTTTGCACCCGTAGGCGCGCTATGGTGGTTATTTGTGTATTATATTATGCAGAAATAATTGGAGAATTTATATGAATTTATGCGAATTTATTTGGGTTTAGATACTATGTAGATGGTGCAGCACCACAACATGCCATATTGAGTATGATATTATGAGTATGATGTAACTATAAAGAGGCCTGTGGTGTAATGGTTATGTTGCACAGTTGTGGGGCTGGCTCAGCCATGTGCCCGAGGTCATGGGTTCAAACCTTCAGTTAGAAAAAACTTTTTTTTTTCAAAAGGACCTCCAGACATAAGACATAAGCCGGGACTTTGGTAATCTATCTTATCTAATACGTAGTAGTATCTAATCCATCAGCCCCCTTGTCTCCAATGAGGCACCTAAAAACCAAGAACGCGTTTGTTCTTGCTTCCCCTCGCCCTCATCTGCTCCCACCACCTGTTCACCTTCTCCGCCGTCGACATGGGCGTCGCTCTGCCCGCGTTTTTTTTAATACTCTTTCTCCCCACTACTCTGGCGCCTGGCTCAGATCGCCCTCCTCCCACCCTCGAGACGGTGCCTTTTTGTCTTCAAAACGTTCGAGTCGTCGTCAACGCGCGCCCTTTTGGTTTCACGGCGCTCTCCACCGTTTGCTTGTACTTCTCGGTCTTGCCCCGGACCGAAACCTTCTGACTTCCCATGTAAGATCTTCTACCATGCTTTTTCCCCTGTCTATCTCATGTCAAGTGCTGATAATATGCTTCAGATACGTTGTCGCTGGTAGGCGGACCAGAGATGCACACCGTGACTGCCGAAAGCGGCGTTCCTGCTCACCCTCCGATGATGGGTGCGGCTTCTTTTCAGACGAGCACACTTAGCGACCAGCTGGAGGCCGCACGTTGGCCCCCCTTTCGCGAAACTGGCTGCCGAGGCATGGCCGTAGGTTATGTCAGTGGTATGCCCCCCATTCCGCGCGCTCATTCGTGACTACCACGCTTGCTCCGATTTCATCGAGTAATGGTAGGGGAAATGTTATGGGTCTACCGGCGCTTGTCGGACTCCCCACATTTTTCACCGCCGTTGCTCAGATCTCATCGAGCCACACTAATATAGCGCGTCTTACTTTCGTTCTCATTTATTTCGTCGTCTGCCCAGCTCTCTAGTCGCACCTGTTCCCCGCAATGTCTTCCCAACTGCTTTCCATGGACTTTGATCACAGCAAGACCCCTACAGCAAGACCCCTTCCTACATGGAGCCACTCGACGCTTCATTCTCCTACATGGACAGTGGTCTCGACTATCTCCAGTATCCTCCTCAGTCTGCCTCCTTTGGTGTGACCATTGGTCGTCAGTTTTACGCCCACTTCACATTGTTACATTGTGTCTGACTATGTTTTTCATCAGTTCCGTCGTCGGCTTCCCCTCAGGTGTTTAACTCTTTGAGCCTCTCCGGCGTGGTGGTAGCAGAAAACTCTGCTTGTCGGCATTCACGAGAACGGCAAAGAATGTAAGGGGGAAAATGTGGCCAAAGTCGGCCAATCGGTTTGATCGACATTGACAATCTTCCGTGAGTCCACCACAATCACTCATAGCCTTCACATTCATCTTTTTCAGGCCCAGTATAATGTCCTCACCTTTGCTGGTACCTCCTAAAGCACTTCTGGCTATCATCACTCCCAACGTAGTAGATGGTCATTAGATAAATTACAACTGACAACTTGTAACTAATACTTGATGTATAGCGATGGTTTTAAACTGACTTGATCAACTGAGAGCGCGTTCGCTTGCCCCTGCATCGCTTCCTCTGCAGGAACATCGACCTCCAGCTACATGAAAAGCAAAACGGAATCGACAGAAATCCAAGCGCCATGAGAGCCGTGCATGTGATTCAGCGCCATGCAAAAAAAACATCTAGAAGTCTTCGTCAAGAGCACTACAAACGGGGGGAACATTAGTGAAATGGTCTGCAACAGAGTGGAAGGAGAGGACGTACAATGTCTTTGATGATTGCAGTGTTGTCGGTTGTACTCAAGTGGCTGAGGGTTGGCTTTGTTAAAGCGCTTCTCGTTGCTAAGTGAAACTAACAGGCGATCAGTGACGAACGCGATGTATTGGCACATCAGGTCTGCGTTCATTCCGATGAGCTTGACAGGTAGTGCATCTAGGAATACAATGTTAACGTAAGACACTTCGCAGGGAAGGAAAATTTTCACAGCCTCAACGATGAAGCACTTAATGACCTCGGGGTGGGGACGATGCTTCAAGTGGCTGAAGAGGAGGCAGGCAAAGTCGGTGTGCGTACCCTCGTCACGACTGATAAGTTTGTTTGAGAAGGTTAAGTCTGGGCATGGGCCCTCGCTTCATCCAGAAGATGGACACGAAGGAGCCGAAGAAGATGCCCTCGACAGCCGCAAATGCCACCAGAGGCTCAGCGAATGTTGACTCTTGATCCAAGATGCACCTGAGAGCCCAGTCCGCCTTGCGCTTGACGCAAGGAATTGTCTTGATGGCTTGAAGAGATACTTGCGCTGGGCCGGGTCGTTGATGAGAAGGGAGTAGGTCTCGGAGTGAATGTTTTGACACCCATAGAAGAAACGAGCCTCAGCTGCTTGAACCTCATTCAAAAAGCGCTCGAGCAGGTTTTCGTTGATGATATCATCAGAGGCAGCGAAGAAAGCGAGGACATGGGAGATGAAGGGACATTCGTTGTCGTTCATGCGGTTATTCCAGTCGTGGAGATCCTTCGAAAGGTCCATCTCCTCAGCTGTCCAGAAAGATGCCTCGGCTTTCTTGTACATTTGCCAAATCCAAGAACGGGCCTCAGTATTGACGCGACATGACCACGAAATGGAAGTGTGGCTTACCTCATTATACTGTATGGGAAACAACACGAATCAGCGCTTCAACTCTTGAGCAGAGGCTCGTCACCTGAAAGTGTTCATGAGATGGTGACGCTTCGAAGATATACTCTCTGGAAGGTCAACCTCTCCAACGAAGTTCTTGGAGTTGAGCCTCCTCGTCAACCTCTTTGTCGTCACCAATGGTGTCAGGTGACTCAGGCAACCGCTCATCGTCAGTAAGTTTCATGAAGAGCCTCTTGGAGACCTTTGTCGGTGAGTCAAGTGAGAATGCAGCTAGAGCTGCTGCGGCCTAAAGAGTGGTCAGCGGAGGTGTATGACATGACACGATGCAAACCTTCTTGCTGGGGGTAGGTTTTCACCTGATAGCGTCCATCGGATGGTGACGCTTCAAAGACATAGAAACACGTACTGCTGCCTGTCGGCCTTGAGAGTAATCAACGGTGTTGTGGCTGCAAGGTGGTTGGGAGCGATAAACAATCAACAGATTTTGAAACTCCGCCTCAATTTCAGTACCATCTCCGCTCACGTCCTTTCACGCAACTCGATTACTTTGAGTTCCAGCTCACGCGTATGTATAGAAAATGCTTTAGAAAGTATATAATACATTATAGTTACTCTTTCAGCTGTAATATTCTATTCCAACAAAGAAATTAACCCTCCCATGAGTCCTATAGTGTTCTGAATACGACGGGGTCGAGTAAAGTTGAAGAAAGCTTAAATTTGGCTTAAATTTTCGGGAATTTAAGCTGAATTTAACGGATCATCAATTCCGCTCTGTCGCATTCTTATTTCCGGTGGCAACGATTAGTATGGATATCATCACGACCTCTAAACATGACAAACTCATCTCAGAAATCTCTACCCTCTTACACCTCCTCAGCTAGGCATAGACAGCGCTTGTATTCAACATTTGACACAATTTTTATGCATTGCCCGGGCCATTGAAATCTCAACATCCAAGGGATCCACAAATTTTTCGTCAAAACACCATTGCTTGCCAGACTAGTACAACTGACTGGGTATCAAACAATAAATGAAAAAAAAAAGAATCATGACTGGAAGGCGTTCTCCAAGTCTTATAATATTATTTGGTTGCTCAGGACAACAGCTCTAAGATAATAGGCAGACGATTATTTTACTTGCAGAGGATCGGTTCACTCAGCCGGGAGCCCAACGATGAGGATACTAAAAAAAATGTTCGCCACTGTCACGGCTGGCAAGATTTTTTCTTTTGCAATCTGAAACTCAAGCGCTTTGCATTACACATGTCTGGATATAAAAACCCTGACGGCGACTTCCAGGGTAGCATGTTGTGGACGCAACTTGAGGTTACAGTAGCGGTGTGCTGAGCAACAGGTCTTTATGAGCATATGCTTGAATCATCTTCTTTCCCAATGAAAGGAACGATGGACTTTCGAGTTCTGAAGGTAGGCCTGGCATTGTGGACAAGGTAAAGTCGAATGCAAGTCGAACGTATCAAAGATCTTGAGAAGATCTAAGGGTTTTCGCACTCACGCATCAACACAGGCACACAGCGTCTCCCTGCACCACTGATCGGTTAACGCTCGCTTGCCAGTTTGCCCTCGAGTAAGTATCTCGCTGAATCGGATCGCTGCAAGATCCTCGTGGACTTTCTGGGTCCTTGAATTTAACAAAATTTAAGGGGTCCCTTGAATTCGGGTGAAAAACCATACTGTCTTGTGTAAAAGCCTGATGCATTCGGCCGCCGAGTCTCAAACCAGGCGAAAAGCACTATTTTTTTATTTTTATTTTTATTTTTTTTCGTTCGCTAGCAGCCGTTTCACAGTCCAACATTCATCATCACAGAAGTCTCTTCATCAGATGTACAAATGACTTGAGCAACACAGTAGAGTTATGTACAATCGTCACTGCGACAAACGTCCATAATAGCCAAGGAGGAGATAGTTGCAATTGCCTAAGCGCGAAACCAAGAGAGATGCCAGAACATACAGGGCGAAAGACGAAAAAGCCAGTCGGATTAGGAAAACACAGTCCGAAGCAACACAAAAAGACCGACAAACAGGGCATTGATAACGAGAACGAACCAGCTACTTGCGCTTCTTTTGACGAGTCTTGGCAGGCCCATCAGGGGCCTTCTTTTGAATGGATGGGGAAGTCGAAACTGAAACTTCTTCCTGCGGGGACAGAGGGGCAGGCGCCGGAACGACAGTCGGATTCTGAACTCCTGTGGCCCTCTACATTTTAGAAAAATGGGTGTGAAAAACAGCGGGGGAATATCGGAGCATATGAACATGTATACCAATCTTTGTTTTTTCCTTACAGGCTCCTCGACGGTCACAGTAGGTGGCGGTGATAGAGAACGACCCCGCTTTCTCATGCACCACCCTGCTTGTGGCGAAAGTTCCAGATCGGACGAGTTGTTGTCCCTGTTGTCATACTGATAGTCCGAATCGGCGTCCTCGGGAACAGGTTCGTTCGTTTGCTACAATGAAAACAGCCAATAAAGATAAAATCAGAGGAGCATATTCATGAAAACATTACCAAGGCTTGCAATGACTCGTCGATTGGGCTCGAGGGACTCAGAAGCCACTCCTGAAAATATTTCAATGTCATCGTGTCTGGCCCGGCACTCTTGGCCTTCTCTTTGAGCATCTGGGCCGGCGCCACCTGCAAGGAATGGATTCGACTGTGGAAGCCAGTTGAGATGTGTTCACACTGGGAGGTCGATGTCGGTAGGTTTCAACACAAGCATGATAACACTTACTCTTCGAAGCTCGTTATCCCTAGCAATGACGTAGTTTACCAGGTACTTCTCTGGGTCGGTCTACAACAGTTGAAATCATGTCAGGAGGAGTTCACAAGGATATGAAGTTACCAAGTTCCCATGATGGTACCGAGTCAAAAGCGTTTCCGCATGCTTCATCATTTGGTCCACGTTTGCCTCCAACTCCTCAGCTCGAGCTTTCATAATCTTTATCTGCTCAGACTCCCTCGTCGCCGCATCCTCAGCAATCGCTATCACAGACATCTCCGCCAAAGCAAGCCTACCGGCAAGCTCCTCCCTCACCAATCTTGCTTCTTTAGCGTCATTCTCCGCCAGAGTGGCCGCCTTCTCAGTGGCAACAGCGCGTTTTTCTTGCGCCGAGACAAGTCGCTCGTTAGCCTTATCCTGCTTGTTCATCTTTTTCTCAAAGTCCACTTGAGCAGCTGCCAGTGAGGCGGCGGATTCCCGAGTAAGTTGATTGAATGAGGCTTTGAGATTGGCGGTCTCCCGCTCAAGCGCGAGTTTCTGTTCATGAACAACAGCGAGTTCCGTCCTAAGGTTGTGAACGGTCTCTTGAACACCCGCCTGAGGTCGAAATACATTATTAATCACTGAAGTATCATGACAGAGAGCAGATTTCACCTCATTTGCAGTGCTCTGGTCCTTGGCTAGCGTTAAAGCAGCCGTCTGCTCATCCAATCTACTCTGCGTTGTTCATAATAACGTCAGTAGGTGCGCATGTTGCTAGTGTATTCCATTACCTGAAGTGCGTTGTTGGTGTCGTTCGCTGACGCCAGAGCCGTATTTTGTTCATCCAATTGGTTCTGAGAATACCGATGTCAGCAACGAATGTGCGCTACAAGTACAAGTTATTGCCGACCTCTAACCGACGATTCGCTTGACGAAAGCTAAAGACGTGGAAAGGAGCATCAGTTCTAACCATTACCAACGTCAAGAAAGCGACAACCCGTACGATTCAATGGCTTTGCTCGCTTCCTCCCTGGCCTTCTTGGCTTCCGCTGCGACCCGCTTGATATCAGCTTGAACTAATTGGGTCTTTTGTACAGCCAGCGCCTCTCTTGTACTAAGATCTTGAATCTCTGCTCGCAACTTAGCCTCCCTGGTGTAACGGTATTAATCAACGGTGGGGGTAAAGGAATCAAAAGGTAGCCGTACCATTCGGTACGAGCGACTTCAAGGCTCTCGACCTTTATCTTAAGAATGTCGCTTTCCTCTTTACGCTCACGAGCCTCGGATTGAGCCAGTGCGAGCCACTCTTTTGTTCTACAAAAATGGCGTTACGAAGGTAGAAAGGTGATAAATGGGTGACGTACACCTTCAACGACGCTTCTGCAGAAACGACCTGCGAATTCAGGTCCTCGACCTTTTGCTCAATCAAGAAATTTCTGGACAGATTATCGTTAAAGGCACACGAGAGGGTATGTCGCCGTCACTCACGAATCCCTAGCTCTGAGCTCGCGGTCTTTCTCCGCGACTGCTTTATTGGCTTCCGCAACCCTGATAGTGTGTGTAAGCCCACCAAACACATAAGATGAGGAAACTCACAATGCTCTCAACTGAGCCTTCGACTCGCCGAGAGCCTTGACCACTGCCTTGAAACCTATAATCTCCTTGTCCTTGGCGTTGATCACTTCTTGGGATGCAAGCAACTTTGAAAGACCCCTGTTAAAAAACCAGTAAGTGGACGTGCATCCAAAAGGTAGATGAGTATGCTCACTCTTCCTTGATGACCCTCAGCTCCTCCAGCTCAACGAGATTTGCTGATGAGGAAGTTTTCAGATTCTGCAGTCTAAAAGGATAGTTCATGCGTCCGGTAAGATTACAACGCAAAGGTAGAACCTACTCGTGAGTGACAGCAATGAGCTTTGCTTCTACACCAGCTGCTTCGGCAAGGGCATCAATACTCTCCCGTTCGCGCTTCGCCAGACGGTCTGTCAGGTCTTCTACCTTGCTCCCTTGAGAAAACGAAAACATAAGTGTCCGTACAGGGATATGGGTAGTTGACAGGGATGCTCACCGACGCTGCACAAAACATCCAAGCTCCGCTTATCGTCCAGGCGATCACGAAGAACACTCAGCGTCTCGCGCTCCGTATCTTCGAAATCTTTGACCCTCGCTTGCGCATCCGCGAGCTGGGAAGATAGGTGGTGGAGCTTGTCTCGGAGGAGATCAGTCACACGCTGGGCTTTAGAGGGTCAACGAACGATTGGATGAAGAGCAGGAGCAAGCTTACATGACCCCAACTCTCCCTGGAGTTCTTGAATGGTGTCTCTCATCTCAGACACGCGGGAGAAGCCACCGCCTGCTTCGAGGAGGGGTTTAACACCTAGTAGTGGCGGAGACGTCGTCAACATTGCGAAAACCCATTTGAAACAGCCTCACTGGTCAAGGCATCCGCTGCAGACCGCTTAATCTCAGTCGCCTCGGCGACAGCTTGTGAAAGCGAAGCTTCCGAAGCCTCGTGAGACTTTCCAAGAGAAACGAAGGAGGAATGAAGTGACTCGTAGCTATTGAAGCTAGCATAAGCAAGACGCAACAGGGATAGACTGATAACCAACTTTTCTCGAAAAGTCGCCAGACCTTGCATCGCCGTGTTGAGCCTCTTTTCAGCCACTTCCTTCTCCAACTTTTCCTGCTCATAAGAATGCGACATGTGTTCCAAAGAAGTTTTGAGGGATGAGATTTCGGCGACGGCATCAGCAAGATTCGAACGTGTTAAGGCGAGGTCAGACTTGGCGGTGCTTAATTCATTTTCCGTTGATTTCAACGTTGGGAGAGTGGCGGCGAGCTCCGACCTAGCAGATGCCAATTGCGCTGCTGTAGCGGAAAGTTCTTCACGCACAGACTTGAGATCCTTCGTTGCCGCACTGCGCATCTGAGATAAGTACATATTTTGTGTTTGCAGCGCGATCGATTCCGCAAAGAGAGCCTCATATCGACGGTTCTGTGAAGAAAGTTACAAAGAACGGAAGCAAGAAGAACCATAAAGGAACGAACATGCTCAAGGAGATCGCTGAACTCTCGCTTTGCATCCCTTTTCACGATGGGACTTCCCCTGTTTGAAGCGGTAGATGAAGGACGGCTCGGCGGCGATTTGTGCAGTGCTGAATGGATGTATGCGCGGTTTTCGCGTTTGGGTGAGGTCGGCAATGGTGATGACGCATCTCTCCTTCCTTCTGTAGTCGTCATCAGACCGATATTCACGAAAGAGATGGTGGCAATGTTCACCTCGTTCCCCCCCCTGTCCGCCGTCGCGATCCTCTTGAAAGGAAAACACGGATCGTCGCGACGCGTCAGGTATGACCAAAGCTTCAGGTTTCTTGAACAGGGCAACCTTGAAGGAACTTGTGTTGTGTGTTGACCCGATTTTTGGGTTCTGTATAAGTGGCCTACCCTGCGTCATTGAGAATGTCTTCGGCTTGGCTTTTGTTGCTGGCGGGTCCGGCGTCTGTGACGTTGAGAACTTAGGGTTTGCGCGTCTCAGAGCATTATAATCAAAGCCGTTGTTGTCCATGGGATAGCCAAGAAATGGTTAGAAGAGTGAAGAAAACTGTATTTTGATTGTGGTGGCTGTCGGAAGAAGACTGTGACGGACGTCACTAACATTGGTGGTGCACAATCCTTGGTAAGTGTGACTACCAGTGACATGCTGTGACATAGTGTCACAGGGTCAATTTCTTGAGACATCGAGTTTGTACTTTCCACATCACCAATTCAATATATATTTTGCAATGAATTTAATGACATTAAGTGAATGAATCCACTGAGAGAGTTTTCTATGGAATTATTGTATTTATTGTTCCAAAAATGCGAAATCAGTCTGTTCCCCCTGCCAAATGTGGCAGTCTGGA
>Ga0307507_10011869_pt1 | contig 10892 bp, 6 predicted proteins | sample 7_EM_MG_FD_207223 | JGI IMG/M metagenome (GOLD analysis project Ga0307507, IMG submission 207223) | Populus trichocarpa ectomycorrhiza microbial communities from riparian zone in the Pacific Northwest, United States - 7_EM | ecosystem: Host-associated > Plants > Roots > Unclassified | place... | reverse complement strand
AGGCTATGATGCAAATTAAAACAATGTTTATTTTTCCTAATTTTTTGTTTTTTGTTTGTTCTAACACATAAAAGAAAATAAAACCATACATAACACACATACATTTTCTTTCACTAATTAACACACACACTCTAAAATTACTTGTATATATACGATCACAATCCAATAACAATCACAAACAATACATTAAATCACCCAAAATCCAAAATGGACCGTCTGGAACGTTGGAATTGATTAAAACTAGTGAAGCCCAAACAAGGAAGCTGCTAAAATTGTTGGAACAGTGGTGGCGCGCGGGTTCCACAAGCTGCCGCCATTCATCAAAAAGTGATGCCTAGTGGATCTGAAATGTCATTACCTCCTATTACTTGTTTGGCGGGCGGTGTTATTCCTTATTATCTGTAAATAAAAAAAATCTCAAACACATATAATCGATTTATTTCCTTCTTTTTTGTCACGGGTCTACCTCTCTATTCAATCAGTTTGAAAGGTGAGAGGGACAATGGGTCGATGGCTGGTGATAGGGAACTAATGCTTCTCTGTCACTTCTAGTCACCAGTGATAAGTCTTTTTCTAATCTTTTATTTTATTTTTTTTATTTATAATTTATAATTTTTTGTTTTTTTTAATTTTTTATGTTTTTTTTATGATTTTCAAGATTTGTTTGTACATGACAAAATTAAATATAAATAAAGCAAATAATAAAATGATTAAAATTAACTAAAATTACTAAAAAGAAATTTTATTTTATTTTCTTAATTTTTGAAACATGTACAAAAATGAGGGTCAAAATTAAGTTACAACACCATGTATGGCAGAAATCCAAAAAAAAGAAGAAAAAAGTGTTCCAAAAATCTTGAAATTGTATGAAAATAAAGAAAACTCATGTATCCTAACAATTTACCACTTGGTAAATTGGCTTATAACCTTAATCAAATCTAGTCTTCTATGCATATTATCTAGATAACAATATAGAATTATAGCAAATAGAGCATCTTTATTTCGGTAAAAAATAGAGTCAAATCTAAAAAATAAAAGGAATTTATAACATCTCGAGAACTAAAAATTGTAGATAAATCCAAGTAATCTAAAGTCATTAATATAAAAATTTCCTATAAGGTTGCGACTTTTGTCTGAGGTTTTTTTTTTTTATGTTCTTGTATCTTTCTTAGAAGTATCAACAACAACACCACCATCTTCATTGTCATAACTCAATTCTGGGTTATTCCCCAAAAATCAATTTTTTTTTCAAAATAAAAATAAAAAAATAATAATAAAGGCTGGCAATGTGGAGAAAGCAAACCGGGGAATCAAGCTGCAATTTTGAAGGAAATTCAAGGCCTAATTGTACCCCATTATACCCAAAAATAGAGAGAAAATGCAAATTCAATGTCAAATTAAATGATTATCAGATGAATTTGCATAAAAATTAAGTCCAATGACATAATTAAATTTTTAATAGGCCAATTTGATTTAATCATGGGCCAAATTGAATTTTAATTATGTTTAAGAATTAATTTGGGTCCAATTGAAGGATTTAATTAAGTGCAAGGACTTAATTATACTTTAAATGGGTCAAATTAATTTTATTTGGGGCTTAATTGGTGGAAATTTAAGTTTGGGAGCCTAATTTGGGCTTAATTGAGAAGATTGGAATTTCAAGAGACCAAATTGCAATAAAATTGAAGTTTTGGGGTCAATTAGGGCCTAAATTGAAGAAATTCACAGCCAAGGACCAATCTGCAAAAGGCGTCAAAGTATAGGGGCTTAATTGACAAAAACTGGGGGTAAAATTGAAGAAATTAAAGTTTAATGGTCAATTAGGGGTGCAGTTAATTCAAATTTAAAGAGGGAGGATTGAAATGAACTTTTACCAAAAACATAACTTTGGTACTATTCATCTTCTTCTTTAATTTTCTCTAAAATGACAACTCAGGGAGGCTACTTTGCAGGTGCATTTAATGCATCTAACGTCCATAAAAATTGACAAATCTTGCATGAAAATGATCCTCTGCAATTTCTCTACAACCCCATATGAACCGTTTAGGTTGAATGACAACACGATGGCCCCGGCGCCGACCTAAATAGGCCAACTCAGGCAACTTTTTCCTGCAGATTTGACAACTCAGGATGCCTACTTTAAACCAATGGTTGGGATCCTTCCCAACTGAATCAAGGGCTCAAAGTTTCCTCCAATGTAGAAACGATTGCCCTCTTCCACCGCCTATAAATATAAGTGGATTTCATGCCCTCATGGAAGAGAAAATCGAGTCCAAAGTTGACAAAAAACAAGCCACCCCCTCTGTTTTTCTCTTTTTCTGCAACGAATTCTCTCTCTTCCCTTTCTCTCCACCGTGGCCTTTGGCCACCGCCACCACCATCACCGGTATGGAAACCATCATTTCCACCATAATTCGCCGCCCAAACACCTTCTTTCAGTAACAACAGTCGCGACTTTCTCTCTTCTCCTTCCTCTCCTCTCTGCATATTTCTTTTTCTTCCTCTTCCAGCTGCAGCCGCTCCAGCCAACTCAGGCAGCCAACTCCACCGCCGTTTCCACCGCCAAATTCGGGTTGTCCTCCCCCGCTAGCCAGCATCACCGCCACGCCAGGTGGTCCACTACCCCTCCTTTCCTTCTTCTTCTTCTCTGTTCACTACGTGAACAGTAGGCGTGAATTATAATTCACGTCCTACTGTTCATGCAGGACATGAATTTTTTATATATATATATTAAAATTTTTCAAAAAAATTAAAAACCCTTTAAAAAAAATTATGATTTTCTCAAATATTTTTCTACCAATTTTGCATAATATCGGGTTGTATATTTACACTGCAAAATTCAAATCCGGTATTAAAATACCCGGTTTTCTCTGAAATATTTCAAAAAAAAATTATTTTCATGAATATGGTCAAATCCTAAATTTTTCCAAGCAAATCTTCATAAAAATAAAAATAAAAATTGCATCTTTTCACGTTTTAAAATGCAAAATGGATATCATAACTAGTTTATGATTATCCATTAGGATTTGGCCAAAATATCAAAAACCTTTTTTCCAACCTTTTTTTTAAGGTCTAGATGTAGACTTTAATATTTGTGGGGTATAAAATTATACGATAAAGTACACTCTCAGGTATTAAAGATACAAGGTGTAAATAAATACGATGCTAAAATCCAGACTTTAGAATGGTTAGGATTTAACTCAATAAGGTAGAGACTTTCTCATGAAGAGAGATATGCCTTGAACCTAAGAAAAAACCAACGAATAGAAACCCGATTTAGAAAAAAACAATTAAACAACAATGCAGCTTACCTTAGGTAGGGTGCACTGGGGGTGATGCGTCTTCCCCTTGCACAACCAGTCCCTTACCCAGACTCTCGCAGATCATAGGTTCCTAGTGACCATAATATTATGTGTCAACTCCTAAACATTAATCATAATTTTATAATTAAATCCAAATGAAAAACCAGGGCCTTCAAGAATTGGTGGTGTTCTTAGACATCATGAAGGAAAATTCCTTTGTATTTTTTCTTGTTCCGCGGGTAATATGGAATCTAATGAAGTTGAGATCTTGTAAATTTGAAAAGCTTTGCATTTAAATGTTGATTGGTGTTATGCTTCTACAAATCAATGGGTTATGAAGTTAGATTATTAAAATGTTATTACTTGGATTAAAGGGAAAAAAATATTATATGGCCTTGGCACTTGCAAGCTGAATTCAATGATATTTTCGGTGCATACAATAGGTTTTTTTCTATGTGTTTTGAACATGTTTATAAGAAGAATCATGTTATGGAGTACTTGGTCAAGCAAGGAATTTTTGGAGAAGATGACTTAGTTGTCTTAGATATAGTTTCTGAATCATTTGGTTTTTTTTATTCTTCTTTATGTTAGGTCATGTTTATAATGGCTATAATAGTTGTTTAATGAATCTGTTGTATTTAATAAAAAGAATCTTAGAAGTAGTTTTATATTAATTTTTTAACAACTTTACTCAAATGAAAGCTTTTAATTTTAAAAATCATATAAGCTCAATATCAATGTATCTAATTTTATTAGTTTAATTAAAAAAATAAAAATGATAAGATTCAAGTTGCTAATTATTTAATCAATAAAAACATAATAGTATATCAAATAATCACCATAATTTAAAGTTTCATTCAAATTATTGGATGAATTATGAAAATTTGTTTTTTTATTAACTCTTTAACAATTTTCAATATATATATATATATATATATATCCCTTCTTGCTAGTTTATATATGGTTCTCAAAAGAGTGTTTAAACAGAAGAAACAATCAACAATCTATCGGGCATCAAATGAAAATCCATGTGAAAAAGCTTCAAATCCTGAATGAATTAATCTTAGTCCATGATGACCAAAAAACGAAGCAAATAGCAAGAACACCACCATTTTGAGCGGGAATTTAATTCTAAATAAAATATATATAATTTGAGGATCAAACCTAGTTCACTAAAATATTTACAAAAAAAAAAACATTTATTATATAATATGAGATGAAAATAGAAAAATAGACTGCCATACCTTTAACAACAACACTTGATTAATCTTTATTCCAACATTGTGGAACTTGTCAGCCACCAACAACATAATTAAATTAATCGAACATATTACTGCTATATATTGTTCCTGGTTAATTTGCTAAATGCAAGCTTGCGATGCAATGATTAGAAAGTAATTAAATTAATCTGTTTTTAATAAAAGAATTAGTTAATCTCTTAATTTGATTTAAAAATACTACTAATATTGCATCATTGTGATCTTATTTATATTTATAAATTAATTTTTTTATTAAGTGTCCGTTAATAAAATATTGAAATTTCATCAATTTAGTTATTTTTCTTCCCTAAACACCTGTTAATTTTACCTTATGTTAATTGGAAGAAATCTAAGAAGCTAAAGGGGTTTTAGAATAGAAAAAAAAAACAATCATAGATGATTAAGGGACTAATTAAGTTACGGTTTTCAAAAATTAATAATTCATAATTAATCAAGAGAAGTGCGCAAGAGATGATTCCTTTTGCGGTATTGTGATTGTTCTCTTTCACATGCTTATAGAATATATTATTTGTTTTTAATTTGAAGTTGACTATATGTTCCAGAGAATTCATGCATTTTGCATCCTGCTATAATTACATGCTAAAGACCTTGATTTGACTGACTTCCCTTGTTGTGTTACATGCAGTATAGCAATTGCCCTTTTTTCTCCCCTTTTTTCTTTTTGAATAATTGCAGTGTGTTTGGTCATCAAGAACAAGAATCAATGCCTGTTTTGTCGAGGGGGAGGATGGGAAGTCAAGAGTGTTTTTTTTTTAAAAAAATAAATAAATAAAACAATCAAAAAAATATTTAAAGAATAACAAAGTTGACGCAGTCACATGTGACATCAAAAAAAATATTTATTTTTTAAATATATTTTATGAATAGTGTTATTTTTCCATTTTTTTATAACTGTGCTAATTCTTTTTTAAATAAAAAAAAAACAAAACAAAACCTCGGAAATCAACCTTATGATGCCGGCTATGATTTTATGAGGTGCAGCTTTGTTTGGTACAACATTTCCCTTCTGATTTTTTAATCGAATTACTGTGAAATAGGAGTATTAAAAGAATTTATAAGAGGGTATGATTAAAATGTCCAATCACACAATACCTATGTTGATTCAAACAGAGTTAATTTTGGAAAAGTGTCTCGTGACAAAACCTATTATTTTCTTGACAAATTAACTTTTCCTGCAAATCCATTAATTGGTAGCTAGCTAGGCAAATCATATCCAAGCCTTGAGAAGATAAGTCTGCAGTCTAACTCAAACAGGAACTTCATGGAATTGTCAGAAAGTTTTTGCCTATGATGACGCCTATATCCATATCCACCATGCGTGTGCATGTTTATATACATATATATATAGAAAGAGTTAATTAATTAGTAGCTAATTCTAATTAAACTTAATAATTATCAGAATGTGCAGTGCATGGATATTAGTTTATTCCACAGGTTGTGTTGATTTTGTCATGCAGTATAATTTTTCTGACACAATAATTTGCTTATGAGATCAGATCGATAAGACCCGAGTCACCCTTAAATGAGTGATCAGATTCATCACTTTAGAAATCCACTACCGGTGCTGTCCAAATGTCAAATTATTGAAAAACCTGTTGCCCCGACCAAGCTAATGGAGGTATTTGTTGAAATTTTGGAGGAAAAGGACGAATTACTGAGGGTCTAATCAAAGTTTACAACAACAATCTTGTTAGTACTTGATTCCATCATTACATATTTGGTCAAGGGAGAAGAGCAAGTATTGCTGATTATTCTTGAACCCAACAGCTCTTAATTTGACAAGATGTCACCTACTTATCTAAAAACTGGACCATCTTGCTTGTTTGCAAGAACTGGAAGGAACCCAATTTCTTGCATAGGAAGTCTTTGCTGTGGAATTCCACTATGTTGATGAAATCAATTTGACAAAAGCGATAAGAAGATAATCTCTCCGAGGCCCTAATCATTCATTGAAATGAAACTATGCACACCTTAATTTCTAATTTGTATTGCCGGAAAAATAAGCAAATTATAATGAAGAAGACTTTATATCGAACGTAGATGATAAGATTAGCATGTATATATTGGTGAATGTGATCATATTCATATGAAGAAAAATCTTGAGATTGCAAACATGGCCAACAAGAATATGGAAAACCATATCTCCATCAATCCACCCACTTGCTAGACTAACAAAACACGAGGGAGAGTGGGAAGGAAAACAAGTGGAGATTGAAGAACAAAAACAGCAAAATAATAAGATTATATATTGATTCAAAACTAATGGAAATGAAGCAAAATATAGTTTAGAAGACTCAGGGCTCCTAGCTAGAGACCTAAAAGGCTATGAAGTGCAAAATTGGAACTAGGGCAAGAGACAAGGGTGGAGCAGGTTGTGCATGTATTTGGTTCATTGTTTTGTTGTGATGATTAATGTCCACTCATGTGAATCGGTGGGTACATGGTGGTTTGTATCTATTTAATAGGGACAACATTAGCGCTTTGGGATTGACATATAAATCTTTCAATGGGAGTTCATTGTTTGTGAGGATATGTACACGAACGTACGTAAAATCATGTATGTACTAGTTTGATTCCCCGTTCTGTGTTGTGCGGTGGATTTTTTTTTCAACATAATATTATTAACGGTTTTTTACTATTAAAAAAAATAAATTACAAATTGAGAAAATTATATGTTCCTTCAATAAAATAAACAAAAAATATATATATCTATAAATGATAATAAATCTATTCATTACAACTTATAAAGATAGAGTTGGGAATCTAAGATAAAGATATTATTTTTTAGAAAAAAAAGAGATTGAATATCTGTTTCAATTTGAAATTGAGTCTCTAAAATTTTAATTAATTTGAATTAATAAAATTAAATTTTATTTTATCAAATCGAGTGTTAACCCAACATTAAAACATATTTTTAACATCAAAGTGCCTCATATAAAGCCAACCGAAACAAAACATTAAACTCAATCCCAAGTCAACTTAATATGAAAGGATTAAATTGAAAATAAAAAAATCAAGTGACAAATAAAAATTAAAGAAAAAGAGAATAAGAAAAAGAAAACACTATAGTAACTATTACTAATAAGTTGCCCTATGTGGTTCTACATTGTGAAGTTTTTGAAAAGCTAATTTGGAAACCTAACTCTAATGGGGAGTATTTTGTCAAATCTATGTGTGATATGTTATCTACTTCAACACAGTCTAATGTATGTAATTCCTTTAGTGGGATATAGAAAGGACTGGTTCCTTCTAAGATAGAGATTTTCTGTTGGATGACAATTCTTGGTAAGATCAATACTAGAAGAGTTATGGTTCGAAGGGGAGTTCTTAATGCTAGGGGATGCTAGCTGTGTTTTTTGCTTGGTTTTAGAAGAATTTGTGGATCATGTTCTCATTCCTTGTCTTACTATTTGGTATATTTGGGCTAGGTTTATTAAGTGGTAAGGTATATCTTGGTGTTTTTCAGGGAATTTGTCTAATATGTTTCAACAATAAAAATATCTTGTTCATGGGAGATTTCACAGATAGGTATAGTTCATGCTTTTTTTTTTGCAACTTCATGGTCTATTTGGTTGATGTGTAATGAATTAATCTTCAATAAAATGTTGTCTGATTATGATACTTCTTTTCTCTTAATATTGACTAGACCATGTGTATGAATCAAAGCTATTTTCTCAGGGTTTTTCTTATTATGCAATTGATCTATTAATCTCCGCTAAAGGTTTAGTTTGTTGGACTAATATCAAATGTTTAAGGGTTCTCACCTCATGGAATCCTCCTTATTTGTATACTCTAAAATGGCATGTTGATGGTCTTGGGTTCTCGAATATCATACACGCGGTAGAAACTATAAAACAAAATTAATCGGGAGTTCATAGAATCTCGTTAGACAGATCTAGAGTTGTTTAAGGATTTATTACCTGAAGATCTGATCTTTTTTGGCTTTGAATAATTATTTTAGTTCAGGGGAATCGTGGGAGTCGCCACCTAGTTGTTTAGTTCAGGGTTGCTAGGAAACTCGAGTATATTAGTTTTATCAAAGATTCTAAGGGTAAGGGACTGATTGTGGCTAGGAAAGGTATTAGTACCCCCAGTGCACTCTACTTGAGTTCAGCTGCATTGTATATGCTCTGAATATGGTTTAAAGGTTTTTAATGGGTTCCTAACTAGTGGTCTATGTATGGCTTGGGATGAAGATTTATTCATGTGAATAAATATGGCCTTTTGAATTTATTATGGGCTCGTGTACCCAAATGAATTCTTATGGAAAGAATTTATATAAGTGCCCGGACAGGGTTCACCTATCTTAGAAGGCGGAAGGACTTTTCACAACTCGTGTGTTATGATAAAAAATACTCTCAATTAAAATTGGTGAATATTCAGAATAATTCTGAGAATTTCCTAGTCAACTCCTGATATTTAGATATCAGCATAGTTGCAGGTCCAGTATTTATACCAGAATATTGACCATTAATTCTCATAAATTAAAAAATTATCGGTTATTAAAATATTGACCAAATTCTCATGGATTCAATAAACTCAAGGGCGGAGACAGGGGGGTTGGCAGGAGCCCCGACCCCTACAAGGAAATTTGTTTTCCAGTCCCTCCCTTAATAATCTATATGGTTTTAGCTAAAATAATAAAACAACTGAAATCTTGGCCCCCTTTAATTTTATTTTTTGGCTCCGCCCCTGAATAAACTGATTATTAAATTCAAAATGCATGCTAAAAAAAATAAAACATTCCATGTATTTTATTTTTTAAAATAAAATATGATTTTTGTATTTTTGAGAAACTTGGTCGTATGCAATTAAGACATTTAATTTTTTTTGTCTTTTTAGTTTTAAGCATTCAAAAACATGATTTTAAGCATTCAAAAAACATGTAAGAAAATACAAACACACACACCTATTCTTTTTTACTATATTTTACTCACACACCCTACAATTACATTTATACAAATCATCAAAATTTAAAATAATTTAAACACACACATTAAACATTTATAATTTACAAAATAGGCCTCCTAAAATTCATAAATTAATATGTAAAAATTGCTGAAAAATTCAGGAAGTGCAGCAATAGTGGCGGCGAGTGGTCTCCACGCCCCATTGCCACTGGTGGCGCATGGAGCCAAGCCCCGACTACAATGAAAACAAAAAAATAGGGGATCGATAACATCTCCTTCTTCTTTTTCTTCTTGTATTAGCGGTGAGGGGTACTGCTACCTACAAAACACAAAAAAAATCACATAAACAATTTTGCCGGTTTTATCTCCCTCTCTTTCTAATGCATTTTCTTCCTCTTGGTTTGTTTCCAAAGATTCAAGTGGTTGTTTTTGATGGCTCAGGGAGGAAGAAATGACTAGATCACATGGTGGAACCACTGCTAATGGTGACTAACCGACGGTTAAGGCATTGCTGGTTTATAGGTTTTGGGTGCTTATAACAGTGTAAAGGAGTCTAAGGTGAATGGGGTTGTCTTGTGTTGGCTTTGTTGGGGAGAGCTCACCGTCGGATTTAAAAAAGAGGGGTTGTTTTAGCTGGAGATGGTTTATGTAGTGGCCAAGTTATGAAAGGTGGTTTACGGTTGATGAAAGGTTGGCTGCCGTGGGTAATGGGTTAATTTAGGAGTGTTTTTTAGTCAGTTTCTAGTCTGATTTGGAAAGGTTTTGGTTGGAAGTTCAAGGTTGTTGTTGGTTTACAGATGGAAGTTGTGGTTATTGAAGGGCCATGTCTTGGTTTTTTGAATGGGAAGCTTGTGATAAGAAAATTTGATGGAAAAGGTTGGCAATGGTTTGTAGATGGGGATTGTTAGATTCACAAGTTTATGGTGATGAAGAAGGGAATTGGTTTGGGAAGGTTGCTAGAGGTTCTATGGCTATTGTGATTGGTTTTGGAGAGATGTGATTTAGCTTAGTAGATGGAAAATTGTGTGGGTATATGAAGGTGTTGATTTGATATGGGTGTTTTGTGAGACCGAAAGGAGGGTGGAATGACAATTCCAATGGTGGATTTCTAAGTTAGTATGGGTTGAATGATTTGCTAGGATATTAACAATGGTGGATGATCCAGGGCTGGATGTTAAAGAGCTGACTTGTCTCAATTGAGTGATGGTTATGCTTGTGGTGAGTGGTTAGGCTGATGTAACCGATGCCTAGCTGAAACTTGAAGAGAATCTCAGTTTCAATAAAGGAGAGTGTTTGGGAGAGAAGAGTGAATTAGTTTTTTCTCTATTCTTTGTGTTTTTTTAACCAATTCTTCCCCTTCTTTGTGTATGTGTGACCACCTATTTATAGTTGAAAATTCT
>Ga0307507_10011868_pt1 | contig 10892 bp, 11 predicted proteins | sample 7_EM_MG_FD_207223 | JGI IMG/M metagenome (GOLD analysis project Ga0307507, IMG submission 207223) | Populus trichocarpa ectomycorrhiza microbial communities from riparian zone in the Pacific Northwest, United States - 7_EM | ecosystem: Host-associated > Plants > Roots > Unclassified | place... | reverse complement strand
TTTTGTAAAACTGAAGATTTATAGGCCAAATATATATAAAATATAAATATACACCACAACTATTAGTCATGTAATATACCTGGAGTTTACATGACTAATAGTCTGTTACCTATGGGTGACTGAAGTGCTTTTTTCATTACAAAATTTTGTAGTATCTTGTCCTCCACTTTGTGTAGGTAGTGTTTCTGAGGAGTTGACTTTAGCCAACCACCCATCCATCATTCTGTTTTTTGTACCCACCATGAAATTACAGTCAAGACTGACCATGTGAAAGGGGTAGATAGTGGAACTGATCATAACATAGAAACAGAGGATAGCCAACCCTGAGATATCAGACAATTCAAACCCTTCAAAGAGATCATGACTATGGGCAAAGGGTAGATATGAAGGTTTCAGAGGAGATCACTTCTTACCATTGATGTCATACCCATTTTCACATCAGGAGTATCCTGTCTTTCTATTTCATGATCAGTTTCCACTCTCTACCCCTTTTGCATGGTCAGTCTTGACTGTGATTTCATGGTGGATACAAAAACAGAATGATGAATGGGTGGTTGGCTAAAGTCAACTCCTCAGAAACACTACCTACACAAAGTGAAGGACATGAAAACATATTAGACAAGCAGACTACAAACTTTTGTAGTCTTAAAAAAGCAGACACTACAAAGTTATGTAGTTCCAAAAAGCAGAGACTACAGACTTTATACTGGAAAAAAGCAGATACTACATACTTTTGTAATGAAAAAAGCAGACAGTACAAACTTTTGTAGTCTCAAGAAGCAGACACTACAAACATTTGTAATAAAAAAAGTGGAAACTACACACTTTTGTAGTCTCAAATAGTGGACACTACAAACTTTTGTAATAAAAGAAGCAGAAAGTACACACTTTTATAGTCTCAAAAAGCGGACACTACAAATATTTGTAGTGTCAATTAGTGGACACTATAAACTTTTGTAATAAAAAAAGTGGAAAGTACACACTTTTGTAGTTCCAAAAAGCGGACACTACAAACTTTTGTAATGAAAAAAGCGGACTCCACAATCTTTTGTAATTGAAAAAAGCTGACACTACAAACTTTTATAATAAAAAAACCAGACAGTACAAACATTTGTAATACAAAAAAGCGGACACTATAAACTTTTGTAGTCTCAAGAAGCAGACACTACAAACTTTTGTACCAAATTGTAGTCAGACTTGAATGCTGTTGGTAAACATATGTAAACAAACTCTCAAATGAGTATGTTTCATAGATTTTCAGCTTTTTTATCTCCCTCTGCTTCATATAACACAAACTAAAAATAGATTATGGTTCCTATAATATTTAAGCACATATCCAATCAATTTCCCCATCAAAAACATGTAGGGATTAGATGGATGTGAATGGATGGCTTTGGATGACAAGTTGGCAATAGTGTTCATTTTAAATACAGCCAAACAAGAGACTACAACATTTGTAAAGACTCTACAAACTGAAATCCAGTTGATGACATTGATGAGTGCAGGGCATATTTCAACTCTGGGGTCATGTAATATTGGGATCATCTGGCCTGCCATTGGTAAACAAACATCATGGGAAACCTGCTAGCTTGAGTGCCATAGTTGTGAGGGTATTGAATTCTTAGGGGCATTTGGACTTCCTAGGGTTACATAAGTAACTTAAGCGCCTCTACAAAAAACTATGGGCCATTCAGGCTCCTGAAAGCAGCCACTTGTATTGCTCAATGAGCCTCTACAAACTATTAGCAGTATTACAAATCTTATGATGTGATCATTGATGGGAGTGAACAAATAAACAAAACTAAGGACTCAAGCTTGCGATAGAGCAGCTGCCAGAAAGGTTTGTTGGGGAGCTTGGAGATCATTGATTAACCCTAACTTTGGGTCCCAACCCCAAGACCTTTCTGGGCCTGTGTGACACATCCTTTGAATACCCCTGAGGATTCAGAGGTTACGGCCCACCAATTTCTTCATGGACTTATTGGGTCCCAAATCTGCACCATGTGATCAAGGAACAGAGCATCACATTCTGGTCACCAACACCATTTTGGTTTGGAATGGTGTTGAGAATAGAATCCAGGTCCTCCAAAATTGACAGTGTGATGGGATGGTCTTCAAAAATGTTTGTTGATAGAAGTCCATGAAGAAATTGGTGGGCCATAACCTCTGGGTATGGCTTGGTATTGGTATTGGTATTGGTATGAGGTGACTTGGTATTGGTGTGAGGTGGCTTGGTATTGGAATGGCTAGTATATGGTATGGCAACCCCTACCATGGAATTGGTATGGACCTCATATACCACCCTGGAATGGGTACCCTTAAGGTTCCCTAATTCCAAGAATTGGACCACCTCATAGGTACCCAAAAATGGGTGACTGAAGTGTGCAAATGGGCTAACGAAAAGAGAAAATAAAATTTTTTAATAAGAGAAATTGAGAACACAACAACTCACCATGTATGGATGGGCAAGGTTGAGAAGCCTAGCTGCCTCTTTTGGGCTACCCTGGAAGGTAGGCATGATTCTGAACAATGGTTGAGCAATGAAGAAAGTGGCATGAGTAAATGCGGAGCTGTCAAAAGTAAGGTGTTGGACAGACATTATGATGAGAAAAGGAAGAAGGCAGGGAGAAGCAGCAGAGATCGCTGAGCTTCCTATATGTGAGAAATATTTATTATTGCCACTTCTTCATAGAAAAAAGCAGCATTGATCTGTTGCAAAATTTTGAGGATTGCACAACATAATTCAAAGGTTGTTGAGCACTTGTGGCTAAAAATGGAAACTCAGGATATTAAATTTATCCTGCATGATGACATTGGTCAAAACATCAGTGTGGCAGACATTGGCACTTTGAAAACTTGTCAAAGTCATGTCAACCTTTAATGAACTTTGGTAATTGGTCACAAAGTTTTAGAAACCAAGTTTGAAATTGTACAAAGACAGAAAGACAGAAAAATTCGTCCTCAATGGGAGATATTGCAGTGGACAATCAGTATTAAAGTGGGGGGGAGATGATACAGGTTAAATCAATTTAACCCTAAAAAATCCGATTTTGGTGATTTTAAATATCATATACCTCTGTAAAACACTGTTTATTAATTGCAATGATTTTAAGAGTCTTTGAACATGCCCTGTTCAGTAGACTAAAAGTGCAAATCTGAAATCGGACAAAGGCCTTGGAACTGGCAGCAGTACTTATGCATTGTGACATTATACTTGGAGCCTATCTAGGATTTACCCACCACAAAATAGTGTATAAAAAGTGCTCTAGAGTAGACACCCCAATGCAGAGAATAAAATTGCATTAACTACCATGGGCTTAGGAAAGAATACATGATGAAAGCTAGAGTTTTAAAATAAAACTTGTGATAAAATACTAGTTCTATGAAGGAGAAACATGATAGACACTTTGTGTCATGTCCTACAATGCACTACACTAAAAGAAACCATTAAGTGTATGGTTTGTGGCCTTAGAAAGTTATGTATGGCAATTCCCATGCATGCATCAAAAGTGATGCATTGTCAGCCACAACCACAAGAAAACACAAATATAGAAAGAAAATCATTCCAGTTGCATCTCATGCAACAGGATGTCTTCGTTCCATATGAGAAACATATGATAAAGTATTTTAAAGAGAGCTATCATGCTCTGATGAAGAGATATGGATTTTCTATTGAAAATCTACCTAGAGAATCATACACTGGAGGTTGATGGCAATGCAGATCACCACATCAGCATGCCTATCAAAACTCAGATGCAATATGTCAAAATAGTAACTGAAGCTATAGAGAAGACAAACACAAGAGATCAAAGAAAGATAAAAATAGCTACACCAGCTATTTCTGTGTACATATCAATACTGATGTGTTCTGCATATACACTACAAAATCTGTAGTGTCCCTCAAGAAAGACTACAAAGTATTATGATGCCGTAGTAGTATGATTTGGTTATTTGGCTTTTACATTTGTACCTCAAAGAAACACATGTAAAACATGTAGATAAGGATTTTTGTATTTAAGGAGTGTGCAGCTAGGTCAATACACAAGGAATCATCCCATGTTGACCAGTTAGCTGCACTCCAAGTAGAGACTTAGGAGGTGGGCAATTGTATACAATAACTTGAATAAGGAGGTTACTCCATGGTCATATAGTAAAGTGTGCATGAAGCCTGTGCGCTTGGGAGTCAACTTGCTTGAAGACATTTGAATTAAGAGTTTTGAAAAGACTTAGAATTTGAAAGTCCAGAGCCCCAGAAAAATCATAACTTTGTTCCATAGAATCACCTTATACCACACCCATTGTATTGAATCATTTTCAAAGCCTTGAAGCTATGATTTGCAATTAAATACATCAAAATCTGTATTAAAACAATACTATTGAGACTTTTGAGAACACAAGTGATATTTTTTAATATCAAAGGCCCTGAACTCTTGTACTGAGATTGTGATAGTGTGTGTGTGTGTGTGTGTGTGTGTTAGGTGTTTAGGGTTTTTCCTGAGGCACTTGATCCTTGTTTCATGTTTCATGCACTTTCATGTTCATCCCTGTCCAACACATATCACCCCCCCCAGCAGCAGGTAATTTGTCATCACCTGTCAAGCATGCTTGTGCAGTTGGGGAAACCAGAACAACTTGCAAAAAAAGAGTGATCTAGAAGTTTGGGAGGAAAGGGATGAGTATATTATTGGTACATCTGTGGCAGTAATATTCAAATTTTTCAATAATGATATTTCAATTACAGAAGCTGCTTGGAAATCTTGGCAATCAAATGTCTATGATCATTATTTTCTGATCAGCCCCAGAGCATTGAATTTATTTTCACTTGTAAATCTCATACCCGGAACCATGCCCAACCTCTGCATCGCAATCAGATAAAATCTGGGGATGGAACAACAAAGTTTCTGAAGGACATTAAGCAATGCGAGTAGAAGCAAGGTATTTACCAGCCATGACCTTAGTGTTTAAAAGTTCAGTTCAGTCCGGTTTTTGGACCCTCATCAAGCACAACCGCAACCAGTTGCAACTGCAGCCTAATTTTCAGGCAACTGGACCAAACCGTAGACAACCGGTTGACTTCGGTTCAGTTGTAGTATACAAACTGGTTGACTTCGGTTTGGTTGTAATATACAAACCGGTTTCAACCAGTCTCTCTTGAGACTGGTTGAGACTGGTCTGACATTCAGTCTGGACCAGTCTTTCTAAACTACAATACATCTAGTAGGTACTAACTTGTGTCTATCAATAATGGCCGTGAGCCATCGCTGTGTTCTTGTCCCATCCCCATCCCATGTTGTTGCATGTCAGTGTCATCATGTGGAGTTGCCGTGTCATGTCGTGTTGGTCCAACGACAATGAAGGGGAGGGTGGGGGTGAGCAGCGCACATACTGTGTAAGGGCCACGTCACTAACGGCGATGTGGCATTCATCGCTTGGTTGTTCGTTGTTTCGTTGTTTGATCGTTCAGCGTCGTTCAGCATGTGGGGTCATACGTCATGCAGGGCAGGGACATTGGTTGGTTGGTCGTTCGTCACTTGGTCATTTGTCTGGCCGTTTGTTGTGTGGTTGCCATGTTGCTGACGGCAACGTGGCATCCCCTGTCAGAGGATGGAGTGAGAAGGCTCGTGCTGGCTTACCTGTGCTGGCACAGACCCTGGACAGTGATGATGTTGTGCATTGTCACCATCTTCCCCTTCATCGTTCAGCTGTTCATTTTGCAGGGTCGTTCATCATTCGTTGTTCAGCTGTTCGTTGTTCAGCAGTTCATTGTCCAGTCGTGGGTCACCTGGTGTGGGGTCTGCTCATTGTTGCATTGCATTGATGTGGTGGTGGCTGAACCGATGTGGTGGAAGCAAAGTAAGAGTGGGTGACACGGTGTTGTTGATGTTTGGATGGTCATGGGAAGTCATTTGTTTGTTTTAGGTAAAAGACTGGTTGTAACCTGTTTGAACCTGTTTTCATCTGTCTCTACAAATAACATCAAAGCTTGGGACCAGCAACCAAAAAGGCTCCAAATTGATGCAACTGCAACCGCTGGTCCAGTCTTTTTCGGTTCAATTTGGTTCAGTTTCAGTCTTTTTTTCGGTCCAATGGACTGAACCTGTGAACACTACATGACCTGCATCATCATCAGTACCATACACTGTCAAAAATCATTGTGCTTTAATTGCCCTGTGTTGTGCCAAGCATGCTTGTCCTATGAACAAGATTCTGGATGACAACTACTGAACTGAGGTTGATATGCTTTGTCCTGGCACTGTTGTTCCTCATCCAACTACTATCCAACAGGACCTAATCAATATCTATGTTCATATGTCAACTTTTGTGATGAATTATTTTTTGGTAGGCCTCATTATTCCTTCCAATATTCATTTTTTTGGACTTCAAAATATTTATAGCAACTCAACTATGCTCTCCATCTTGTACTTGATGGATGGACAAGTCCTCTTGTCTCATCATACCTTGGGCTCATTATTGTTCAGCATGCCAATGGAAAAATTCACCATGAAATTCTGGAGTTTATCTGGTTTGTCCTTAATTTGTGGATATCTTTTATTCTAACACTTGTTCCTTAGTCTTACAAGGAGTCATACTGGAGAATATTTAGCAGAGGTTACTGTAAAATGTCTCAAGTGCTATGGTCTGCACAAATTTGTATGAGTTTTCCACACTTAATTCTATCAATGATTTATTACTAACATCTTTTAGCTTTTGGGATTATGTATGGACAATGCAAGCAACTGCAACCATCTAGCTCTGGCACTACCAAATTATATCACAGACTTTGGAGGGCCATTTTCCCAACTTCAATGCCTTGCTGATATTCTCAATCTTATTGCAAAGGTGAGTTTTAGGTAAACAATAATTTATCTTTTTTGAACTTCCTCAATCAGATATTTTGTCATTTTTCTTCAAAAAACCAAAGAAGAAAACTACAACAGTAACCACTGTCGATATAATTGTTGATGAAGATATAGCCACAATGGAGGAAGCAGAGTATGATGCACAGGTTAACAGGATGATGAGGGTGAAATAGCTCATGATGAGCCCACTGTGCTATCTATTCATGATCAAGCAATTGAAGTTATGAGGGCACAAGGAGTTAGGATGACCAGAGAAGAGGAGCAGGTGGCTCTCAATCTCTTTCCCAAACTAAGCACAAATATTTGTATGATATTTTAACTAACATTAGCTATATAATAGGTTGCTGGGCTTTCTTGCTGCATCCATGATGCCTCACCTCAATGAAAAGTTCAAGCAGCTTATCTCACAAGATCCTGAGCTTCAGTCAACCACAAGGAGTGCACTTACGCAATGTGTTCCCACCTGCTGGAATTCAGAATTTGACTGTCTTTTTTCCCATCTCTACTTCAAGTCTGTTATCCAGAGCATGACAGCAGTATCAGAAAACAAACTTAAAGCCTATCACCTCAGTGAAGGGCAATGTGATCTTTCTGAAGATCTTCAGGCAGTTTTAGTGGTTCTGTATTTTATACTCAATCCTTAAAAGTGTTTCTAATTTTATTTTTTCAGCTTTTCAAAGATCTTACAGATCTATTTTCAAAAGCTGAGGTTCCTCTTGTGGCTGATGCCATTCCAATGCTGCTGCTTCTTTGTGATGGAATGGCATTAGTCATTGAAGATACTCATGTTACTTGAGAGGCTGATTCTGATGACTCTGATAGTGAGGATGAAAATATCAATCACCCAACTTCAGCTGTTATTTACATTGCTTCACAAACAGCAGTCTTGCTCATCAACAAATACCTTGACTTAATGTGGGATTGTGATATTTATATTGTGGCAATTGGTCAGTTGTTCTTGATTTATAATATTTTCAGTCCTAATTTAAGATGTTTTTTAAGCTGTGTGCCCAGATCGCAAGCTTGCATGGTTCAAGAATAAATTGCATTACAGTAATGAACAAATGTAAATCTCAAGTCAATTATTGTCAGGACCTGGAAAAAGTATGCACCAGAGAAGCCAGAGGGTTTACAGTGTCAGAAGGACAAAAGTCATAAAGCAGCATTGGTATATTCCACTTTAAATTTCAGTAATACCTTTTACATATTTTGCCTAGGATTCCTCACAATGGATGGCTGATGCTGAACAGCCAGTTGCAAAGCATGGCTATGATCACATTGAAACCTACCTCAAGGAGCCTGTGGTCATTAAAGAAGGCATTGTTGCTGCTGGTGGTTATCTCAATTATTGGTCAAAGGTTCTCACAGCCAGATGGCATTGGATTATGTTTTAGCACCTGGTATGTCATTTTTAATTTACATACCTAACTCTAACAATTTGTATAGCATCTTCAGTGGATGCTGAATGTGCATTCTCAACTGGCCATCGCCAAGTCAATTATATGCAGCATAACATGAGCTCTGATACCTTTCAGGCAAGAATGGCTGTTGGATCATGGGCTCAAACTCCCCTATTTCCTGGATGTCCTGCAATTGCCCAAATTATTGCAGACTCTCATCACTCTGAATAATTTCAAGTATTTTAAATAGTTTAGTTGATTGAAATCCTTCTACAGTTGTTTATATTGAATGTACCATCACAAACAACAAAATATGTTATTCCTCTGATTTTTACCTTTCTGATATGTTTAATTTTAAAGGAAACAGCCCAGTATTGAGCTCATAACAAGTGTAACAAGATTGCAGGTGGTGTGGAGTCAATGCAAACCCTGAGTACCCTAAAATAGGCATGGTTGATCCAGGAACTGTGGTGATCATACCATTCTGTACCATATTTGGTGTAAACCATGGTTTTCACATCTGGTTGTTACCATGCTAGTCCCTAACCCAGATACAATTTTAGCTATGGGAAATCTTGCATTCATATACAGTGATTTGGGAAAATATGCAGAAGCAGAGAAGCTGGAGATCCAAGTTCTGGATGCCAGCAGCAAGATTCAAACATCCAGATTAGGGAATATCATGGGTAGAGCAAACCCCATGGGTAAGATCTGGGGTTTACTTGGGGTACAGGCACAGGTTGATGGGCCAGGGTGCAGCAGAATGCATGACAACAGGGTCTGAGGAGGAAGCAAACCTCTGACAACAGCCACTGATGACACCATGAGCCCACCAACACCTCAAGCCCAACAAGGGACTGGCAATGTTGTGTTTAAAAGTCATCTGGCCCCATGTTCTTTACTTGTATTAGTGGGGTAACCTAGTTTGTATGAAATATTGCCTTATTGTTATGGGTACTTGTGGGTAAACTTGTAAGTACCTTCAAGGATCTGTCATCTACAAATACCTGTGAGTACTTGTTAACCCATGGGTTTTTGACCCACTCACCTGGGTGATCCATGGGAAAAGATTTTTGCAGATCTGGGTGTGACTTTTATTGCCCAAAATACCTGTGGGTACATATCTGGGTCACCCATGAGTGCACTTGTGCCCAGCCTTACTCTTGTTGAAGAGTGCAGGACTTATTCCCTGTATATTTTCTTCAAAGGAGTGCTATATACGAGGATGATATAATGAACTAAAGGGTTGACATAGACCATCTTATACAATATAAATACAACAAATTTCCAAGTACCCTCAACATCATGGGGTATCAGCACTAATGCCTAGAGAATCAATCCTGTCATGAGCACAGCCGTTGATGATAAAAGAAAAGCCACATACAGATAGGCTGTTTTGTGATGATGTGCAACAGCTGCTCTTCAAGTGGATGACTTCCCTGAAATAAGACTCCAATTTCTTTGATGACATCATCCATGACAGTGGACTTCAGGTAGGCACTAAGGGCAATTGAGAAAGCAGGAGAGAATCCCTGTTGTTTTGCAGATGCTTGGGTAAATGTTTGCTTGGCACAAATAGATAGCACTGTAGAGAATGAGAGGCAACTTGTGAGGTATCAAAATAATCAGCTACATACCAGCAATGAGCTCTGCCCTGCCTGAGGGTGTCTGTAATGACTTCTCCTAGAACCATATCAAAAGAAATAAATAGATCTATCCTGAACTTGCACTGAACCCTTGATTAACATACCAAACTAGGCAACTTGTTGAGGAGAACTTTGGTACAGGAAGTGACATTGCTTAACTAGATGTGGAAAGATGTGAATCATCCATGATGCAAGATGGAAGTATAGGTTAGGTTGAAACAGAAACTCACAAACTAAAAACCAGCAGGATCAGAAAAAAAAAACTCAGGATGGCATGTAAGGGATCAAATAACAATGATGCATACCATCTGCAGCACAGTGAGAAAGACAAAGCACATTAGAAAACACTGAACTGACACTCACTTTCTGTAGAGACGAAGCAGAGGTCATTCAGCAAAATTACACAGATTTCATGGCACCAAATCAACACTCACCCGCTGTAGAGACAAAGCAGAGGTCACTCAGCAAAATTACACAGATTTCATGGCACCAAATCAACACTCACCCGCTGTAGAGACAAAGCAGAGGTCATTCAGCAAAATTACACAGATTTCATGGCACCAAATCAACACTCACTTCCTGTAGAAATGAGGCAGAGGTCATTCAGCAAAATTACACAGATTTCATGGCACCAAATCAACACTCACAAACTGTAAAGACAAAGCAGAGGTCATTCAGCAAAATTACACAGATTTCATGGCACCAAATCAACACTCACCCGCTGTAGAGACAAAGCAGAGGTCATTCAGCAAAATTACACAGATTTCATGGCACCAAATCAACACTCACCTCCTGTAGAGACAAAGCAGAGGTCATTCAGCAAAATTACACAGATTTCATGACACCAAATCAACACTCACAAACTGTAAAGACAAAGCAGAGGTCATTCAGCAAAATTACACAGATTTCATGGCACCAAATCAACACTCACCCGCTGTAGAGACAAAGCAGAGGTCATTCAGCACAATTACACAGATTTCATGGCA
>Ga0307507_10011866_pt1 | contig 10895 bp, 13 predicted proteins | sample 7_EM_MG_FD_207223 | JGI IMG/M metagenome (GOLD analysis project Ga0307507, IMG submission 207223) | Populus trichocarpa ectomycorrhiza microbial communities from riparian zone in the Pacific Northwest, United States - 7_EM | ecosystem: Host-associated > Plants > Roots > Unclassified | place... | reverse complement strand
AAACCCGTAATCAGCATAGAACCAGCGTTTGAAATATGTTGTGTCTGCTGTATACCTATGAGAAATATCCTCAGGATGGGTCACCTGAAAGACAAGAGCAGGAATGAGAATCAACTTTGTATCAGAAATTCTTGGTGCAATTACAATAACTTGAATCACTCAACATTGTGCATCTAATTTTGATATGTAGAGTTTAGACACTGATCGTCTGGTCAATGAAATAATTACATCCCAGCAAATTCTGGTTTAATTTTAATGGTGCGAATCATTATGATGTGAAGCTTGTAACTCGAGCCATCGAGTGTGCTTGGTGATTCAATGCACATGAAGATATGCAACGATGAGTGATTAAAGACTTACACTGGATAAGAGACATAACAATGATTGCATTTGGTTCCTTCCTACAGAGTCTCCGACGAAGGCCATCATCTTCCCTCGAACAAGTTCCAAGAACTGCTTTGCATTAAAGAAAGGTAGCTCACATTTCTCTGGTCTCCACCTCCATTTCATGAACTCCGTATCAGGTCTGCCAAATTTCATGCAATTGTGCTGGTCGATGATTAGGCTACAAGTTGCATCAGTGTAGTAAGGCCCATTAGGATAAGGAATCCATTTTCCACTAAAAATGTCACATTCCTTCACTATTCCTATGTTTCTCAAATCACTGATATCAATCTTAGGGGATGGTAGTGGTGAACGTGAAGTTGTCAACAGATATAGAGGGACGATGGTGAGGAAAACTAGACTGAGGGCTAGCAGCAGCAGCTTTTTGGGGGCGCTATGCTGGGTGTTCTTTCCATTGGAAAACTCAATGTCATTAAACTTCATGGTGAAGTAAAATAACAAACTTTGCATTTGTGCACACTATATGGGGGCTTTAGTGATGTTTTTATATTGTTTCTGGACATCATGATACATTCATAGAAGATTTCATTACCTACAAGATTTTATCATAATCAAAGAAGTTAAAGTTAAATATGTAAAAATTCAAGATAAAATTATAGATATTTTCATAAATCCACTTAAATATGAGATGTATTGAAAATTATAAAGAATTCAAGTTTAAAAAAAGATATTGAAAATAAATCAAATTTTAATTTTTTTAAAAAAACAAAAGAACTAATCAACTAATTTAGAAATAATTGAATTAAGTCGATAATCAGTATAATATATTTACTCTTTAAATTAGAATTTTCTATGAGTAATTTAATTCTTTGTTTGTGTAATACTTAAAGTTTATAAATAGACTTGTAATTAGAAGTAAAATTTAATATATATAAAGATAAATACATTGGAAAAAACACTTAATAAAATTATTTTCCTCTCAAATTTTTTTCTTGTTTTTCACTTTTGCTTATTGTTTTGCTGTCCATGGACACCCTTTTTTTTTTTCTTTCTTTCAACAGATAATACACCTTTTTATTTTTGGTGAAATATCGTAATCAGTAATTGATAGCAGGCTTAGGAAATTCTTAGCCTTTTCGTTTCCGCATCAATTTTTCCATTGACATCCTTTACAGAGGTAAAGTTTGAGCACCAGTGCAAGATCACAATCATGATGAAAATGCCCTTTATTTTGTTAAAGCATGCATCATGATCATAACTGAGTACTACTTAGCCTTTTTCATTGTCATACTAGTTTTGCTTAGTTTCATACTAATTTTGCCAGTATTCTCTGTGCATAAAGGATTTAAGTACCTTACAGACTTGATTTTTAGTTTGCTTAACAATTACACATGCACCTAATCCTATTAACCAGCAGCAACCATAATGAAAATCAAAACCATGTGCATTAACTTTTCTCTGACACACTTTTGATGAAGTTGGAAATGATTCAAGCCAAGTCTTCAAATAGAGCAAGCTGAAAATGGACTGCATTCCTTTATGCTGATTCTATCATTCATTTTTTTAGGCACAGAAATGTGCACTTAGTTTTGTCTAGGGTCACATGGGAATAGAGCTGCAGAAGAATTATAACATAATCAAACAATGATCACATTTTACAGTAAGAAATTGGCAGCAATCACAAGGCTCATGAATAACATTGCGCCAACTCATGGTGTTTTGCATTGCAGGTATCTTCAACTGTAAGTATTGGACTGCTCTTTTGGTTATATTTAGAGCCAAGTGAGACTGGCGTGGCTTAGGAGCAAAGTTATGGATGATTGCATATCGCATTTTAGTGAAATTGGGTTCATTCTATGCACATTTCAACACTTCTTTTCGGTGGAAACTTAAGTACCTTCTGCTTTGATATAATAGAGTGCTAATCATTCATGTCATCTGCTTCTTTCTGAAATAAAATGTCAGCTGGGACCAATTACACATCTCCCTGCCCAGTGTGACAACCAAGGGTGGGACTTGGTAGACTGTTGGGTTATTAATTTATTATATCCACGAGAAAAATGATATTGAAGCACTTTCCTTTTTTGCTGTAAATTACTTTACTATTAAATTGGTCTGAGAAAAAGGAACTAACGGTTGGGATTTAGAAGAAATGGTTGCCTAACCATTGTTGGTCATTTGGTTTCTCAGAAATCAGTCCAAATGTTCTTGCACATGAATATTTTGAACGATATTGTGGCAGGGTTACTTAAAGATGATGAAGTTAGCTTAGTTGATGTTTAGATAAAGAAAAAGGAATATTGGACTTCTTTTTTGAAGAAACAAAATATATTGGGACTGCGATCTTATCCAGTTCATTCTTCAGAACCATACTAGAATCCTTGTATTTGCTGTCAAGGCAAGACTGACCGACATTTTTCTAGGGTGAAGGCCTGACTGCATTCATTTATCTAGTAATGGCTAAAAGCATTTTAGCAGTCTAGCAAACATCAAGCACATTATATCCCCGGTTTATTCTGGAAGATCAAGAATTTAGGTCAAAAGGTGATGATGAAGTAGGGTTACCTGTCTGGCATAAACGGTGCCTGTGGGGTATGCATAGAACCTTTGATTAGTGCCTAGTTTTATTGTTGTTGATCTTCTCTGCACTTGAACAGGAAATTCTGAACTAGAACTAGAAGTAATTAACAATTTATCCTTCGGTTGATCGCACATGGTATTCACTTTATCAGATTTGTATGATGTTTTTCTAATTTTTACCAGCCATTTCTCAGGAGTTAGGAGCATGGCCAAATGGCCGACACTGACTCAGAAACGATGACAAATATATAATAAACAATAAAAACTGGAAATCAGAACCATGTTCCTTCACACTCCACACATAAACTCCTCCCAGCCATTTGCCAGTGTGAAAACCGACTCAGATGCGTCAACATGCATTTTTTTTTCTGCAACCAAACGGCTCCTCGCCACCTTTCCCTCTTCAGCATCTGAAGCAAGAGCTCCTTCCAAGTATCAGTAGGGCCTGGAAGGCACCAGTGAACACGATCAGCAAGAGTCACATTCTCAGGTGACCAGTGTCCATAATGGTTTGGGTGTCCATCTGGTCCCACAACCATTGCTGCAGTTACGTCTAGCAATCTTAACTTTAAGCCCCTATTTTTCCCTTCCGTTTTTTCTCTCCTGAACTCCTTTACTAGAGTCAACGACAGCTCCAAAACATCCCTCCAATTTCATTTCTCCACTGGATACGGCTGCGTCCTGACACAATTGCCTCCTTTATTCCATCGTTTTCAAAATGTGACGGTGACAAAAGTCCTAAAAAATGTCACCCCATTAAACCTTTCAAGGCTGAGTAGGGTCTTAATCTAACAATGAGATGATCATGCTAGGAACTGGAATTAGAGATTTTGCCTATGAATTAGGATTTCTTTACAGGCCTGTTTTAGGGTAATTGTCAAATGGGCCTCTTCTCTTGTAGGCTTTTATTCAATTTATAATTTTGGACCTGACCTATTATTTTGTTTTTAAAATGATATACCTAATAAAAAGTCCTCCATTTGGGATCCATCAGCTGCAAACCTCCAAGAACACACATTAATCTTCAAAAGCCTAACATTTAGGTTAGCATTGCATAGTGGGCGTCCATGGGTCAAGATCACCCAAAGGAGGTCTAGGCAGGATGCAAATGGAGGCTGTTGGTTTATTTATTTTGTGTTTTAAAAGTATTTTTAAAAATATTTGATTTTCTTATTTTTTATTTTAAATTAATATTTTTTGTTGTTTTTAGATCATTTTGATGTATAATTTTAAAAAATAAAAAAACATTATTTTAATATATTTCCGAGTGAAAAATACTTTGAAAAATAATCGCTATCATATTATCAAATAATCTTTATTGGTAGCAAAAACCAAAATTTAAGCCTTACCTGGCAACAACCACAATACAATGATGTTTCATGAGCTTCTTGAGTTGTACTCATCATGGGCTGTTTTTCAAGTGTTTACTTTAATAAAGATTTGCAATAATTTTTGTTGTCATACTGACATGTCCTTTGTAAGTGGAGAGAGCTTCCTGACATGTCTTTATTGACAAGAGAGGAACGTGTGCTTCGCATTGCTGTTGTATATTCATGAAAGTTGATATCCCTGCATCTTATGGACAAGGCTAAATCATTTACATCACTTCGGTTTGGATTGGAGCAGTGACCAATGTTTCATTGCATTATCTTCTTTTGTCTCTCTTATGTCTAGTCTCGGTCCTAGGAATTAGTGGCCTGTCGATATTTTTTCTTCGAGGAAAGGGTTCCATGAATGATCTCCATCTTTAACCTCTGCGTATGGTCCTCTTCAAGAGGAAAGAAGTTTGCCTGTAATGGACGGGGAGTAGCTATCAAGAAAGCTGAGGTTCCTTGCAGCACTTGTTCTGGACTGAGTTATTCCAACACCACAAAAAACCAATTCAGTTTCTATATCTTTTATACTTTAGAATGTCCTAAAGAAACACGCATCATTGCGGGACAAGATTTTGGTGGAAGATACAGCATGGAGCAGCAGATTGGAGCTCTGGAGTCAGCAGCGTCATGAGTTAATCAGCAGCGTCATGAGTTAATCTTTTATTGTCTTATTACTGTCAGGAAAAACACGGGGGAGATAACAAACAAGGCATCAGGGAATTCCTGGAGACAAAATCTACACGCCAGAGCAATATCTGAAACTGTCATCAGTATAGACGCACTTGAACCTGAAGTTTGCCAAAACCTAGAACTACCAAGGCAAATCTTATGGTAACATCTGAGAAGAACATAACATTAATTTTCCAGCTGAAATCATTCTTCAAGTTGGCCGTTGCCTACAATTTCCCAACTCCTAATGTTGACAAACTTAACACATCTGATGTTCAAAGGAAGCAATTTCAGTAACTGTCTGTGACCATAATATTGGTGGCTGAGTCAAAAAATTAGAAGTTTTAATTTCATTCGAAAATTGATTTATGAGTTCCAAGCAAGCCAAAACGTGATTCACTGGAGAAGGCTAAATATAGATATTTAAACTCCAAAATCAGTGCTGAAATACAAAATTTTTGTCCTACGCATAATAGAATGAAAAGTAAAGCAACTAAACTCGAAAACAAGCAGAGGAGTCCAGTTATTGAATTGCTTAAGCAGCACCAGCACCCTTTCCCTTCTTCCTCTGGATCTTCTTCATATAAAATTCAAGTTCTTTTCCTTCCAAGATGTATCTGTTGAGGAAAAGATAAGTAAGAAAATAAATAAGTTGACATTGAAAGCCCCATGTACTATCAGAGTATATAACTAACTCTTATCAACTCACCCATCAGCTCTGCCACATTGACCAGGTCGAGAAGAGATGGAAGCCAACAGCCTACCACTTCCAAACTGCTCTTCTATGTGAGGATCTAGCTTACGAACCTGTTGACGCTTCTCAAGCTTCCTGATGACATGGTTGCTCTTCTTTGTTTCTTCTGTAGTTGCTTCTCCTTCCTGCTGATATACAAGACAGAACATTTTAATTAAGAACACCACACAAAGAAACTAAAAGATACTAATATGTCAAACAAAATCAGGAAACAAGCAGAAGATAAAACAGCCGATTACCATGCAAAAACAATTATTAAAATATAGTATGGTTTCTATCTTGTTGGCAACATGAACAACACTAATGACCCTAGCACACAAATGAGCCATAGAAAAACATCATCAATAAGCATTCTGCTAATCTTAAATAAAAAGAGAAAAAAAGAGAGGCAGTATTGTTATATTCTATAAACAAACAGGGCGATCCACAGCATTCAATATTTGCATTGAAGTTATGTTAATTATCAAATTTATTGAAGAGAAACTTCGGAGGAAAAATGGTTCACCAGAATATTCAGGATACAAGAGAAGAAGAAAAAATCAAAATGAGGAATGACATTGAGCACACACACACCACACAGCCCTTAGTACAAGAAAATCTTATTCTGGAGAATATACGGATGGGTCAAAGTCACTGAATCAAAATTCATGCTTTAGATAGTTTTGAAGGCTTTACAGGAGCAGCGAAACATTGAAGCGAGGAGGGTTCATATTGATTCCATAAAGCTAAAAAACAGATCAACTTCTCTTATCCTATTCATAAACAACGTTGGAGAAATTCAGTAGATCCCATAGAAGTGGCATTCTTACACTTGGGAAAATCATGTTAATAACGATCATGGGCATCCAGCAAACATCCTCAACGTGAAATCAAAAATCAAATATAAAAGAAACAGAAAAGAAGCATTATTCTGGTAAAGCATATACAATAATACCTCAGGGGTTTCCTTCTTCACCACAGCCTTCTTCTTCCTACCAATGTCAACCCCATAATGCTGAAGGTACCATTGCTTGAAAGGGGCAGCATCCACCTGAACAATAGCACTTTTGACAAGAGTCTGGGTTCGGACAAGCTCATTGTTTGAGGCATTGTAAACCACATCAAGAATACGGGTTTTGCGAGTGACAGCTTCACTGCCCCACGAGTAGTTCCCAGTATCCAATCTGAGGGCCCTCCACTTCACATTGCCTCCTCGCACACGAATTCTTCTGACAGTCTTGTTGCTTGAGAGCTTAGTGCTTGCAGGCTGACGGCCTAGCTCATACCTTCATCAATCCAATAAGCAAGTAATTAATATAAATAAATAAATAAAATAAATATTGAAACTAAGGAGAATTAAGGAAATTGTACTTTCTCTTCTTTCTCCAGGCCTTCTTCTTGCCTCCAGTGGCACGCCTCTTGTGCATAGAGTCACGTGAGATACCTTCAAAGACATAAACAGAGACACCATTTTACAGCAGAACACAACACAGCACACAGAGATATACTACTTTTTTATTTCAAGGCAGAGAAACAGAGAGATAAATTTACTTACCCATGGTTGCAGTTGCGGTTGCGGTCTTGCGGAGACCACTGATTTTATGTATCTGCTCCTAAGCGCCTCTCCTTCGACTTACCAGCTCTGCTATTCGTAAAACCCTAGTTGTCTGTCAATACGGGGTAGTCTTGTCATTGTACATACCCCTCCTTTTCTTTTCTTTTCCAAATATTTTTGGCTCCACATTGAACTCTAAGACAGATTAAAAAAAAGGTGACGCTATTATGAATATATTTTCTGGTATAATAAAAGTTTTTAATTAAGGAATGCAAGCATAGTTTTGAAACCCGGTCAGCCTGGCGGGTTGATTTGAGACTTGACCGATCTGGGACTAAAACTAGACCGAGTTGAAGAAAAAATAGGAAAAAGAAAAACCCGGTGTGACCCAGCTGACCCGGTAAGTTGACTCGGCGACCCGGTCAAAAACCTGGTTGCAACTCGTTGACCTTTTTTTTACTAAAACGATGTCGTTTTGATTTTAAAAAAAAGAATTGACCTAAGCGACCCGGTGACCCAGTTAAAACTCGGTGACCTGGTCAAAACTCGGAATCCAGATCTTGAACCGGGTTTAAAAACTATGAATGCAAGGATAATATTTGTGTTTAATAAAATATATTGAAAGATACAAGAAGAAAGAAAATCAAATAAGACGCCAAGTCAAGTAAAGATTTAAACAAGAAACAAATCTTTTATATATATATGAAAGATTGATATCTTGTCATGCGATTGATGTCTTGTCATGGGCTCATCATGAAGTGATTGAGAAGTATCTAAGTTTTCTGTATGTGACAATAGTCATTTCCTTGCCAATTATAGGTTTATAATGAGAATGCTTACATGTTCTACGCTCGGTCAATTCTGTATTTTCAAGGTAGTAAAACATGTAGAAGTTTGGACACATGTTAATTTTTTAGTATCATAAACCGAGAGGTTTCATCATGTACTTGGCAGCATAAAAGTTCTCTTTCAGTCTATCCTCTTTAGATAGAATGCTTATTGTTCATTTAATAATTCTGTCATAACTAGCCCCACTTAACCTATGATCTGACTTGATGGTGAACACTTGTACAACGACCGATAATTGACTGTGATTTGTGTAACTATCCCATAATGGTTCGTCAGAATCTTTCAAAAGATAAAAAAACATGGTCGCATGTACATTATATTGTTCATCTATGATTGGACATTGACCGGCATGACTTTGATTCATTTACATAGCATCCATAATCATATTCCTATAAGGATTATTATTGTCATCTAAAACTCCATGCATATTGTAAGAACTAGAAGTTGACCCAACCATCCTTTCTACCATGGTATCGTGAGGAACATATGGTTCTTCTTGTGCATATATACCAACACATATATTTCTCAATGAACTTTTTCTGTAGAAGATGCATCATTACAACATCTGAATAGAGAAATCTTTTTTTTACACATCTTGCATAGACATCTAATGCCCCCTCCACTAATATTTCTAGGATTAGATAGTGCATAATTAATAAAACTCTGAACTCTATTACAATAATTCATCCTCTGCAACCTTTAGGATGAATCTCTATACATCCATAAACGATTATCTATTACTTATATCAAACATATATAAAATAATTATGACAAAATGTATTAATTAACTACGTACGTTAACTAAATAAATTTGTAAAAATACTAATTTAGATCAAACTTATTCAATCTATTTTAATAGTACTCTTAATTCGTTATCAATTCTTTACATAAATTCAAATTTCAATATATTTACCGAAAATTTCAACTCGACAACAAAATTGACAAAATATAAAACGGATCCGTTAAATAAGTAATTATTTATTTCATCACAAAACATCTAAGTAAGAAATTCCACATGAGTTTCATTAATTTACAAACAAATATAATTTTACAAAATCTAAAACAAACCCTAACATGTACAAATCATAAATCCATATAATAAATTTGTATGAGAAAAAACTATAAAACAAGTTAACACCCAAACAAAATACATTTACTACAAAAAAATTTAACATTTTAAAATTGAGTTCAAATAAAAAAACAGGTAGATTTGCTTATATAAAATAAAGAATCATCAATAAAATTTGAATCTGAATACAAATGCTGATAAACTGAGTGTTGTGATGACCGAATTTATTGTGAAAAGTTGAATTGTGTTGAGATTAGAAAGGGAGAGAGTGATTGTTTGTTGTAAAAAAAAATACATAATAAAAAAAAGAGAAATGAGAGAAAGGAAGGGAAAAGAAAATAGTTTGATTGGCAAGTCATAAATTAAATATTATGAATAACATTATCTATATAATAATTTTATCAACAATTTTATCATTCGTTCTGTCAATTATTGTGTTCATACCAACTTTAATAAATTGGTATGAACACATTGACCTCAAAACTTTTTTTTTAAAAAAGAATCGTATCTTCTAAATGAGATAAAATCTATAATTGCAAAATTATGAGGCCCAGAAAGGTATCAATACAAGGGAAATGTATGATTTCTTAAAAAACGATGCGTACGAAATCTTGATTTAGAGATAGGTTAGATGAATTTAAATTAAATACCACAAAACACACCCAATTAACTCTCGAGTGCATTTAATTAAATGCCACAAACTCTATTTTATATATGCTCAAGAATTTGCCAGAGAGGTCAGAAGGTCAATATAGCTCTCAAGTATTGCGTGGTCTGCCTTCCAAGCTCTTAATGCTTACATTGTGACCTCTCACAGTCACTTGCATTCATTCATTTCATCTCCCCAACCCCTCCACTTCTCCTCTTCATTTTCAGTGTGTGCCACCATATCTTCATCCTCTCTCTCCAACCTTGTGCTAGTGCCATAGATTATACAGTCTCTCGCTCTCCTTTTCTTGCTTGTCTACAAGTTATCTTCTTGCAAGTAATAGTTCCTCAAGGCACCCTTTCTTCTCTTTTCTTGATCTACTTTTTTATGGCTTTTTGTGTTTTTCTAAAAGGTGCTGATAGTTGTTTTTTTGTGGCTAACAGGTGCTTTAAGGTAGTGGCTGGCCATGATGACGATGGGACTGGGGAGCTTGGTGATGAACTTGAAATCGAAAATAAGAAGTTTGAAGATGAAGAAACCTTATGATAAGATTGAGAAGAGTGATAGCATGAGAGTTGAAATAAGAAGCAGGAAGGCCAGGAAGCTCGTTGAAGAGACATTGAAGATCGCTGATTCTCCAAAGACCAAGACGTATGCTTTCTGATCAGTACTGTTCTTGATCATGATCATCTCAGATCCCGCAAGTAATTAGAGGGAAGACATCTCGTAGTTGTGTCATGTTTTGATGTTTCTTTCATTTCCTTCTTGATTAAGCATGTTTTAATTATAGAAGATGATACAAGAAGGTTGTCTTTAAATTTGTTGGGGGCATGCGTTACTCTTATTTTCTTCTTCATCTCCATGGCTAGTTCATACCATATATATATATACATATATAGCACATATAAATAACCCCATTTCCCTTAATAAATCCTTCTGATGCCCAGCATGACTTGAATTTGCATTACATTTTGTACCTCATCAATATCTCTATCATGTGGTGGCACAAATTGTGCCATAGAGCTATCCACCTTAAAAACATGTCAAGATAAATTCATGGTACACATGTA
>Ga0307507_10011864_pt1 | contig 10895 bp, 7 predicted proteins | sample 7_EM_MG_FD_207223 | JGI IMG/M metagenome (GOLD analysis project Ga0307507, IMG submission 207223) | Populus trichocarpa ectomycorrhiza microbial communities from riparian zone in the Pacific Northwest, United States - 7_EM | ecosystem: Host-associated > Plants > Roots > Unclassified | place... | reverse complement strand
GCATCAGCAGCACGTCGAAGCAGGAAGAGAGTGCACTCATCATCGATTTCATAGCGGAACTATCACTCAAGAGCCTCCTTCCTGTAGGGCTGCCTGCAGCAGGTTGGAACGTTCAGAATGGAAGACACCACCTGCAGACTGACCCACTTATTTGAGGTCCAGCTTCTCATTAGGAGGGTAGATGCAGCATCGGCTAAAATTGTTCTACATTTTACGGGCTGGAAGGCAATATTTCTGTACTTTATTGTTTCAGAGCCGTGGCCACAAAAGCTTGGACCAATGAAAATTAGTGCGAGCGATGAGGTGTGATAGATCTTCACGTCTGCTTCCTGTTGCCTGCTGCCAACTAAATGCTGTCGCTGTTACTTGGCGAACCGGAACGACCATCCCATCTGACGCGTGCATTGGAGGTATTGGGGCCCAGGGGCACTCGGCTTCACTCAGTCGATACACCTTACAATGATCTCGTGGAAAGCCAGCTTAGATTTGATTTATATCAATCATTCTGGCCCCATTCTTCTTTGGAGGTTGCACATACACAGCCTTTGGCGAGCCGCGAGCGTGGCGCTGCGATGTCCGGGACGGTTTACTAGGTGGGTTTGGAGCCTTCTGAGCCAATCAGTCTTGTAAACCGCGATGCTCTCAATCGGGTCATCATTGCCGAGGATTGAAGGCCTTGTTATCTGCAAGTGCGGCTGAATTCTGTTTTCCTTGAAGCAGTGAAATCTTTTGTGCTGTCTTTGTTTCATCAAGAAGAGTACCAGCCTCATTCACTTCTGATTCAATTCTTCATTTATCAAGAACTGAGGCTCTTTCTATAATCACTGTCTATCCTCGAAGGAAAGCGCTACAATGATAAACCAGGAGAGAGATGAGCCCTTTCGTCCAGCTACGTCCTTCATCGAACCCCCTCTAAACCGGAACAATTTCAACACAGCTTTACCAATGGCGCTCGAAAGCCAATACCAAGAGCAGACTACACGAAACACGCAGCCGCAGGCATTAATGAACGCAACTTCACTTAGTCTAGATTTGTTCAGTCTATTGTCATCGGAGACAGTTTGGGCACTCTAGACCCTATCTCGGCAGACGACGCTATTCTGGAGCTTGGACCAACGCTCGGTATTCTAAATCACCTGCTTTTCCCTTAGTATATAACTAATAAACAGTAGAAGTGTGCTAGAAAAGTCCGAGGCTCTCAGTTATAGTCCAAGCGATACACCATGTGGATATCAACACCCACCCTAATTGGTCTCGCAGCAGTCAAATACACCGCGTTCGATACCAACTCCGCGGCTCAATCAGTCAAACATAAACGAGATCGCATCGTCGGGTCGGTCCGTTGTCATATCATCGATCCAGCAACTAAAAGACAATGCAATGCGCGTCTCAGTCGAGAGTCCGATCTTAAGCGACACGTAGATAGTTGTTGAACGGACAACCAGGTATGAGAACTCTGTCTATTAAAGAGGGCTTCTAGAGCCTCTATATATACACCAGATAGGTGACAAATAGGTTGCAAATAGAATGACAACTACGTCGTCATTCGGTAATGGAAACAAGTATTTAGACATTCGATGAGACATTCAATGAGACATATGAGGTAAGGAGCGGGGTATTGAGACATAGGGTTCTAGACTTAAAGCCAGTATTAAGATGGTAGTAAGGAAATACAATTTAGTTTAATACACCCCCCTAGCTACACAGAGCCTTCTGGGCTGCTGCAAAAAGTTATAATGTTAATTTAGTATTGAGTTTAAAAAATCCCCTATAGAGTTACCTTGCCCGAATATTATCTAAATTAAATTAAATTAGATCCTTAATATTAATAAGGTTTAATTATTAAACGAACGTCTTATGCTTTTAATAAGGCAGAGCCTTTGTTAAGCTGTCTGCTATTATATCCGCAGTAGGGACCTATTTAATATTAATCCTTCCTTTATAAACTTCCTAGTGGAGCTAGTGGTGATGGATATTAATATATCAGAGCTTAGTATTAAGCTTAGCGTCGCTTTTAGTAAGGAGTTATATTGTCTGTATATTATCGCAGTAGATTACTTGCTTTTTATTAGTATTAAATCTAACTTCTTTAAAGAATTACTGCCACCAAATTAACTTAGTAGCTGCATGTAATAGAGCTAGGAGCTCTGCCTCCGTGCTTAATTTTATTACTAATTTTTGCTTAGTTAATCGCCAGTTAATTAGTCCTCTAAATAAGGTAAATAGGTAGCCTTTTATGCTCTTTCTATTAACTAGATTGTCTCTAAACAATATATTACTTACCTTTACAAAGATTTGGTTTATTATGTTCTCCTTTAAGAACTTAATTACAAGGGTCTTTAATTAATAGAGATAGGTAATTGCCTTTATAGCAGCTCCGTTATATATTAGTAATGGATTTTATAAGAATTCTAATAGCTTACTTGCCGTTTTTGCTATATCTAGATAGGTGATATTTGCTATATAGAGTATTAATCTAACCTTTCTCTAGTATAGATAGGTGTCCTACTTAGAGGCTTATTTTAGATTTAGGTTAAGCTCCTTAATTCCTATAGGTGTGTATACCTTATAATAATCTTTAACTTTAAAGCTTATCGCGATCTTATTAATATAGGAGTCCTAGCTAAGCTAAATCTTCCTATTCTCTTAGTTATAAATAATTTAAATCCCTAGGAACCAGGTAAGGTCACCTAGGTCCTTTATTTTATACCTTTTTATAAGGTGCTCCTTAAACGTTTTAAGCTTAAGTAGGTCCTTCTTCCTATAGGCAGCTGTGATATTGTTAATATAGAAGAAGACTATTAGCCAATTGTTATAATATAGGCAAGGCTCCTCCGCTACTAGCTTTAAGCCTTCCTTTTTTAGTATTATAGTTAAGTTGCTATGCCATAGTAGAGGTAATTATCGCAATTTATAGAGCGCTTGTTAAAGCAGTGGCACTTGCCCTTAATTAGAAATCCATCTAGACACTTAATATACACGACCTTATTAATCTCGCTGTTTATAAATGCGTTAATGGCGTCGCCCTACTAGCAATCTAGGTTAAATATTATAACAATAGCCATTAAGGCTCTAAACAATTTTGCTACTAGAGTTACAGCATATATATCCTTATAAACTAACTCTTATAAGTTACCTCTTGTGCAAAGATAAGCCTTAAACCTTATTAGATATCCATTGTTATTAATCTTATAGGTAAATACCCAGATAATAGGCATAGTTTTAATGTGGATTATCTTATTAACAACTTAGAACATTCCTTAATTTTAAAGGTCCGCGTATTCCTTTTTAGCAGTAGCCACAAACTCTTCCTTATATTAATGTCTTTAAAGCTCCTTCTAATTCCTAGGCGGCGGTAGGAGCTAATTACAGTATAGCTTTTTATAAAAGGTAAGCCCTATATTAAAGGCTAATCTTTAAGCTTAAAGGCTTTAGTTGTTAGTAATATCAGTAAGAAAACCTATATAGGTTTTTAATTAATTTTTAAGTCTCTTTCCTTTAACTATATTTTGCTTTTCTATATCTCTATTAATCTTCTTCTTTAGCTTAGCTTTATTAGTCAGAACTATAATATAGTACTGCTTCTTTGCTAAGGTCTTTAAGGACGGTAGTAAAGGCTCCGGTAAGTCAGGTTCTGGCGTCTTATTTAGGGTAGGAAGCCCTAGAGCTAAGTTATCTTTAGAGCTTAAATCTTATTACTTACTACTTTTAGTATTAGGCTCCTCTTAATTTCCACTAGAATCTACCTATTATTTTTCTTTAGTATTAACTCGAATCTTGTCTAGTGTTACGGCGCTGGTGGAAAACGGTGGATCTTGGCAGACGTGGATTATGGTAGACGCGAGTCACGTGACTCGAGGACCGCATAAAATATCGAGCGGCGCTGCTATTCTTCTCCTTCCTTTCTCTAGCTTTGGATCCTCGTTTATAGACTACCAATTGTACAGGCTTGCGCGTCCCTTATGCCGTGCTCGTGCCTTGATTAACTGAGTCGCTAACATTATCCAAAGCTCATACTACTCTCTCTTCCTGAGAAGGAACTCAAATATATCTATAAGGCCATGAACAGGACAAGAACAAAAGAATAGGACCCTAAGGACATCACCAGGACCATAAGGACAGGATAGAACCCTAAGAACCAAAAGAACATAAATAGAACGCGAAACCTAAGAATAGGATACGCATGGACCAGAACCCCTAGAAAAATAAATAAACACTAGAAATTACCTAATACCCCTACTACTATGCTAAGAAATACAGCAGCTGGCAAAGCCGCTGTAGGACCCGCAAATACCTCTAATAGTAAAACAGTCGCCATCTCGACCCCCCAGGAAGAACTCGCAGCAGCTAATACCAAAATTAAACGGCTTTAAGAGCTGCTTAAAACCAGAGACACCCCTGCACCTAGTAAGGAGTTATTAGACACCTATAGACTTGCTATAGTCCTTAAGGCCCTAGCCCAACATATAGCATCAGCATTGTCGCAGTCCGCAAAGGTCGCGGACCCCCCGTTGCTTACGGACGGAACTAACCCTACGTTTAACAATTGGAAGCTTTAACTGCAAGACAAGCTTAAAGTTAATACAGACTACTTCCCTACTGCTTAAGCTAAAATGGCCTACGTCTTTAGCCATACTAGTAGGGACGTACAGACGCATCTACGTCCGTAATATGCCTAGGACTTAGCAAACCCCTTCCTCTCTAAAGAAGAGATGATTAACTACCTATCTTCTATTTATAAGGACCCCTTTAAGATATAAAACGCCCGCCTTAATTATAAAGCCCTTAATATAAAAATAATAGAGACCTTTTTGGCCTTCTAAACCTACTTTCTATACCTAGCTAGCTAAGTTTAAGTTCCCTATAAAGACCTAATACTAGACCTCTTTGACAAGCTCACCCTAGACCTATAGTGCGCTATACTGCTAGTTTTTACTACTATATAGACGCTAAAGGTACTTACGGACTACTGCCTGGCTATTAATTAAGGCCTCTATTAAATTAAGGCATAAGCTGAGCGGTATAAAGCCAGAAACTCTTCAAACCAGACCATAAGCGCTACGAGAACGGCCTATAGTGCCCTAGCATAATCGGCAACTCCTACAGCACCAGCCGTACAGCCCGCCGTCAATTCAGCAGCTAGCCGCGCAGCTAGCCCTGCCGCAGGTCCGGCGCATACTTGGCCTATATACAGCGACCCCTATAGACAGGCCCTTAGTAATTAGGGGGCTTGCTTCTTATATGGCCAAAAGGACCACTTTGCTAAGGACTGCCTGATAAAGGCAAAAACGGACAAGGTTCTGTTAATATAGGAGGACAGCGCAGAGTTGGAAAAAGAGAAACCCTAGAGGAAGACTCCTCTCTAGGGTTAAAAGGGATTAACATATTACATATTAATCTGGGTCGGCTAGTTAGTAGAAGAAGCTGCACTATCCCTTATACTTTATTTCGCAATAGATATCAAGTTTTAACCTCTGCTTTAGCTAACTCTGGAGCAAATGCCTTTGCCTTAATAGACACTCAGTGCGCTATAAAGCTGGCCGAATTTTTAAATGCGCCCTTTAAGGAACTGCCTAAACTAGTTCCTATTCGCGGGTATAACAGAAGAATAGGGCTATCTATTATAACTATCTTACAGATCCACCTCCGTGTTAACAGATAAAGGTAGTATAATATCCCCTTTCTTATTACAGACCTGGGAAGCTATAATATAATCCTAAAAAGAAAATGGCTAGCCTATTTAGGCTTACAGCTTAATATACGGAATAGACAGCTCCTCTAGCCTAAATCTCTACCCCTAACCCCTTCCTTTATAAAAGAAATTAGTATTATAATAGAGAACCTTATACGGCCCTAGATTAATACCATCTACTAAGCCAATACTATGCGTAGAGACTAGGCCTTTAAGAAGGACGTATAGCTTAATCCGCAACAGATTTATATACTACACCGCCCCTAGACTACCTATGTTACGCCACCCGCACTAGAGACCTAGGAAATTAGTAGTAACCTAGCCAAGTCCCCCATAGAGAACTTAGGCCCTACGCAGCTATAAAGGAAGGCCAGGAATACCGGACGCCATACTAAACTAATAGACTGGAAGGACAACTTATAGAAAATGGAACGTAAGCTAAGGAAGACTATAAACCCTATACCGCAAAATACGGCCCGATAAAAGTCCATAAAGAAACCTATGGACCTTCCCCTAGTTAATATCTGCTGCATCAGCGCCATAGGATTCTATTAGAACTTGGTCTAACCTAATACCATTACCTTTACCACCAGCTTATATAAAATTGATTAAATAATTAAGGAAAAGGAAAGTAAGCTTAGCGGACAGGAAGGCAAGCTTATAGATAAGGAGCTAGTAGAACAGAAACTACCCCATTAATACTAGAAATTCAAGAACATATTCTTAAAGGCAGTATCCAATATACTTCCGCCTTACTAACTGTATAACTATAAGATTAAGATCGAGCCAGATAAGGAAAACACCCTCAGCTATAGCCCCCTTTATCAGCAATCTACTGCCAAATTATAGGCTATAAAGTAATATCTTATTAAGAACCTGGATAAGGGCTTTATTAAGCCTAGCAGTTAAGTCCCTTTCGCCTTACCAATTCTCTTTATTAAAAAGCTAAACAGAGGACTTTGTTTTTGTATTAACTACCATAAGCTAAACAATATAACCCGCAAGGACCGCTATCTACTACCCCTACTCAATAAGACACTGGCCCAAATAAGTAGAGCTAAAGTTTTTATAAAGCTTAATATCCGCTAGGCCTTTTACCAAATTAGAATAGACCCTAGATCTATAGATCTTACTATATTTTAGACCTGTTATGGAATGTATAAATACAAGGTACTTCCTTTTAGACTAACTAATAGACCAGCTATGTACCAGCGGTATATAAATAATGTACTCTTTAACTACCTTAATAACTTCTATATAGCCTACCTAGATAATATTATAATTTACTCTAAGAACGAGCTGGAATATAAGGAGCATGTTTATAAAGTCCTATAACGGCTCCGTAAGGCTGGTCTCTAGGCTAATATTAAGAAGTTAGAATTTAGTGTTAAGTATACAAAGTACCTAGGGTTTATTATTAGTATAGATGGAATTAAGGCTAACCTAGAGAAAACGGCTGTAATTAACCAGTGGACACCCCTATAGACCGTAAAGGGGGTATAATTATTTTTAGGTTTCTATAACTTCTACTAATATTTTATTAAGAACTATAGTAGGATTGCCTAGCCTCTTAACTACCTTACTAGGAAAGACTAGCCCTTCTACTTTAACGCCATATGTATGCAGGCCTTTAATGAGCTTAAAAAATGGCTGGTATTGGCTCCTTTACTCGCCCACTTTAACCTAGAATGGCCCTTAATGCTAGAAACGGATGCCTTAGATGGCGCAATAGCTAGTATTTTTTCCCAGAAGCAACCAGACGGAGAATAGCACCCTATTGCATACTATTTAAAGACTATAATAGATACTAAGCTAAACTACTATATCCATAACAAAGAAATGCTGGCCATTATCTTTAGCTTTTAGCACTGGCGTATGCAGCTAGAGGGGACCCCTAAGCCTATTAAGGTAGTTTTAGATTATAAGGCCCTAGAATACTTTATAATAACTAAGGCTCTTACGGCCTAATAGGCATGCTAGGCGGATATCCTATCTTAGTTTAACTTCTTAATTATATACAGACCAGGCGCTATAAACCGTGCGGATGCTCTTATAAGGCGTGAACAGGACCTAGGTAACCAGACGGCTATAAAGATCTTATTATAGACCTAGACACTACTATGACCAGAGCACCTTGACCCCCGGATATAGGCAGAACTAAGTATAGACTTCTTAGGCACTAAAATGTATCCTATTAACCCCTTAGGATTTGACCTTATTAACAAATTGCTGTAGATAAACCGTACAACCTCTTCTCTATAGGAGTACTGTAAGAAGGCAAAGAACGTTACTAGCCCCTAGTCCCTTAAAAACGGATTACTCAAGTATTAAGAACGGCTAGTAGTAGTAAAGGAATAGAACTTATGGACTTGGCTTATTACTAAAGCACATGCCTAGGTCTTTATGGCCCACCCTAGAAAGAATAAGACCCGCAAAATTATTAGTAACCGATATTACTGGCCCGGAATGGTTATGGACATTAACCGTTATGTACGGAACTGCAATAACTGCTATAGGTCTATAATTCTGTGAGATAAGACCCTAGGACTATTAAAGCCACTCCTAATACCAGAACGCCCCTAGCAGCATATCTCTATGGACTTTTATGAGCTGCCTATAGACCGTAATGGATATAATATGGTAATGATCCTAGTTAACCGTTTTAGCAAGCGCCCGTTCTTAATCCCCTATTACAAGGATATTGATGCTAAGGAGGTAGCCTAACTATATATCCATTATGTCTACCGAATTTACGGACTACTAGATACTATTATATCTAACCATGGGCTGCAGTTTATATTAGCCTTCTGGAATAAGTTTACTTGGATCCTTGGCATTAAGCTAAAGCTTTTTATAGTATACTACCCCCAGACAGACGGTTAGACGGAGATTGTAAATTAATACCTGGACTAGAGACTCCGGCCCTTTGTTAGCTACTTTTAGGATAACTAGGGCGAACTACTACCCCTAATAGACTACGCCTAGGCAACCCTACCCCATAACTCTATGGGGTTTGCACCTATCTAGCTAGAAATGGGATATTTACCCTATACTAGCTTTGACTGGAATAGACCAGAAGGCCTATAGACTATACGCGAAAAACTATCTTATAAGAAAGCCTAGCAATACGCTAAACGCCTAGAAGAAGCCTGGACGGTAGCCTATAAGAACCTAGAAAAGGCCTAAAAATTAATAAAACAGTAGGCAAATAAGCATAGGCGCGAGCCTAACTTTACCGTGGATAATAGGGTCTGGGTTATAACAAAGAACTAAAAAACAGAACGGCCTAGCTGTAAGCTAGACTATAAGATAGCAGGACTGTATAAGATCCTTAATAAAGAAGGCAACTTGTATAAGGTTGAGCTCCCAGACTTAATTAAGGTTTACCCTGTCTTTTTACTAGATAAGCTATGGAAGGCTGCAAATAACCTACTACCTAGATAAAAGAATGAGCCTCCCCTACCAATTTAAGTTAATAGTGATAATAAATGGGAAGTTAATAAAATACTAGCCTGTAAACTAGTATAAGGAATGCTACAATACTGTGTTTAATAGAAAGGCTACAATCCAGACCTAACCTGGTACCCCGCCTGAAACTTTATAGGCTGCCCCTAGAAGCTTAAAGAATTCTATAACCAATACCCTAACGAACCTGGACCCCTAAAGTACCTTAATGAGTAGATGGAGTGCTGGTATAGCGAAGATAATAGGCTGCCTATTAAGCATAAAGACAAGAATACCTTATGGACATAATACGGACATACAAAGCCTGAGGGCAGGCTTTTTCAGAGGGGGGGGTAATATTACGGCGCTGGTGGAAAACGGTGGATCTTGGCAGACGTGGATTATAGTAGACGCGAGTCACGTGACTTAAGGACCGCATAAAATATCAAGCGGCGCTGCTATTCTTCTCCTTCCTTTCTCTAGCTTTGGATCCTTGTTTATAGACTACCAATTGTACAGGCTTGCGCGTCCCTTATGCCGTGCTCGTGCCTTGATTGACTGAGTCGCTAACATCTAGAGTCTTATTACTTTTATTAGATAACAATTTTAATTCGTCTTAAAGATTCTCTATTTAATAGATATTAATAATTTCTAACATTTGGTTAGTTTTTACTTAAAGTATATTTACAAGATCTAGCTATAAGTTATTATAGAGCAACTACTTATTAAATTTTATATCTTTTGTTCTAATAACCTTCTTCTAACTTAAAATATAGATTTGGAAGATATTCATTAAATTATACCCTACCAGATATCCTATATAGGCCCTTAGCACGAGCTTATTTAGGCGTAAAATATTATATTTAAGAGGATAGGCCCTATAGCTATAGACTTATAGGTATCCTATATTGGGTTTTAGTGGTATTATACCTATTACTAATTGGATTTTCTTAAAAGGTATTTTCTACCTAAGTCTTCTACTAGGCGTCTAATTAAGTAGATAGGTAGCTGCTTTATAGGCTTCTAGCATTAGCTCTTCTAGTAGATGGGCCTTAATCCTTATATACTGAGCCTTCTATATAATCACCCCCCTAGATTGTTCTGCTAGACTATTCTATAATTAAGTATTAGGTGCTAATCTTTTAAGAGTAATTCCTTATTTAGCTATCTAATCCTTAAATTTACTCTAAGAGACGTCTCTCTATCTATATGGATAATGGCTACCTTGAAGCCGTATTATTATTCAATAATATTGTAATATATAATAACTCTTTAGGTAAGGGACAACTTCTTAACTATTATGTCTACCTTATTTATTCGCGTTGCGTTATTAAGGAAGTATACCGCGTACTTATTGCTATTAAATACAACTATTCCGGGTATTAAATTAAGGTGGATTTTATAGAAAGGAACTGTTAACTAGGTTAGTGTTTTTTTAGATATTACCTTGTAAGCTTTACTTACTCCACACGCTTTACATTTTACTATTGTCGGGCCTTTTAGAATCGCGCCCATTACTAACTTTTTTTTTTTTAATATCGGTTGTATTATACTACGTACAATACTGCGCATGCAGCCTCGGGCTATGGCGCTATAGTTCTATATACATGAATCCTTTCTAGGCAGCTTAACATATACTAGTAGCTATGTCCTAATAGTTTATAAACCCCTAAGGGTTTATAGCTCCTTAGTAAAATACTAAGTTACTACAACTACTAGGGAATGAGAAAACGGTAGGAAAAACTATAGGAAATCCTAA
>Ga0307507_10011863_pt1 | contig 10897 bp, 3 predicted proteins | sample 7_EM_MG_FD_207223 | JGI IMG/M metagenome (GOLD analysis project Ga0307507, IMG submission 207223) | Populus trichocarpa ectomycorrhiza microbial communities from riparian zone in the Pacific Northwest, United States - 7_EM | ecosystem: Host-associated > Plants > Roots > Unclassified | place... | reverse complement strand
TTTCAGTACTAAGAGATATACCCAGACATATGACAATGATTATCTACTATGACGTCTTTGTACCAACTTGAGGTAGAGTATTATAATATGTTAATATTATATAGCTATAGCTATCTCTTAAAATTAGTTGTCAATTTGTTAGCCTAGCAATAACTGTCAAGAATTAGCTTATTTAACTTTAGTTCTTTTTTATAATAGTTTCCTTGATAACAAGGGAACTCTTGTTGTGCTATATACATCACTGTTTATACATGAATAATAATGCAATTTTTCTGAACTCTTCAATCTGATACTTTTAGTATCTCACAGTATATTTTTATTTATATATCCTCTTGATTATTACATATAATTATTTTATAATAATAATATTATTTTCTTATATTTTCTTTACCGCAATGATCTAAATTATTTACTTGTAATATGTTGAGTAAAAGCACGTTTGCTTGTTATTTTTTTCTGTACTAAACAAGGCTAGAGGCCTAAAAAATAACTCGACTTAATTATTTCCCTCTCTTTTTTAAACAACCAAACGTCATTACTAATCCAATGCCTATAAAAAATAATACTCTTAGCTGATTTCTGCTCTTATCTTTAGGAATATTTGAAGATGAATAACTAGCCATTACAAGATATGAATAATTTTCAAGAATACACCAAAGAATGCTACTTCGAATATGTTTTTATTAATTAACGTGTGTGTAGTTTAGAAATAGAATTAACATTGCAATTATTTAATTTATCTAAGCTATATATATATAAAAGATCCAAACGCAGACTGAATTCCAGTTCAGAACAGGTTAAATACTAGAACCAAACACCAGAAGATGTTGATGCTTGCAGCTAATACATGAAAGCGAGCCAGTTGGCCATCACATTCAACCTAGTCACATCAAAACGTTAAATCGAAAATACCATCAAATTCTCATCACCGTCCACTCCATGTTCACCGTTGACCAGAACACAGTTCCGAAACGAGACAAATAAAGAGAAAGAATCGAGAATAATTGCCACCCCCTCCTTGAGATTTGTGACATTCTTCTTTGATCATCCTCTGGAATTAGGAAACGGTGCCTCTCTATCATGAATTACTTCATTACTTATACTGTCATCGATCAGGGTCAAATGCTAACGACAAAAGTTGTTTGAAAATTCTGGCAAACTAAACTAGCCCCGATCGAAGGATGACATTCCCAAAAGAGACTGTACAAGGACCAAAATCAAGAGTTTTAGAGGTCATGGGCTAGATTGATCACAAGTTCAATATTTTTAACAGATTAATTAATCCCACTTCTTTTCTTCTGCCTTGTGATTATTTTTTGCGAATTTGGCATGCGGATTAAGACGTCCCAATTATGTACGCAGTAAATCAGGAGGATGATTTGGTAGTTAAGAAAATTTGCTGTTTTTTTATATATTTAAATCTTAGTTTTGACTGATGTATTTTAAGAAAGGATTTAATTAGTCTTGATTTACATGTAATTAAGTTGATATAAGAATACTTTTATTGTTGGAAAAAAGAAAAGTTATAGCAGAGATTTAATTCACGGTTAGCTAATTTATCCATGAATTAGAGAGTGATATGACCTGATTTATGAACCGTTAATTTCCATCCCTTCATGTATCATAATATGTGAAAATTGAGTTTCCAAAAGAGAATTCATATGCCAGATTCTAACAGCCATTGATGTACCGTTTATTTTTGCAGTGTAAAGGTATTTTTTTTAATTTTTTAATAATTTTTATATATTTTTAGATTGTTCTAATATACTAATATTAAAAAAATTAAAAAATATTATTTTAATATATTTCTAAATAAAAATACAATAAAAAATAATCACTAAAACAACTCAAATATCAGAAACCGTGAGTGAAGCTCAAATGAGTTTTGTCGAGCTAGTATGTGATTATAACCTCAAATTTCTCTCAAATAAAGTAGAACCTCGAGTGGACTCACGGCTAACATACGGAGCATATTAACAAATATGATACTTTAATATGGACAGTACCGAGTCTAGCAATTTCTTTTCATTCCACAAAATAGCTTAACACAAGCTATATATATATGTTGCCATTCTTGTTGCTGGTCTGTGCTACGATTTATATCCTGTCTGGTATAATTTATAATAATTTTTATTATTATTTTTGAATCATAATCTAAAAGCTAATTTCATAAAAATTAAAAAAAAAAGTTAAAATGATTTTAAGTTAGAAGTATGTTTGGTAAAAATAATTCAAATCATTTTTTTAAAATGATGTAATATAAGTTATAATCTATAAGTTAAAAGATAAAAAAAATTGATGAAATTAAAATTTCAACTTAATTTTATTATATATTTTTTATTCAAGTAAATAATTATTTCTAATCGAACATGCTTATGACTTTTACATAAGTCAAAATTAGAAAAAAAAAATAGCTTACATCAATTAGCAAAATTAATATCAAAACACAATATTAATTCATTAACAGCTGAAATTATAACTTTTATTCGAATTTATTACGAAGCTTCAGTGAAAAACAGAGCATTGTAAGCAAAATAGATTCTATCCATTTCTATTGCTGTAGTTTTCTTCTCTTTCAAGATTCAAATAAAAACCGGTTTTTTCTTTTAAAAAAAAACCTAGCTCTGTTCAAAACCAATGACTCGTCACACAAACACAGACGACGGGTCATTTAAGTCCTCGTCGGGGATGTTGATATGCTTTTCTCCGGTCATATGTCTTTAGGGTTATATTATTAGCTGGTTTTATCCATTTTGTCTATCTTAGGTTTATATTTCTCACTCCTACCTTAAGGCTAATCATGGCGCAGGCTGGTTAGATGATTATACCGATCGTATATCTGGACACTGGAGTCCCTCACTTCTATCGAAGACAAGCAACTGGAAGGATTTCATAAGAATTCCCTAGCTTGGTAATCCATCCTTCCATTTTAGTTGATTCTCTAACCTATCATTTTAGTAGATATTTCAATGCAATCCGACAAAAACACCGTCGTTTGAAATTTTAAAATCTCCACCTAATTTGTTAAAAATTAGTTTGAAAAATCAAATGATCATATGATGCTAAAAACCATTTCTATTTCATGGTTATTTTTTTCGAGGTTAGATTTGAGTTTTTCACACATGGGTATTTTCGCTGGTTTGCATGAAATTAGAATGAACTAAAAGGATACAGCAACTAAATGGATATGAATAAATTAGAAACTAAACTTAAGATATAATATAAGTATATATTAACCTTATGCCAGTATAATTTAATTTTTATTATGGTATCATATGTTTGAGCGAGTATATACACCTAGAGAATAAAATAATAATATCACTAATTCAGACCCAGTATATATATGTTCGACAATGAGCTGAGCTCAAGTCAGAGTGGTTCTGACAGTACGCCAAATTCATTTCCTCTAGGTATATGGCTACACACCAGACCCAATTGGACTTAGAGATACATTTAAGACCATAAGGTTCTATCTTCAGGATATTTACATGAATTGTTTTTGTTTAGGGTAATCATTTCCCTACCTATATAGATGTATAAAAAATCTATAAATAGATCTATTATTTTTTTCATCTCATTAATGATATTTAAGAGATATTTATTTCTTATTAATGCCATCAAAATCAAAAGACTTTCTATTTTTTTTGTTTTCTAAAAAATGATAAGATTCAAGAGTTATAAATAACACCTTAATCATTTATGTAAAATATTCACTTTTTTCTACTCCAAAAAATTATCTATTTCAGAGCATTAATCATAAAATATCAAGAATAAATATTTTTATTCTTAAAATTTAAAGTTTCTACTTTTATTTATTATAATTCACATTAAAAAAATTTATTATCAGAACGCTTTTAAATCCCACTAGCATAAACTATTGTTTTTATAGGTAACAAGAATAGTATCATCAAGTTTTGCACTTCCTTTGCTATAAGGAAGGAAATAAAGACATGATTAACCACTAATTTAAATACCAAATAAATTATTCATTGAACATATTAAATTTTGCAGGATATCATCATAAATTAGTCCTTCTAGTTTTGTAAAATAAATTAAATAAGTTTGTAGTCTTAAAAAAAACTAATTAAGTAATCTTTTAATTATTATTGATCGAGCTTAATTTAATATTAATTTATTTCTCTTATTTTGTCATCAATCTTTTCATATTATTTATTTATTTCCGTACCTTTTCTATTTCTCAAAACAAACAAAAATCGGAACAAGGCATGATATTAATGTCATGGACTAATTAATTATTATTTTTAAAATTTAAAAATAATATAATTTGTTTTTCTAATTAAAAAAATAATTTATAAATATTATATAAACTAAAAAATAATAATTTTACTGTTCATCACCTCCCAAAACACTATTCTTTTTAATATAACCCGCAACCAAGCATAAACAGTGGTCTAGTTTACTCCGATTTAAAGTAGCTGCGTAGAATCGTAGATTGAGAGTCCGAGACCTGAGGCTGAGAGCAGACCAGCTAAGGCTACCCTCCTCTACCAACTCAGCCCTATGAAAAGAAAAGGAGGTGTTCTTGAGAATTATTCCAAACACCATCAAAATGGGGAGAGAATAGCTTTCCAAAATTAGAAAAGATTAGAAGCTAATCACATTTGCTAAACTGTAAAGTGCAATTTCTTAAATCACCGATTTGATATGATCTCTTCGTGTCTCCTTCCTCTTGGACTTGGATTAAACAAAACTTCCTCATTAGAAGCAATCATGCTTAATTATTATTGCATAAAGATCAACATCCTTCTAGAACTTGTTTAGGGCTACTTTTGAAACCTAACCTAGCTAGCTAGAACATGACCAGAGGAGAAGAGAGTCCCTGCCCTTTTCTTTCCTACCACATGGGAAACAACATTACACTATAAATTTATAATGAAGTTTGTGTTTGGTGCTGTGCTGGAATATATATCTTAAATGTGTTTTTTAATTAAAAATTTATTAAAATAATATTTATTTTTTATTTTTTATACTAGCACAATAAAATTATCTAGAAATATTTAAAAAATTAATTTAATATTAAAAAAATACTGTAAGAAACAAACTATAACATGCAAATACAGTTAACAATTTAATAATTGTAATTTAATAATTTCCACAATCATTCAATTAGATTTGCGTACAAGAGATATGTAGCGTGAAGAAATCTTTGGTTCCGTGGCCCTGATGCCATCTCTGTAACATGCAAATACAGTTAACAATCGATCCCACGTTGAAAAATAAATATAAAATTTATTTATTCAGATCATTCAGACAATTTTAATATGAATTCTTAACAATTAAGTAAGTAATCCCAAGATAATAAATCTGTGGTCCAGCCTGGTGCTTAAGAAATTACTCAACGTGCTACAATTACACGTCTGAACAATTTGTTCCGTCCATATAGCCTTCATCGCCAATTTTCCATGCTGTTAGCTCCTCTGAAATGCAAAAACGGAGAAAGATTAACAAAAAAGTAAAAGTAATTAAGAGATAATAATGAGGAGGAAAGGTGGTGGGGGTACTTAATTACTAGATCATGCTTGCCATTCCAGTTCAGTTGTGTTTTTAATACTTTTTAATACTTATTAATCTGTAAAAATTAACTTTTAAAAAATAAAAAAAATATAAATTCAATTTATTTTTAAATAAAAAACATTTTAAAATACAATCTAAAACTAATCTTCGTTAACACGAAGGGTCGTGTTTACCAAGAGGAAATTATTGGAGGTCTGAAGAGGTGAAATTGGGACCCACAAAATGTACGGCTCCATGCCACCTCCGTTAATTTTGGTAGGGGTCCCACTCTATTATTATTCCTCGCCTTTCTCTCGAGCACCGTGCCTTGTCCCTTGTCTGCCCCTTTCTCTTTTAGATTATTAATTGTTAATTACCATTGCTAGCTCCTTGCTTTACTGATCATTAGGGTAATTAATAATTTAATTGTTCTGTAATTTTGTTTAATTTAAAATATCTTCATGAGAGAAAGTTGATGAGTTTATCTCTCTGAATCACGTGCATACAGCTTCTTTAGGTCGCTTCAATTAAATTAATCACCGACCATGACCATGACCATGTCCGTACACATGAGCCACTTCTATGTTATCCTTCGGGAATCCTGCCTTTTTGTTTTTTACCCCCCTTTCTTGTTATTTTTCACTTCCACTTTAAAACTTGTTTTGTACTCTTTTGGGTTGCATTTCAACCCGGTTTTTTATTTATTAAATTTTGATTTTTAAAAAAATAAAAAATATTATTTTAATATATCTTTAAATAAAAAATACTTTAAAATACAATACCTTCAATACTTCCAAGTGTTCACTCTTCGAATACTAAGTTTTGGAATGTGAAAATTATTGCTGAATTTTTATCCTTTTCCCCTTTATATTCCACCTCATCGCTCGTCTATACTTGTGGTCTCTATAATGAATCAAGAATAACCCAGGAAATGCTCAGCCTGGAACACAAACTACTCCTTTCGTGCTGTATATTCTTAACAGCAGTGCTTCTTCCTCTCTGCCACCACTTATTTAGTTTCTTAAGGTTACAGATTTATTCGAATATGACATACGATTAATCTTGGAAAAGCTGGATTTCAATTTTTACTGCCAAGGGCTCAGTACGTTTTGAAATCAAACCTTCCAGCACTGAAAAGGTGAAACGGAACAGTATGGTAAATTGGGTTTTAAAATCCTCTTAAAATGTGTAAGGCGGCATCCCAATTCCCAAGTGTTCAGGTCTGCAGGAACGCGTCTCTCTTTTTTTTTTAAAAAAAAAAAAACATTGCAGGGAGACAAGCTCTAAACTATACTCTTAAAATTAAGAGTCGCCATGCTAGAAGGTAAATAAAATTTTACTCAAATTAACATCAAAGGACTCTTGCAAAGAAATTCAAAAGATCTAATCGTTCTTCTCTTGATTACAAAATTACAATGTTTTAATTGTTTTTAGGGGGCATACTTGCTACTGTTTTCTCAAGGAAGTCGTAGAAATATATATTATCTGTAATTAATTCATATTTGCATGCGATAGAAGATACACTGCTATCTATTTTTGGGCGTGGCAATTTTTTATCAATGGAGATGAACCTTGACAAGTATATAAAAAAAAAACTAGGATTTTAATTCTTCAAAACACATCACATCCAAGTTGGAATATGTGTTATTTTGAGAATTTCAAGCCAGCAGCAAATTTTATGCGTTGCTTTTCGTTAATTTACTAAGCATGCAGGATCCAAAGCACTTGCATGGAGCATGACCGCTGCCTGTAAACGATACACAACCCAATCATGCAAATTCTTTCTTAAAATAACTCAATCTGACCTAATCCATGTAAATCAGTATAATTTGGATGATTAGCATGGTGTAACTTGTAATTGTAATTTATTCGATTCATCTATACGTGAAACAGCTCCTGATTAATTCATATGCATTTCAAAAATAAAAATGTTCGATAAAATTAATGCTTACTTCAAAGAAAAATATATATAAAAAACGAAATTAAATGCATTATTTCAGACAAGTTGATTAAGAAAGAAAATCCATCGATCATGTACATTTTTTAATACTTCGCTTGTAATCAATTAAAATAAACACTTTGTTATAAACACGATATAACCAAACAAACCATACAATTAATCAGCTATGTAAGCTGCTCTTCAAATGTTTTTGGCTTGATCGAACACCAGATTTGAACCATATATGAGATTAATAAAAATGACTGTTATTTTTAAGTTTTATTGTGTTTTTGATATTGTGGGGTAAAGTGCTTTTTAAAATTTTTTTGTTTAAAAGATGTATGAAATAATTTTTTTTATTAATTTTAAATATTAAAACATAAAAATCTTAAAAAAAAAACACTAAAAAAATTATCACATGATGAAATCAAAAGCAGTTGAAAACGCAATCCAGGCAAGCACATGGGGCTCGAGAATTTTCTTAGCGAATCCCCCAGCACAATCATTGCTGACTTTTTGTGATGAATGCGTGCAAACTCTTCCAAAACATCTCATTATAAAAAATAAATACAGATATCTTCTATATAACGGAACAAGTAGCTAGTGGTTCAATATATTTACAAGGGGAGAAGAGAAGAAAAGTGAAAGTGAAGACAAATTTATATTAGATGTAATGTTTTTTTTTTTTTTTTAATTTGGTTTTCATGTGTGAAAGTTGGTCATCACCCTATAGTCAGATTGCAAGGTACTATATACAAGGAAAAGTTTTTTCTTTTTTAACGTGATTAAGGAAAACAATTTCAATGCTTAGGGTTGAAATTAATCCTCCAAAGTTTTTTTCTTGTCTGCCCTCACAAATCTCTCCCTTTTTTTTTGGTTTTTGTTGCTTTTGTCAAAGAACTCCACTCGTATTTCCATTGCTAGCATGCTTTTCAAATAAAACGTGATTAAATGCACTTGTCAATCGCATTTTAAGCTGTGATCAACATCATTTCTCACTAAACTGTCAACCTTTTCTGCTTTTTCTCTGTTCATCCCATATATACCGTGCAAATTGTCAAATGATTAAAAGAGGATCTAATGAGGAACCCTGGAGACAACAAATCAAGGGCTTCCATTGTGGTGCCGATGGCTTAGCTTTTCACGGTTCAAATTAAGTTCAAACCATCAATGCGTAACTCATAACAAAATGGTTGCAATATGCAAAGGGCTGACTCTTAATTCCACATTCAAGTGTTTGTACTCTCCAGTCCCTACTACTTGTACTCCAGTGATTGATTTATTGTTCGTGTTCCCATTAACGTTCTGGGCACACACACCTCTCTTTTTGCCTCTGAGCTCTTGTCGCCTTTATACGAATAAGCCTCAGCTGGACCCTATAATAAATGAGATTAAAAGTTGGGCTCAACAACTTGGGCTAGCTAGCCGTATGGTTCAATTTCAAGTACACCCAAAATGGGTTGTTTGTTGTTCTCTTTCACAAATTCGGCCTACCTTATCCTATCCCTAGAAGGATACGAGTTGTGGTTGTTCAACCAAAAAAAGATGCCGGAGGGAGTTTTGCGATGGACGTGGAAGCGAGAGAGAAGATTGTCAGGCAGGCAAGGCAAGGCAGCCCAAAGGGAGGACGACTTTTACCGCGGCATGTGGCTAGGGAGAGAATTAGAGTAGAAGAAACAGGAAAAAAAAAAGTAAACGGAGTGGGAAAGAGGAGACAGGCAAACTATTTACAGATCACAACTCCATACAGAGTCACCCTCAAGACCCAACACGCACAAACTCAAGCACTAACAAATAGACTTGAAAAAAAAAATCCACTTTTTTCGAAAAGAAAGCGGCGCTCGCAGATCCTCTATCTATACACGCCACGCCTACTCTCTCCCTCACTCTCTGAATATTTTCTTCTTTTTTATCTCCATATCTCTGACAGTAGCAATCGTTCATAAATTTCTCCTAGCCAGTTATTACTTGTTGCTGTTCTTGTGTCACTCAATCTATAGGCATAACTAGCCAGTCACCCACTCTCACTTTTCACATAAATAAAAATAAAAAAGGACATATTCTAAAACAAGTGCATTGTCATGCAGTGCGTGAGGCTCATTGCTTTTCTTTCCAGTTGTTTCAACAATCCAGTCCCAAGAGATTGTTTGATTGGATCGACCAGATCTTACCTTTCCAATTTCAATTCTAGTTCACCAGAACGACACCACATTTGTTGAGAATTGAAATCGATATTCCATCGTTAATATTAATTATTTAAAATAAGATCCAAAAACGGTATTTCTTATAAATATAGACTTAATAAAGAAGATATACGCAGGATAAAATCGTTTAAAAACAATTAATTTAATGATACACAGCTTTTAGAATCGTCGAAGAGCAGAGTGAGAGTACTGTAGGTGATATCAATGCAATACAGGAGAGCACAGAGATATACTAGGGAAGTAGGGAAGAAGCAGAGGGGACAGCTTTTAGGGAATAGGTGACACACATGACGAGGCAGCTGACACTTAATTTCCCTCGAGCCCTGTGTTCTGAGGCTAAGTTAACCACTAATACTACACTAGCCTCTCCACGTCACTACAGTTTTGCGGTTTTCTTCCGACTCCCTTTTTGTTTCTTTCCTTCCTCTAACACGACGATGAGTCATGGAGCACGCGCACTTGTTTTCTCCGTCATACACGCTCTGTGTCTTTGCTTTCCACACTCGGCATTATCAATGCCGACAAAAACAATTGATTTTCCATCCACTTCTTTCAAACTCTCATCGGCAATCTTTAATTAAAAAATATTACTATTACTATCAACTTCCTTCGATATCAGGACGATGCCAGCATCTCAGCTTATGTTTATGCTCTACTTCACTTCATGTCTCTCTATATCGAGGATGTATTCAAGTGGTGAAATGTGTTCCAGAAAATAATAAAAAATTAATATATTATTTAACAGATTAAATTATTAAATTGAGATGGTTTTTTTATATGGTATCAAATTTTTTATGATCAAATAGTCACTATCTCTATTTATTTAATAAAAATTAAGTAAATGATTATGTGAACTTGTGCAAGTTTTAAGTTTAAAGAATTTTTATTTGAGAGAATGTATTAGAGAACAATATAAAATCAGAATTTTATTTAACTATTTAAACTATTGAATTGTGATGATTTTTCAATAAAATATTATAATAAAAGTATCTTCCTCCATTATATTAGTGATTACTTTTCTTACTTTGGACGAGACTTGAAAATGGAAGAGGCCGCATGAACGAAAATAGGGATGCACGTAGGCATGATTATCTATCTATGCTGGGTTACTATAAAAAAGAAGGAAAAAAATCTGGGTTTTTCTCGTTTAAAGACACAGACTTCTATATACTATGTTATGTTTTTAAGAAGAGAGATTGGTTTGATCGAAATCATATCCTGACCCGACAGACAATTCTGG
>Ga0307507_10011860_pt1 | contig 10899 bp, 14 predicted proteins | sample 7_EM_MG_FD_207223 | JGI IMG/M metagenome (GOLD analysis project Ga0307507, IMG submission 207223) | Populus trichocarpa ectomycorrhiza microbial communities from riparian zone in the Pacific Northwest, United States - 7_EM | ecosystem: Host-associated > Plants > Roots > Unclassified | place... | reverse complement strand
GATCCAATGATAACCAACCGCAAGCGCGCGAGGCTTGTGGTGAAAGATCTACGAGACGTTGCTGGGCTTTCCTTTGCGTGTGTTCTATTTTTTTTTCACCATTGATCATACTTACCCACCCAATTAACACAGAAAAACTTACCAGATGAGTAGTGGTCGGAAAAAGGCAAAGGTTAACCTGAAATACCCGTGTACGTGCCTTGCTCCGGTGGATGCCTCTTGTAGTGGGGCGGTTATCGTTCGCGTCGAGGACGATGATTCGCATCCTATAGAGATTATCAAGGGCCAGAAGATCTGGGTGGAGATTAACCATTGATAGTGTGCGGTATTGTTCAAATGGTCTTCCCTATGCGTAGAACTGGATAGTAATAGATGCACAAACCGATGCCCCTTCTAATAGAATGCGCCCTCCCTTTGCTTGCTCGCACTGCAGATAAACACACCATGTTATCATTACAAGACAAGAATGATCTAAAAAAGTTCTGCAATTGTGCCTGCGCCGCCCTTCCCGAAATCAATGCTCACAAAGAGAAAACGTCTCTTGCTCGAAATCATTAATCCTGTCCAAAACAAAGGCTTTCCTCTCCTCCATAAGCTTGAGTCTGATCTGCTTCGCCTCCTCAAACCCAATTGGGAACTCCTCCACCCCCTGAAATATCAAATCTCTCAGCTCCGTCGGAAGCAACTTATCAAACCCACCCCCACGCGCAATCTCCTCCCTCCACCAATCCTTGCGTTGACACGGTACATTCGCTGAGCTGATAATCTTGATATTCGGATCGACCAAGAAAAGCGCAAGGATTTTCCTGTGTCCTGTCTTTGTCCGATCCACGAGCTCGAACGGTTGCACCTGATGTTGCAAAATATTGGGAAATGTCAACAGTCGACCTTCGCGCGTATCTACGCCCCCGACATTCTGGAACGTTGGCCCGTCCTGGGTGCACCCGAATACTGCGGGAAGCCACTCATGCTGGCACTGACGATACATGATTTTGCAGATCAAGGGGCCGCCAGTGTGTTGGCGAAATGCGAGGGATGACGAAGTGATGTTCGAGGACGAGTAATAGTAAAGCGCTGTTGCACAGATATGTTCGTTCTAAATTTTTTTAACACCCCGCGTATAAAAGAAATAATTATAACGCACCAGTTGACCTTCAACATGCCACGTCCCTCCAGCATATTCAGGCTTTTCCGGTGTTAGCTCAATATTCGCCAATTTGACAATTACTTGCAACCCCCTGATCCCAAATTCCTCCCTCAAATCAAACGGCGGAGGCTCTTGAAGAGGCCGAAAAACCTCTGGCTCGGGAAGCACGACCTTCCTTGTAGCCTCAATCCATTGCTCCCTCCTATCCCAGTACGACTGGGAATATCGTTCTTCTTCTCCTTCCAGTCTTTGCGGGCCCTCCGTTTCAGGGCCATATTCTGGGTCGGGATCATACTCCACCTCGTAATATGGGATCCGGAAGATCACATCGCGTCCATCTCGGTAACCCGGGCGAAAGTCTTGAGGTTGGTGTTTGTGATACCAGAGATGGACTAGAGGTGCCAGTGTGACGTTCCAAAGAGGGATGGAAGCGGTAATAATTTTTTCGATGATTCCGTAGAGCTCTTTATGTTTCGCTGGGTGTAGATTATTAATGTAACTTGTAATTCTGCGAACAAAATTTTCAGGAGATGAGTGAAAATGGCTCTAAGTCAAATCTCACCTGGCTTGCCTGTCGTCTTCCGAGATGTCCACTTCGCAAGGCAACCACTGGAAATCCGCGCTGAAGTTACCACCCGTAACTTTCCGCTTCTTCAGCACGTCACCCTCGCCACACTTTGCAATACAATCGTCTAACGTTGCGAACCCTTTACCCTTACCAAGAGCCCTCGTCCTACCATACACAACGGGGAACAGGCTCGGGTGAACCAAGTCCAGAACTTTCCCATCCGAGCCAGGATGCCAGTCCTTCACCCATCCTGGAACGTCTTCAAGACGCCGCACGGCAGTTTGCAATTCAATCTTGAGAGAGTGCGGAATAGCGGTGTCCGACTTCACCACGTCGCCGTTGTAAACCTTGATCGCGCCCCCTGGCGTCTTATCAAAACGCGTCGCCTTGTACTTCAACTCCTCCATGCACCACTCCGCCATACTCTCAGTAACATCTCTCCCAGGCGCAGCCAACGCTTCGGCCTTCCACCTAGCTCGTATCTCATCATTGAAGATCTAGCCGCTCACATATCATCAACAAACTACGTTACCATGGAATTAAAAGGAAACTAACCTTGGTGTTCCAATCGGCTTTATCAGTGACAGCGTTCATGATATGCAACATGGTGAACTCGCGCAGGGTGGTGAGCGGAAACTGTTTTGTCGATGCGTTGTGGTCAAAGAGAAGGGGATCATTATCTCTGTCATCGTCAAGGAGGTTGGGAAACAGATTATCAGGATCCGGTACATAGTCGAGGGGCTGGTCTAGTCCTGGGATGTCGGCGTTTGAAGCCATTGATGGTATGGGGAAGTGGATGAAGGAACCCGCTCGGACTTTGTACGTCACTTATTTTTCTCCCTTGTTTGGCTTTGTGGACGATGAAGTTATTATCTTGTAGAGAAAGCCTTGCGAAAACGAGTTTTCTACGAGTGAGAGTCCTGGAATCGAGACTACCTTCCCCTAGCAGGCCGTGGCTTCACTTGTTTTTTCTCCTCTTCCGGATGAGATCGTCCGTTTCAGCACAGTAGTACTCTACCCCAGCATTTCAACTCGAAGAGTCCGGGCTTCACCTTCTCTTCTGGATGAGATTATCCGTTTTAGCACCGCACACCCAAATTACGACGAAGTAAATTATCACCATCACCGAAAAAACATTCCCTGAATTTGCAATCCGCACACTATACTTTGCTGCAGCAAGAAAACCACCCAAAAGTTAGTTAGTGCTCACAAAGCGAAAACGTCTCCTCCTCGAAAATTTTCACCTCGTTCAAAACGAAGGCCTTCCTCTCATTCATAAGCTTCAGCCTCGTCTTCTTCGCCTCCTCCATCCCAATTGGAAATTCCTCCACCTCTTCAAAAACCAAATCCCCCACTTCCCTTGGAAGCACCGCATCGATTCCACCCTGACAACCGATTTCCTCCCTCCACCAATCCTTTCTCTGACACGGCACATGTCCGGAGCTGATGATCTTGATATTCGGATCGACCAAGAAGAGCGCCAGGATTTTCCTGTGGCCTGGCTTCGTCCGATCTTTGAGCTCGAACGGCTGAACTTGATGCTGCAGAATGTTGGGGAAGGTCAACAATCGGCCTTCGCGCGTGTCTACGACCCCAACGTTTTGGAACGTTGGTCCGTCTTGGTTACACCCGAATACGTTAGTGAGCCACTCCTACTGGTATTGTCTGTACATGAACTGCTCGCGCGTGAAGTCGCTGGTGTGTTGGCGAAACGCGAGAGATGAGGGTGTGATGTTTGGCGACGAGTAATAGTAAAGCGCTGTTGCACAGATGTGTTCATTCTACAAGACCATTGAAGACTCAGAAATTGACGAAAGGGGCCATGCAAGATACAACGTACCAGTTGTCCTTCAACGTGCCAAGTGCCTCCCCCGTATTCAGGCTTTTCCGGTGTAAGCTCAATATTCGCCAATTTAACAATGACCTGCAACCCCGTCCCTGCAAACTCCCTCCTCAAATCAAAGGGCGGAGGATCTTCAAGCGGTCGAAACACCCCCGGCCCAGGCAACACCACTTTCCTCGTATCCTCATTGTATCCTCAATCCATTGATTCCGTCGATCCCAATACGACTCTGACCACATGTCATCTTCGCCTTCAAGTCGTTGGGGGCCCTCTGTTTTGGGGGCATGTTCCGGATCTGGATCATACTCCACATTGTAGTATGGGATACGTAAGATCACGCCGCGTTTGTCCGAGTAGGTACGTGCTTCAACCCAACGAAAAATTGTGGTGATTTCATCGGCGCGGTTTTTGTGGTACCAGAGGTGAGCGAGTGGCGCGAGGGTTTTGTTCCAGAGGGGAATCGAAGCAGTGATGATTTTTTCAATGATGTGGTAGAGGTCTTTATGATTTTTTGGATGGAGATTGTTTATGTAACTTGTAATTCTTTAATTGAGAGCATCAACCATCAGAGATCCGTTGAGTATGAATTGTATAAATGGGGTCTCACCTCGCCTGCCCGTTACCTTCCGAAATCTCCACTTCGCAGGGCAACCATTGAAAATCTGCGCTGTACCTCTCATCCGGAGCCTTCTGCTTTTCTAACACGTCGCCGTCGCCACACCTCGCGATACAATTCTCCAATGTCACAAACCCTTTACCCTTCCCAAGAGCCCTCGTCCGCCCATAAACAACGGGGAACAAGCTCGGGTGAACTAAATCCAGTATTTTCTCACTTGATTCCGGATGCCAGTCCTTCTCCCATTCTGGAACATCTTCAAGAGGCCTGACCGCAGCTTGTAGTTCCGCCTTGACCGTATGAGACACGGCGGTATCCGATTTCACGACATCACCATTGTACACCTTTATCGCGCCGCCTGCCGTCTTGTCGAAACGGGTAGCCTTGTATTTCAGCTCCTCCATGCACCACTCAGCCATGCTTTCAGTAACGTCTTTTCCAGGCGCAGCCAATGCCTCAGCCTTCCACCTCGCTCGGATCTCATCATCAAAAATCTAGCTGCATCAGCATATTAGAGAAAGCAATATGAAAATGCGAACCTTAACATTCCAGCTGGGCTTATCAGTGACGGCATTCATAATATGCAACATCGTGAATTCGCGAAGGGTCGTGAGAGGCAATTCGCTGGTCGACGGAACTTCGCCGTAATTGGCATACGGGCGGTGGGCACGACCCCTACCATCGCTGTTTAGAAGGCTGGGAAAGAAACAAGTGGATTCAAATTCATAATGTAAAGGCTGATCAAGTCCTGGAATATCACTGTCTGTAACCATTGGTAGTGTAAGGAAAGGGAGTGTGACTCCAGACGTTTACCGGGCCGTGCCGAATTGCAACGACACGTGACTGTCTAAGTTTAACCTGGCGTCGCCGCCCCACTCTAACGCTTTGGTCGCTGTGCCCTTTTTTCTCCACAATTTTCCCTCTGCCACTACTGTATAAGTTTTGGAAGAAGAAAGTGGTTTTCTATGCACAGATTACCCTAGTAATAGAATTTAGAACATGTACTTATTTCAACTTTCAAGTTGCATACACCCCTACCTAATGTTTAAAATTTCAACCGGACAGGTGGTATTGGTATGGGATGTTGACAATGTCAAACAGTGATATTTTTTACCAAAAGGTAAGACAGCTTCAGCATCGTCCACGCCGCTACACCGCCTACAGGCTACACGGTAAAAATCGATGGGCAATCTGCCATTTCCCATTGAGATATACAACCAAACCTCTGCTATTCTAAACAACGTACCACGTGTGTGTCATTCAATGTATGAACCTTGATACGTAGAGTGTGGCATGAAAGCATGACGTGAACGGGCTCCCGACTTTGGATATTCATCTTAAACCGGTGTGATGTTAAAATAACGGCCGCCCCTTATGAAAGAGGGCGAGTTGTTGAAATGGTTGAGGTAAATGTTATTTTTGTTTGAGTGAAATGGCCCAGAAGTTACTCAGTGAGTTGAGCTTGGTGGAATTTATTTCTATTTTTGTTTTACGGGAGGTGGCCTACTGGAACAGTGCGAGGTGCTTCCCCAGCATATAGCAGACTGGGTAGATGGTGGAATACCAGTCACTAGCTACTACATGTGATGTGTATATCTACTATGCACCAAGGGGGCACCAGGAATTCATGCTGTGACCCGAGGTAAGGGGGGGCTCCATGAGGCCTTAAAAAAATTCTTTGAGAATTCATATTTCATACATTTTGGTGCACCTTGGGATAGGATTGAGTCACCTTGAGTAAATTGAAAGACTGCTGCCATTTTGACACTATTTAAACATATTTATGGGGCCAATCCTGCTTTCTATCTGAGTTTACTGGTCAATTCACTGCCGAAATTGGCTAAAATGGTTAAGAGTTCAGACTGGAGCTATTTTTGTTCCTCTTGACACCCAAGACACAAAATTCAGACAATTTTAATGCACTTGAATGAACCATCAGAACCAAGGACATTGCAGGTATGGTATCTGTGCTTTGGCCACTGTCCAAGTCTGTGTACTTAATAATTTAAACAAACTTGGTTTGTCAGTGGGTCTTATCTATAGCCTGCTCAAACATTTAATTATAGTAACATAATAATATATTGTGTATTTGAATATTTTAGATTTGTTTAAACTGAGTTTACTCAAGTCCAATATAAGCCAACCAGGGCTAGTTTCGCACGTGTACAACCACAGTCGCCATGTCCACTGACACATGACTAAGAGCCACTGCTCAACCAACCAGAGCCACTGCTCAACTAGCATTAATCCATGCTTGGATTGATACTAACCTATTTTTAGAATCTTCCTTATGGCTGAGGAGTGAGATGAGACGACCCCTTTCCACAAGGCTCTCATCTCAACATCTCACTCCCTCAGCCAGGTATGTCTTCAACCTTTTATTCAAGGCTATTGTGATAACAGATTGCTTCATCAACTCAGTATTCTACAGTTGTCTTTTTGTCAATTCATAATACTACACATTCATCGTTCCTCAAATTTCTCCTATGAGTGACCATGCAAGACTCTTTGCATCTGCAGTACCAGGGAACAGGTCCTCTGATACTACTGGAGAGAATGGGAATAACCAACACATGGAAACAGTCGCTACTCGACAGACTAGAGATGTCGGACGATACACCCCAGAACTGTCAGACAGTGGACAACACAGAACCAGTCCTGCTAGCAAGGATGGGGATGATGAACCAGAAGATCCGAATGATGGAGGACCAACTGAGATTGAACAAGAATCCATCGAGAAAATGGACAACATCATTGACAGCTTCAGGTCCAACGAAATCACTAAGCTCAAAGCACTCTACCATCATATCAATCCTTGATCTCAACCCATCCAGGACTGAGGGAGTGAAAGACACAGCTGTGGAATACTACGCAAAAACACTTGACGAGGTTCAAGCTTTATCTTCTTCAGTGATTAGGAGAGGTGGAATTGTCAAAAACACATTGGAATCAAAGGGAAGAAACACAAACTGAACGGAATCTTCTAGACTCAGCAACCATGACGAAATTGACAAACTCATCTCCCAAATCAGTTGAGACTCCAAGAGATCAAGAGTACAACCTTCAGGAGGTGATTCCGACAACGAAATTGACTCCAATGGAGCCTCCAACAAAAAACAGAGAGTTTTCAAATCCCAGATGCCTTGGTACACTAGGGAAGAAGAAGCCCAAAGAAGCGGGAACAGAGACTGCGAAGAATCCCGAAAAATTCTTCACCTCTTTGCTTGAGACTACAAAGTTGTCAAACAGTGAATCCAAACTTCTCGAACTGCACCCCTTGGATTCCCTGCATCTGAATGGGACAACATTATCTGAGGACAACCTGACAACCTCAACGCCGTGTTCTCCTCATTGCACCACATTTCAGCTCCTAAAGAGAACATTGGACATGTGGGACACACTGAAATCTCCCTTGGAAGATCTGAACCTGCAAAAAAGGTCCAAACGAGTGGTGAGTGGACCAGTGCCTGGAATACAACCATCAAAGTGGTCAAGTTCACTTTTCCTCACAGAGAGCAAGAACTCAGAGAATACAGTGAATATATTGAGGGACATTTCTCTGCCAAAGTCATGTCTGCACATCAACAAATCATCCTTTATGACATCGCCATCCACAATGAAGTTGGGGGAGGCCAGAACACCTTACTCACTGACACCCATAAGTTCTCAAGGTTTTTCTCAGCCATTGTCATGCCCGACGGAATCAAATCTAATCATGCTAGACTTGGATCAAAGCGACTTGCTGGAAAAACGAACTCAAAGTCAGAAATCTGCAATCACTTCAACTCAATCAATGGGTGTAGGAACTCGTCCAATGATTGCTGTTTCTGACACGCTTGCAAACGATGCAAATGAATGGGTCATGGAAAAGAATCTTGCGATGTCAAAGACATTTCTAGCACATGAACTTCATCCGAAGTACCTCAGATACAACATATGGGATAGTGGTGAACATTTTTCATGTTCTTCTGCTGATTGGTCAGAAACAGCCTCACCACTACCAGCCATCCCAGCATCTGAACTTGTAAATCCAGTCGTTGCAAAGACAATCAACAAAAATCCCAACCTCTTTGATATTGTCACGCCTATCTTTGTTGACTGATTCAAAGAACTCCTCAATTCACATCCAAACCAACCTTTCGTTGCATCTGTGTGTTGTGGACTCTGTGAGGGTTTCTGGCCTTGGGCCGATACTCATTTCAGGGAGTACCCTGACACTCTAGACTACTTGCTACCTGATCCTGACAACCCTGACGAAGCTGAATTTCTACACAACCAGCAGGATCATGAGATTTTCAAAGGTCGTTTCTCTGAGTTGTTTGGTGACAAACTCCTCCCTGGCATGTACTGCATGCCAATTTTTGCTGTCCCAAAACCACATTCAACTGACCTACAAATGGTAACTGACCAAAGCACAGGGAAATACTCCCTAAACAGCATGATTCGCAGAGAAGACATCATCAGTTATCCCCTTGATAACCTCCACCATCTGGGCGAGTTCCTCCTCTCTATACATCATTGAACTCCTCATTCTCCCCATGTTCTATACAAGTCCAACATTGCTGAAGCCTACAGACTCCTCCCAGTACACCCCTTCTGGCAGATCAAGCAGATAAACCAGATTTCAGGAAATCTTCACATCAATAGGAACAACACCTTCGGAGGTTGTGGATCAGGGTGCAACTGGATAGCCTTTATGTCCTTAGTCTCCTGGATAGCAAAGAAGCAGTGGAACATAGAGCTCCTGGGTACCTACTCAGATGACTCTTTTGGTCCAGACCACACCAACAACCTCGCTTGGTACCCTCCATACAACAAATTCTTGCCGAAGAATCAGGTTAAGCTTTTACAACTGTGGGACAAAATTAACTTACCACACAAAGAGAGCAAACAGATCTATGGTTCTTCGCTTACCATCATAGGCATTGAGGTTGATGCAAATGCCTTATCCATGATGATGCCACCAGACTCATTGAGAGAACTGATCTCAGCTATTGATGATTTTGTTAGCTCAAATCACAAATTCACCTTGCACGAATGGCAACACCTTGCAGGGTGGATCAACTGGAGCTTTAATGTTTTTCCTTTACTTAGACCTTGTCTCAACAACTTCTATGCAAAGATCTCTGGAAAATGCACTCCAAACAAATATGTCAGGATCAATAATGCTGTCCGCATGGATTTAACATGGGCTGCAAGGCACCTCGACTCAGACAAAGGTGTATGTTTAATCCATCACATACATTGGGACATTTCATCTGCAGACATAATCATTTACTGTGACGCCTGCCTTGATGGCATGGGTTTCTGGTTGCCTGACAAATGCATCGGTTACTATTCACCTGTACCTGACAACACTACGGACAAACAGATCTTTTATTTCAAAGCCCTATGTGTCCTATCAGCCATTCACCATGCCACAGATGTCCTGCAAATCCCTTCCTCTGCCAAGGTCCTCATATACACTGATAACAACAACACTGTCTCCATCTTCAACACCCTCACTATAACCCAATCCTCATTGATGCCGCTGATATCTCCATTACATCTGGAATCCACCTCAGAGTGTTACACATCCCAGGAGAATTAAATTACATTGCAGATGCAATTTCATGCAAAAACTTTTTGCTCGCACACCAATATGTACCTGATATTGTCATATCATCTTTCATACCCCCTCGACTGCTGTTGGGGGCACCCAAAAAATGATCCCTTCCTCTGTGCGCTCCAGGCAACCTCTTTGGCAGCCTTGGACATGTGAGTGCCTTTTCTGGGACAGGCCATTGACAATTCCACATGGAAAAACTGCAGCTCTGCCCTCAATTCTTACTTGAATTTCGTTAAGATGCACAACTTCCCCTTAGAACCCACCTCAGAAACCCTCAGCCTATTCACCATATACATGTCCCACCACATCAAACCCAACTCGGTCACCACATACCTTTCAGGCATCTGCCAACAACTCGAACCCTACTTCCCAAACATCCGCTCTGCCTGTAACTCTACTCTTGTACACTGTACATTGTAGGGTTGCAGGCACCATCATGTGGTTCCCACATCTCACAAATGTGCCTTGACTTTGGGTGACCTCAAGACAGTTATAAACGCTTTAGGCGATTCCACAGATGATGATGATCGCCTCTTTATAGCACAATTGCTCACCGGCTTCTTTGCTTTATTCCATTTGGGTGAAATGACATACCCAGACAACCCTGAACTTTGTGACCCTAGAAAAGTCACTAAACACAACTCCATCCAACTCTCTGACACATCCTTTCAATTCTTTCTGCCTGGCCATAAGGCCGACAGATCCTTTGAAGGGAACAGAATTATTGTCCGAAATAATCACCGCATTTTTGACCCCCACAAATTCTTCACAGCTTACCTTCACATCTGAGATGACAAATTCCCCCTCAGCTCTCCCCTCTGGCTTACAAGCAAGGGCGTCATACCAACATGCTCTTTCTTCATCAAACACGTACGTCATTTTTTCAACTCTGACACTGCTGGACAATCTCCACGAGCTGGAGGCACCACATCACTTGCAGAGAATGGAGTTCCCCCTCAATCATTCAGGCCATTGGTAGATGGGCTTCCGATGCCTTCAAGATTTATATACAAAAAAACCCTGTCCTCATCCAGGTGCTCCTGTTTGGACAAACTGCCCACACCCAATCTTCCTTTATCCATGCTTTGGAATACTGACTGGTTTTTTACAGACTTTT
>Ga0307507_10011859_pt1 | contig 10900 bp, 3 predicted proteins | sample 7_EM_MG_FD_207223 | JGI IMG/M metagenome (GOLD analysis project Ga0307507, IMG submission 207223) | Populus trichocarpa ectomycorrhiza microbial communities from riparian zone in the Pacific Northwest, United States - 7_EM | ecosystem: Host-associated > Plants > Roots > Unclassified | place... | reverse complement strand
TTTTCTCTCTCTTCTTTTTTTTTTATATTAAATTCTATCTTTTGATTAATTTTTTCCTTCAATTAACTTGTTTTAATTTGCTTAAAATAAAATTATCGTAGTCTTAAACAAACATCTTGATATTTAGTTGATGTTTTATTTTATGAATATCTATTTTTGTTATCATATCATTAAGTAAAAAAAATAATTAGAAAAAAAAATTGTTAAACTCAATGGAGTTCATGATTCAAATTGCAGGTTTATTGGATTAAGTTGCGAAGTCCGGATCAATTCAATATGTTATTATCTCAATATTAATAAAAGATATCATCTTGAAATATTTTTAAAATGAAACCACGTTTTTTTTACCGATTGTTTTTAGACTCACAAAGTTAGCTAAGTCATGTTGGAGTACCTTTTAAGTTAGTTAATTTTAAACTCAGGCTAAATAAAGAGTTAGGTCGAGAGATTTTAAGTTGACTTGCTAGGTCAGACTCTTTTTTGCCTTTTTTCATTTTAAAAAAAAATCATCTTGCAATTTTTTTTTTCGATTGAATCCTTTTTTTTTTCAATTTGATCCTTCAATATTTGGTTGATTTTAAATTGATCTTCACAATTTGTTTCGGTTTGCTTTCTATAAGGTTATTGCAATTTCAAATAAATATCTCGGTATTTGATTGGTGTTTAATTTTACGAGTATCTATTTTTATTATCATATCATTAAGTAAAAAATAATTTTTTTAAAAAAAGTTGTTGAATTCAATGGAGGCCATGATTACGTTGCAAGTTTAGCAGGTTAAATCGCAAAATCAATCAAATATGTTGTCGTCTTAATATTAAAAGAAAAAATACATCATCTTGAGTTTTTTAAGTCAAATCATGTTTTTTACCATTTATCTAGGTTGTTTTGGATTCATCAAGTCAATTAGATCATGTCAGAAAAAATTTCACACATATTAATTGTTACCACAGGCTAAACAATGAATCAAGATTTCAAAATTAACTTACTAGATTGTATTTAATATCATTACTAAATATTTCTATATATATTGAATTCCTTTATCACGTTCAAAATAAAACTATTATTATTATTATTATTATTATTATTATATATAAAATTACTAGTAGAAAGCCTTGTAATATGGAAGGTGTACTAACAAGTGATTAATTCACTTGAATCTGTTCGTTGGGATTCTGCCGTGGTCGCTTTAATTAGGACCCAGAAAGAATAATTTGGAATGCCAATGGACAGAGGCACGTACAAAACATCATGGCAACATCTTTCCCTATCGAGCGCAAATCAATGAAACTTCGGTCTTATACATGTACAAATTACAAGAGGCAAGGTGCATGACATAACATTCTCCTATTTTCTTGCTGCTGAAGCTTCGGCCCTCTGCTGCTAGAGGAAACACAGCAAGAACAACTTGCCTGGATTAATCTTGACACCGAAACATTATACATGCAGAACAAAGTAAAGCACAAGAACCAGCACAAAGCAGAAGCTAAGGGTGAATTTCCTTCTTCGCCTCTTTTACAGTACTCTGTTCTCCTACAATCTTGCAGAAAAGATCAAGAGTGTGCCAGGGTTTACATTCACGGGCAAATCAGAACTTCAAGTCTTATGAGCACAAAGAGCAAGCCACACATGCATAAAACTTAGAAAAGGAGAGTAGTAATCCTACTACCAAACATTATACAGGACGAAAAAGAGCACAAGAAGAAGTAATGATCCCAAACCATATCCATCATCATTGCTAGAGCTACTACTTCCCTGTTTTGTACCAAAATACCTGCTGCCACGGGAGGGAAAGCATGAAGAAATCGTGTGTATGAGCAGTAACAGTAAAAGAGGAAACACCGTCCAGAAGTTGAACGCCACATCTTCATCACCTGCTTGAAATAGTGGCAGTATATAATCCGCAAGTGCCATTATCATAGGGCCAAAGATGACCAGACCCAGGACTCCCACCATTAGAGAGGGTACTATTGGTGATGGCCCCATTGGTCTTTAGTCTTTTGGATTCTCCTGCTTCAGCGGATGCTCAGGAACGACCTTCTTAATGGTTGACAGAGGAACTGTTTGTTGTGGTTGGAGATGACAATCCGATTCTTTTCTTTGGTTCAGTATGATTAGTTGACCTATGGCAACCTCCTTGCCTAAAAAGACCTCTAATCAAATTTATTTTGTATAATAAACGTTACATTCAAGGCCAACCAACCCAACTAATCCCAAGACAAATTAATTAAACTTCTTCAAGTACATCATAGTCATCCGACTAGGGGAGAAAAAACCAATGGACCATTTCCTTAGTTTAGTTCAGTGGTAATAAATAGAATAGTTTTCGGCAATGACAGTTATCTTCGATGCTTCCAGTGAGATCAAGCTAAACCAATAATGATAAGAAATGGAATGATAATGATAATGATGTTCAGAAACATCATCCAACTGATTCATATCCAAAAGCAATACATAAAGTTTGTTGTGGAAGAAACAGACGTGTAGAGAGAGACTGATGACAGCATGATTACAAACTATGTGAACTTCTATTGTTCTAGTCATTGTCATGTAAAATATTTAGATAACCGTAGTTAGATGATATACAAAAACCTAATCATATGTGGGGAAAAGGTTGAAAAACGATGCACTGTAGGTATATCAATTAGTTTTACATTCCTGAACTAAGACAACACTGATCGTCCTGCACTATCTCCTGCAACTACAGAATTACAACACTGTACACAGACAAGAGCATAAGATGGTGCAGATCTTCATATACAAACTTCTGTCCAAAATTCCAATCCAATCATGTACTGTATTTGAGATGTTGCTCATAAAAGTTGATTAACTGCAATGAAAGAAAAAGGAGGAATAGTAAATACAACAACAAAATCATAAAAATACTAGTGAAAAATTCATGAGTTCGAAGTAGTGCAACGTGGACAGGGAAGAAACTATACATAATCAGCAACATGATAATCAATTACCAGATGTGGATTATTAGCCTTGAGAAACTTGTTATCCACTGTTACTTCTTGTCCATCAGACCTGCAAAGTATGCAACCACTTGAAAAGATGACACTATGCTGCTGGAAAAAACATTAAACAAACATAAATCCAAAATTGCAGGAAACACAATCTATACATAATAAGAGAGCTCATGTGCTCTGGACTTCTAAACTCTGTTTATATGAGAATAAGAACAAGGATTTACTGAAGTAAGATTTGACCTATAAAGCTGTGTGTGTGGATGATTTTACAGGCAGCTAAGAGCAGATTGCTGTATTTTAACTATTATTTAATCATTCAGAGACGAAGCATTGATGATTGGTATATTGATTAGGGCTTTGGAAGCAATGCTTTTAGGACAATTTAGCGACTTATAACTCTCAATGATACATTTGTAAAAAGTGAAAAAATTATAAAGTTGAAAGAATCATTTGTAAAAAGTGATAAAATTCAGGGGTTGATTTAATATTTTGTCCCATAAATTATGATTTAGGCCAACATTATTAACACAATAGATCCATTTTACACATTCACAACAAAGTTAAGTATAGGATTTCATTTCTTTCTTTTGACTTGATGCAATGGTGTTTTTCCTACTCCACCAATCGTTGATCCCACTCCAGTATTTAATAACCAAATTTAGCCTTCATTTCGACGTGCCACTTTTTCTATTAAATGGTCAGATTTCATCCTTATCAACTCTAAACATAGTAAGGCCAACATAGTTTCTTCCAAAGAAGCCCAGCATAATTTGTTTGCGATACATGTAGTGTCTTCTAACAATATTTGACACTATATTTTAATTAATTAAGTTATTTTTGGAACTCATTTTAATAAGTTTTTAAGATTTTCTAAATTTAGAAGTACATATATGGTTTAGAGTTCATAATTACCTAAAATAATTTTTTTGTGATTAAAATACTTAATATAAAAAAAGAATTACATGAAAATATTTTTATAATACTATTCTGGTTTAGCTTTTATTCAACTACAACAAAGTGTCACATTGCTAGAAAATTATAGCTAAAATTGCAAGTTAGTTTTACAATCAAAATTAGCAATGTAAAACTTATTTGTCATAAAATCACAATTTACTTTTCAAAATATTCTACAATATCAAAATTTATTTATAAATTTTAAATTTCAAGATATATTTTCTATTATTTCCTTTTACATTAGGTTTAAGAGGATTTTTATAATTGATATTATTGAATTTCAATTGTACTTCAAGAAAATTATGGAGTAAGGTTAGTTTAGTCACTCAGTAATTCTGTGACATAGAATTAACAATTGGAGTAGGAAACATCACCCTTGACTTAAACATAAAATAAACCCTGAACTCATTTGAAACCAATTCCTCAACTAAAATTCCCAAACTTCACCAGTTTGACACTTTGATTTGTTCGTGGACAGAATCAAAGACCAAGAGATGATACTGTGCCTGACATTTAAGTGGTTCAAGACATTGTAGGAGAAATTTAAAGCAAGCATTGACAATGAGGCAGGTTATGGGTAGTGGTGAGGTTGGCAGGTGAGGGGGGCAATTTTGAAAAGGGAAGATTTTTATGTTTTTTTTTATAATGGAATGTTAGGTTATTATTATTATGTTTTACGAGGAACATGATAGCCACTCATATGATGTGTATACTTCATTTCACAATAAACACAATTCATAACCTTTAATGAAGTATTCACTAAGATAAGAAATATATATAAAAGAAGAAGAAGAAGAAGAAGAAGAAGAAGCCAATTCCAAAGTATGAAACTTCAACTACAAAAATAAGAGACAAGAATTCTCTGAATTATTTGAATCTGGGTTGGGAATAAATAGTTTGAGGAAAAATAATGTGAATGCAACAATATTTGGATAGCATGTTAAGATTGAATATGAGTGGTTTAGTTAGGGGAGGAAGAGTTGAAAAATACAGAGTTTAGGTAGATTTAATGATGAGAACAAGCAATCCTCGTGTTCAATTATCGACCCACCAACTGTACATAAAATAGCTACTCTATTAGCAAAGAAACCTTTTTTAAAATCAAAAAACTAAGAAAACCTTAATTAAAAGCTAATAGGTGAAATGTAACTTGTATCCTCCAAAAATAACTTTTTTAACATTCAAGAACCTTTACGATCATTATCAACATTACCTAAAGTACTATTGGCATTGGCTGCTTTTCATCTGTCGGCTCTTTGCTCTCTCTTGAGCCCCAGTCCAACTGTTTTTAAATTTCCTCTCTATCTTGTCTATAATAATTTGTTTCACTGATCTCTAGCACGAATACATCCCTATACTTAAATATTTTTTATAATAAGTGAATAAAATAAAATAAAAGCATAAGAAGTGTGCAACCCAAGGTAACTTACAAGTTAACCATAGAACCAAAAAGAATGAAAGTTTAAAACCATTTAACCATTTCCAGGAGAAAAGGGAAAGGAGGAATGACAACATAAGGTTACAGATGACCAAGAAAACATTTTCCTCAAAAGCCCTCTTGTTGTAGTCCACCCACAAAGATTTTGCGATGCACTCAATGAGAAACAAGCTTAGAAACTTTAGCATTTAATCTTTGATTTTGTATATTTTGATCTTTCCTGTAAATCTAGTCTATTTTTGGATTTTTTTTCTTGCTTAGGAATATTAATACTATTTAGAAATCTTAGCTTATTTAGGAGCTAGAAATTTTCTATTTCACTCTTAGTTTAGGACTAGAAGGGCTTTTGGTTCCTATAAAAGCAGCACTTATTCTGCAAAACTACAGGACTTTGAATATGGAATTGTGAGTATTTGATTTAATTTGAGGGTTGCGCACCCTCGGGAATCCAAGGATTTTTAGTCTACTTGCCCCATGTCCACTTCAACTACCGTGTGTTCTGTCTTCCTCTTCTCTTTTATCTAAGCACCCTTCTTCCATCTCTTACTGCAACAGCAATCTTGGATTATTCACAACTATAGTAAGAATCCCAAACCCTACTAAACACATCCTTAATCAATCTCAATTCTAAATACAACAAACCCTAAGCCTAATTTTCTAAACCTGGCTCATCATGAACACTTTGTGGGACAAAAATCCAAGTTGACCGTCATTATTTGTTAAAAAGGTAATTGTGCCTCAACAAGCTATTTCAGTCCTCTCCTTTCAAATCAGTTCCATGCAGACTAGCCATGATAAAACTAGGGTGTTAGTTAACATGAAAACAAAAGGAGAAACATTAGTTATCATAGCCGAAAAGAACCTGCAAAGCAAGTGACACAATTATAATTCCAGAGGATCCAACCACATCATGAACAGCCCGTCTAAAAGAGGCTTTAGTGATACTGGCTATTCTCACTTCTTGTTCTCTTTCCTGTTAACTGCCCTGCACTTCCATGAAACGTTTTGCTACATCCAGCTCAATTAAAGATTTTCTTAGTCCCTCAAACCTTTCCGCACTATGGCACTAACCACAAACACCGACTCTACACTATAACAACCATTGCAAATAAGCATTACCCTCCCAATCCTGGGATTACAGCAACGCTTGATTTCTTGAGTTGAGTACGAGATCCATTAAATTTTGTGGCATTTCTGAGATACTGAGGCTCTGTGGTTTTCTATTGAGCAGGCCTTCATTTCACTCTTTTACAGGAAGGTCTCCCATTAATGCAATGTGGCCAGGAAGAGATGTTATAATCGATAATAGGCTATGTACATCTTAAAAGGCATGTATTTTCTCAATAAATGATGGTCAGAATAAATAATGAAACTCCAGCTATTCTCAAAATGTTAGTTCCACCAACAGAAGCATAAGAAGAAAAAGATATCATTAAATTTCACACGGGAGAGATCTTGAAGTTGGAGTAAAATGACATACCTTAATGCACGAAAGGTTATCAGCACATCCTGGACATTGTCAAACACAGAGGCTGAAAAGCCTATAGGCTTGAGGATCTTGGTGATAGCAAATGCATTTATGGAATTTCCAGTCATTGGCATGTGACTTGAATTACCCCAAGTTAAACTAGGATTTTCAATCCCTGGTTGTGCAGCTGCACCGGTAGAGCCAACTGAGAAATTTCCAGATGAATTCGGTAAGAAAACTGGTTCGCACATGACAGAGTCTTTTTTGAACCTCTTCACAGAACCAGACTTTCTTTTCTTAGCACCTGTGCATCGACTGTTCTGAACAAGGTCCACATAATCAACCTTGGGAAGCCCATTTGCAATCCCATTATCTTCTGAAGCCTTTTCTTCTTGGAAATGTATTGTGAACTTATTTGTGTTTACATCAATGTTAGGAATTGTTCCAATAAGCTCGCTAAGCTTTGGATCATATTCATTATCCTCTTTCCTTTCAAAAATATGCTTTGAACCGTTTATGGACCCATTCTCATCAGTTTGCTTTGATGTTTTGATGTTATTTACATCTCCACTACTCTCTCCTCCATGACCTAAGCCGATAAATTGAGAGGGTGAAGGTAGATCGGCAAGCAATGAGTTATTGAGAGGAGCAGAAGGGAGATGTTTATCCGCAATACTTACTTCAACATCCATTACATTGTAGACAGCAGAGGAACGTGGCTGCTTCTTCTTGGAGGGAGTATGCGGAGCCCCATGCTTGCGTTTCCGCTTTCGTGAAGACCTACCTGACCGCAAGCTTCAAATCCATCAGACAAACAACAGAAAAGGGTTGGCAAAAGAAAAAAACATACAATTGTTAGTAAATAGGGAATTGCATTAAGTAAATATATACTCTAGTCATTTTGACTGCCAAAAAAACAAAAACTCAAATAAAAGTAATTTGACACTATACTTATGCTCTTTGCTTCTTATTTGCCACAAAGAAAAAACAAAGTTGAAGGTTAGCCAAGCCAACAACTCATTTATCACTTAGATTGTTTGAATGAATGTCACCTAGAAAAGGTAGCATTTGGTCACTATTTCGGAATAAAAAAGACGGAGATGGCTAGAACAAAAGGGACGAGACAAAACAAGAGACAAAAACAAAGTTGTGTTTGGTAGTGGTATTCAAGACAGAGTAAATGTCTCTTTATTCTTTTTGATTGATGCAGGTCAAGACAAAACAAAAAATGTTTGTTTTATCCTTGATATATATTGCCATCTAACTTGCAATGTTTAGAACAATAAATAGATAGCATTATTTTCACTTTATTCTATAATACGCATTAATTTTATTAACTAACTTAAAACGGTAATTTCTCCACCCATCAAAGTCATGTTAAAAAAGGATTTGTAAATATCATAAAAAATAATTCATTGCTAAGAAAACAATACAATTACATTATAATTTAATCAGTCATTAAATCATTTCTCCAAATATATTTAACAATAAAATAAACAATTAAGCAAATCATATATCAAATAAAATACATGCACCAACATAAAATTAAAATCTAACTTGGTTGAAAATGCAAGATAATAATTTCATCACAAATGCACATTTTTTGTTCTCAATTTCTCATTCAATCTCCCACTTTTCATCATTAAATCCAATTTGTTAGAGAACATAACTAATTTTCATTTCTCTACATTATATATGTTTTAATTATTATATTATTTTTTTCATAATGATATTAGTTTTTTACAACAATGCTGATGTTAATCTCTCTCTTCTCTCTCTAATTTATATTTCTCATATTTCTTATGATTTTTTATTTATTATTTTCCAGTTTTTAGTCTAATGATGGAAATTCAGCTAATTAAAATAAATGGTTCAGATATGAATGTAAGGATATAAATTGAAATCACGAAATGATTAAAAAAGACATTTGTGTAAAAAAAAATAAACAAAAAAAAAACTTGGTTTTGTCTCTGTTTTTATCCTTCCTTTTTAGAGGGACATAAAATTGACTAAAAAATGCACTTGAGATACCCAAACTCATTTCTACCCAGCTATCTTTGTCTCTTTGATTCCGAAACAATAACTAATCGCTACCTAAAAGATACTTATCATTTGCTTTGATATTCACAGCAACCAAACAATCTTAAGAAAATAAGGAAAAGAAAGCAAATCTACCTCTCTTCAAATGCATCAATGACGTCAGAACACGACTGCAAATTCTCCAAGGGCTCCCAGGTGTTTGCTGTTTCAGGCCATCCTCGCCTTTATAACAAATAAAGCATATCAGTCAAGAAATTACCTAGAATCAATAAAGTGGATTAGTTGCTCCTTATATTAGTCCTACCATCATGTCATACAAGGTAAGAACCAGTAATATACAAAATTGGAAGCAGAAAAATGTAAAACCTTGATGGGATATAAGAGAGACACTCACCATTTAATAAGATACTGCAACTGACCCTATTTTTGCAACAATTGGAGAGTCATTTGCCATCATCATCAGCCACAGTTAGCAGCACAAACACACACACACATAATCAGAAAAATTATCAACAAAAAAAAAAGCAAACAAACAATTGACGTCCATTCTAAGCCTCCCCACTAGAAAGCAAGAAGTCCAAACAAAAGAATTAAACACAAGATTCTAAAAAATGGGTGTATCATAATTTACAATAAAAAAACATAAGAAAGATGTGAATCAGACCTTTCGTACTCGTTTTCGACGAATAGCCTCGATTTCGAAGAAACCCTCATCAAGTTTAGTCCTTTCTTCATCAAATAAATTGCCTTTCTCATCTTTTCCTTTGGGGTCCTCTTCCTCTTCCTCTTCATCATCATTATCCTCTTCCTCTTCTTCTTCTCCTTCAGTTTCCTCTCGATTCTCCCCATTATCAACCCAGTTTATCTCCTTTTCTTCACCAATATTCCCTTCCCTCACTTGGGTCTCAATTAAACTGTTACTACTGCCCTCTGCAGTATCAGCCAACACTGGATTTGCTGTTGCCTTCCTCTTTCCCTTCATTTTTTTCAAAAAAGTTTGATCCTTTTTGGAGGGAAATGGAGGGGAGAAAGGTGATTTTGTATTTGGAGTTTGGCTTGGAAATATGGATGGCAGAGTTCTATACCTACCGCTGTGTGTGTGTGTGTGTGTGTGTGTGTGTGAAAATGAATGTGAAAGTGGGAGAAGGAACTGACCTGACAACAAAACAGAGGTCCTTTTGCCTGCTTCGAGTGTTCTTTTTCTAAGATTAGATTTTCTTTTCTTTTTGAGAATTCAAAATCTTTATTCTTTACCCTATCCATTAAATTATAAATTAATCTCTCTAATTTTAAGAAATAAATTAATCGGTTCCTTTATTTGAGTAAGTTTGACAGTGTGGTTAGTAGAGTGTAGTTATAATAATTTTTTAAATATTTTTTTATGATGAAATATATTAAAATAATATTTTTTTATTTTTTAAAAATTTATTTTTAAAGTCAGATAAAATATCCAAAACATATAAAAAAAATTTAATTTTTTTAAAAATAAAATTTAAAATTTTATGGAAACGCGGTTTACACCACGTTCCTAAACAGCCTCTTCAAAAACTAAATTTTTTTTTCCATTTCAAGATTTTCTTTTACATTTTTCTCTTTTTGAGATTTTAAAATCTTGATCCAATCGAGTAAATTCAATGAATTAATTAGTTTTTTTGCACTTAATATTACTCTATTATAAACAAATGTCTTATTTTCTCGTAAATATTTATTTCATTTCTCAAAACTATAGAGATTAATTTATAATTTACTCTACCCCTGCCAACAAACCTATCCAATATCATCCCTTTTTCTTTCTCTTTTCAAAAGAAAGAAATTCTTTCAAATTATAATGTATTACCATTTATAAGTATATTTATTATAAAATTTTACTTTTATGTTTATAAGATAGAATAAATAAATGTATTACCATTTCCGTTGTGAATAGACAAAAACAATTAAATATAACAAAAAATATTTAGATTATAGAAAATTATTTTGCCTTGCTATTAAATTCGACTTAACAGGTCAACCATGAAACTTCTGACCTAATT
>Ga0307507_10011858_pt1 | contig 10902 bp, 2 predicted proteins | sample 7_EM_MG_FD_207223 | JGI IMG/M metagenome (GOLD analysis project Ga0307507, IMG submission 207223) | Populus trichocarpa ectomycorrhiza microbial communities from riparian zone in the Pacific Northwest, United States - 7_EM | ecosystem: Host-associated > Plants > Roots > Unclassified | place... | reverse complement strand
TTTTTTTAAATAAATTAAAATATTTTTTTATTTTTTTTAATATATATTTTTAAACTCTTTATATATATATATATATATATATATATATATATATATATATATATAAAACATTACAAAAAATAAAAAAAAAACTCAAGATTTTTAAAAGTGCGGCACGGCAACAAAAGACGGTGTCTTTATCTTCGTTATGGTTGATTTTTGACTGTCAAATCTCATAGTTTCACGTGGCAGATCAGATGTTGTCCAACTAAGACCATGCAAATGGACAATATTGTGAATAAATGAAAATGATACCATCCATCATCTCCCCCTAACTTCCATCATCAGAAGACATGACAATTAGTACAAGTTCAAATCAAGGACTATATATAATATAATGACATGAACCAACCTCCTCATATATATATATATATATATAATACAATTTTGTTCTACTATAACGCCTGCACTGTGCCTTTTTTTTCTCTTTTATAATTAGGTTTTTTCTTATTCCATCCTCTGGTTGTGGTGTTTGTTTTAGGTGATTGTCTCTTATATTTACATGTTCTTGATAATTAAAGGTTTTTATAATATTTTCAAACTTTATTTGATGGGGAAAATGTTTGAATTGGTGGGATAAAGACGCAATTAAAAGAAAAAAAAACCCAAACTGAAAACCAAAACAAAATAATAAAATAACATGATTTTTCTAGAATTTGAGGGCAAAACTTCACTTTTGTCTACATATTCTTTGTTCACTTCTCTTATGCTCCCTTTATTTTGGAATAAAACTTCACTTTGTTAATGTTTCTATACCTGATTTTAGAAGAGCAAATAAAAAGTCATCGGAAAATGAGATAAAAAAGAGAAAATAGTCGGTCGGTTATATCCTAACAACAAAAAAAGTTATTTTTTAGTGTTAATAAATTTTATTTAATAAAAGAAATTTCATTAAAGTGTTTTTTTACCCTTCATATTATCATAAAAAAAATAGATTGAGGCAAGAGAATGTTTTGAATTGGGGTAATTTTTTTTATTTTTTTGGCCTAGTAAATGTTGGTTTAAGGTTATATATAGGTTTATTGAGATTGATGGGGGTGTTTTCTAGGTGTTGTCACATGAAAAAAAAAAAATTGAAAACTAGATTTTTAAGTTAAAAAAGATCGAGGCTGACTTTTTAGCCACCTTAGATAACCAGAGTCATACCAATAGATGACATTTCTCTTACTCTCTTTTTTTTATCCCAAAACAATTGTGTTGTCTACTCATTCTAAATAAATTAATAAAAGGAGAGGGTCAGACGAACAAGCCTGGCCTTGCATACTCATGCATGCCTAACCTTTTTATGGGCCAGGTTTGCTAGCTCACGCAGTCCTAGGCGTCTAGCATGACTTTGCCATTCATGTTTTCTCATTAAAAAATTAATTTAAAATATTTTAAAGATATTATCTGATTAAATATCGTTGAATTTTACTTTATTTTTAAATAAAATTATAGAATTTATGAGTTTTTTTTAAAAAAACATTACTTGGTCATTTTCATGTGCATATCTATTTTTATTATCATATTATTAAATAAAAAATAGATTCTAAAAAATGTTATTAAACTCAACCAAGTCTATGACACAAGTTGTGTGTTTGACGAGTTACTCAGGTTGGCAAGGGTCAATCCAGAAAGACATTGTCTTCAATTTTTTAGATTGAATTGACTTTTTATCCATTTGCATTTGGATCCAAAACAAAAGGTGACACGTTAACAAGAAGAAGGGGTTCTCATTAGAGATAATCATTTTTTATCCTTAAATTTGTTCAATTTTTTTTTATATTTTTCTTAATGTGTTTCTTAATGTGTTTCTATTTTTATTGAATAAAGAACATATAATAAAAAAAATTGTATTTTTTGTGAGAAAATGGATAAGAAAAGGAGAAATTATGATAGAAAATTATTTTGTTTTAATATAATTAAAATTGCTACTTTTAAAAAAAATTATTGATATATAATTAAATAAATAAAATATTGAATGGCTCCTCCCGATATCAAATTTTTTAATCTATATCTCAACTTCCTGATTTAGAGTGTGTTTTGAATAAAAAAAAATAGTGAAATGTGGTTTGCTCTTTTCTATGGGATACATTCAAAAAGAAAGAAAAACTTGTTTTTTATGATAACTTTTTTATACATTAAATAAGTTGTATATTAAAAAAATTCATTAAACACATTGATTTTTATGTCCACAATTAAAAGTTTTCTTGATATTAAAAAATCATTGACAATGATTATATTGTTTTTAAAATAAAATTTTGATTACTTTTAATGAAAGTATGAGTAACAGCTTATTTAAAAGTGTGATAAATATTTTTTTAAAAGTGTTTTTTTAATATATTAAAATAATATTTTTAAAATTTTTAATATTAACACCTTAAAATAATAATAAAATATTAATTTAAAACTTTTTTTAAAAAATAAAAATTTTAGAAAGCATTGTTTGACCACAATGTTAAAAGTTTCTAAGTTAGCTAAGTATTTATTATAACATTTGATTTATTTATTTTTTTTTAAAAAAAACAAATCTGATTACGCCAAGCGATTAGTCGCCTTGTCGGTCATAAATTATACTACTCATATAGCCCCACCACCGTAAAGCAAAGCAAAAATACTTTCCATTTCTTACTCTCGTCTCCAACGCCTAATCTCAATTCTTGAATCTGTCAATTTGTGTGCATGTAATTTTATTTTTTTCCTCTTTCCGATGGAGCATTTCAGATCTAAATCGTGCAGGGAAGGGAGGATAGAGATGGAGGGATACGATGAAGACAAAGCAGCACCGACAAACATGCAAGATTTGAGGTCTTATAGTGTCAGCTACGCGGTTTCTGTACAGCCAAATCAATCGGGAAAAGAAGGGAAGATGAAGAAAGGGAAAAGTAATCTTGAGTCATCTTCAAAAAGCTGGAGTTTCAATGATCCCGAGCTACAAAGGAAAAGAAGGGTTGCTAACTACAAGGTCTATGCGATAGAGGGCAAGATGAAAGGGTCCTTAAGGAAGAGCTTTAGATGGATCAAGGACACTTGCACCCAGGTGGTCTATGGATGGAGGTGATGGGTGACTACTTCTCCCTCCCTCCCTTCTCTCTCATAAGCCTTTCTGAAGAAATTGTTTCAGTGTGTGAGCTGTTTTATTTTGAATGATGAGAGATGAACATAAACATATTTATTGTATTTTCTCTTTTGAGAATCTTAAATGCCATTATTTTTCGTAAGTAGTATACTTTCTTCTTTGTGCTCGAAGGAAGCCAAATCTATGGATTGAGTTTTATGTGTATGCCTTTGCTTGAATTCCATTGGCACTTTATGTGCAAGATCTAAACAGAGTGGACTGTTTGTGGTTGATTGATTATCCTACATCTTTGCAATTACAGATTTGCTTGTTTCCTAGTTCAAACCAGAAGCTAATCCGTTTAGTGGGACAAAAAGATGCCGATTCTTGTTATTAGATGGGCGATGAACTTGATTTCTGGTTGCACGTGGAAGGAGGAGTCATCTCTCTTTCATTAGTCATTAGTTAGTGTATTCGACACAGGACAATGTATCATCAGCCCTATTTGCCCAGAAAACAAAAGGGTTAACTGATCTTTCAAGAACAAGATCCTCTCATGTTCTGTTCTTTCCTTTCATGTTTGGTCTGGTCATGTTTTATTTCTCCAGGGGCAGAAACAATGAAGAGAACCAGAATTTCTTTCTCCTGTTATTTATGTCATTTGACGCGTGAAGAAGGGATATTTTAATTTGGATTCTCATTTAAACTTATACCTAGAATAAATCACAAATTGAAATCCTCAATAAGACCTCTAAATTAACTTACTGCTTACCACTACCAAATGGGAGCTGCCTTGCTGCTGAACATGATTTGTTCCATTAAAATTAAAAAACAACAACTAATGGGGTGGTGGTACAGACAGAACACATTGCTCCCCTTTTTCTTTTCTCATAACACATGTCGGCCTATTCTTGGTTTCAGCCATCAAATTTCTGTTTTTAATTAAAATTTGAGATTGATGAATTGTTTTTATTTATTTTTTATATAGTTATTGCTTTTCCGGAGGTTGGTGCTTGATTTTATATAAAAAATAAAATAATCAATTACATTGTCTACAAGAGATTGAAAATGAAAGACCAAAATTCAAACCAAAAAAAATAAAACTGTTGTCACCTCTACTACTTTTACAGAAAAAAATTCAACCCCATATAATTTAATTTGAAAACCATTGACTAGCTAAGCCTACTTTTGAGTTAATAATTTACTTACATATGGAAAACCTGCTTGGTAACGCCACTCTTTTTTCTTTTTTTTTTCTAGATGAAATTTTTTTGATCCAATAACTATAAGCAAAGTTATGAATGATTCACAGATAACAGAGGGCAGCAGATTCCTGTTTGCTATTTCGTTTCAAAAACATTTTAAAAAAAAATTTAAATTTATTTTTACTTTAAATTAATATATTTTTTATATTTTCTGATGTAAAAAATAAATTTAAAAAAATAAAAAAAAAATATTATTTTAATGTATTTTAAAATAAAAAAACACTTTAAAAAACAACCGCAACCACATTACCAATCATGTCTCACACGATTATAGAGCAGAAAAGCATAGTTTATGCCAACGATTATTTGGTGCTCTAATTTTATGAACACATCAATTACAAACGAGCGGAGGAAAATATATTTTAGATCCACAAACTTTTGATATCTTCCACATTGGAGATATATTTTTTTTTTACCAAAAATAGAACTGTCCCCATGCACTGCACAGGTTAGCAAGACAAAACACATCACTCAATATGCAACAACAGTATCCGATTATAAATTTACAGCAGGAAGCATTTGTAATTGACATCGGTTAATGATGTAACCTTCCTTCTATATTGACGTGCAGACTCTCAATGCCCTTAAGAGTCGACTCCAAAGTCTTTATGTTGGTATTTCTACCAGAAGACGAATGCTTCTGCTCTGAAGATAAAGCAGCTGAACTTCTTTGCCCATTCTGAAGCACTGCAAAGCTTGCATCTGTTGTGCGAGGACGAGAAGGATCAGAATCGTTCCCAAAGGCTGCACCACGACTACTGGAGACAACAGGATTCCTTGATGATACAATAGATCGCAAAAAATTTGAGCTGGACAACTGCACAGGCCCAAGCGCGCACTAAATCAACTATCAAATAACAGACCATCAAAACACTGGAAAAGTTTCTAAACAGTAAGCAGAACAGTTGTTTGTTCAAACATGGTGGAAATGATTCGACAAGTATGGCACATCTGAAAACCCACACATCTGGCAACATGCAGCAATCATGCATTTTGACAGAATTGAGTTACCAACCACAGAATGTATTCAATTGAAAAGAAAAAAGGTTCAAATGAACTCTTTCCAGAATAATCAATGCCTGGCATTTATGTCCATACTCATCTAAAGAACAATCTTGATCCAGAAATTATAGAAGAAAAACATGCAGGCTGAGGGCAATACTGGCAATTTCATTTGAAGATTTATTCATCTACCTACAATAGAATGGCATTTGCATTTGATTAATACAGGCCATCATGAGCAGATGCAATGCAGAACATACCGTGGCATCTTTTGATAAAGATAGATCATTTGTAACAGGGCTCTTTTGTTTTGATAAATTTCCAGAATTCACAATAGGTCCAGAGTTTCGCCTTCGAGCATGATCTATTGAAGGCCAACCAGGTCCACCTTCTTCCCCACCTGTGGTTAAGTGAAAACCCAAAATGACATTTTCCTATGCATTCGAATGCACAAAATTAAAATCATAAGGAAAAGCTTTGAATGAAAAAGTAAGGATGGGATGTAAGAAATTGAGCGAGGAGAAGACGAGGAAGAGAAAACAGAGGACAATCAAACCAACAATAAAAAAGAAAAGATGGGGAGAAATTAATTAAATATCCAATTTCAAAACTCTACTCCCATAAAACACATGATAGGTTCTCCCACATAGTCACCAAATATACTAAGAAAACCTAGAAATGAAAAAAAAAAAAAAATACAAGTAGAAACCAAACTCAACTATACTGAGTATGAATAAAACATGATCCCAATTAAAACTATATAAAAAAGCCAAGTGGGAAAACATCTAATACCTATAACACCCCCACCTAAAAAAATAAAAAAATAAAAATATCAAACAATCCCCAATGAAAGAGTCATATGATAAATCCAAAATCTTCAGTTTGTTCGCCATCAAGCAGCAACACGTCTACCTGACTGCCTATCAGCATTATTAGCACCAGGAGGAGGAATGCCAGAGCTTGGTCCAGCACCAGGGCCCTGTAGATGAATAAATACACCAGTCAAACAAAAAAGCAGGATTATACAGATGATCAGTCAAAGGCTCTAAGCCAAGAGAACAATAACAACAATGCTGTCACTTACATGTGCACGAGTAGTAGGATTAGCAATCTGTGATTGCTGATATTTCAAAATCGTCCAATCAAAAACATAGTCAAACTGGAAACCTAAAGCAAGAAAAAAAATCTCTAATTAGGAAAATCGTAAGATGGTTTCAAAAAATTATTTGTATTACCATTGTAGTTCTTGGGTCTATACAATATTTTAAAGTAAACATTGAACAGAAAAATTCAAACCTTCACGAATAAAAAGATCGCGAAAGAGTCGTTTCAGGTAAGCGTAATCTGGTTTATCATCAAAACGAAGTGACCGACAGTAATGGAAATAGGATGCAAATTCCGTAGGATAACCCCGACACAAGGCCTGATGAGAATTCAGTCTCCTTTCAAACCAGTTACATATGATGAATGTTTACAATACAAATCAACACATTATCATGAAACATCTGCATACCTCAATAGAAGTTGAAACTTTCTTTTCACTGATTTTTTCATATTTTTGCTTCTTTGTACCAGCTTTTAGTCCCTGCCATGGAAGACTATAACCACATGGGGTCGGGTCACAACAAAATCATATATACAACAAGGGTGAAGTGAGATAATATTGGGGGACAGGATTGTTCACCTTCCCCTTAAGAAATACATAAGAACATATCCAAGAGATTCTAAATCATCCCTGCGGCTTTGCTCTAGAAAAAAAAAAAAACACAAGTAAAGCAATCAGGAAACATTAATTTTATAACTGGCATCGATCAAGTTAACATCTTAAACACAAAGGGGGTGAGGAATTGAAATGTTGTCATAATCTTTACCAATGCCAAGGTGAGTGTTCATGCTAGCATATCTTGCAGTTCCAGTCAAATTTTTATTCTCTCTGCAATTTACAAAAACTTGAAATATAAATTAATGACTATTTGTGTAAAATTTGATTTCCAGCACCATACACCAGAAAGTGCCCCCCTAAACCATCCGATATAAAAAACCATAGAAACTAGGTCAAACAGATGAAGAACAACAACTTACACCTTTTGCAGTGCTAAATAAATTGATAATATGCACTAAAATAATCTACTTGAAGTTGCAAATGATTAACCTGTAAGGAATGTGTTGATGTGTTGAAGTGTCTCTATACTTCTTGGCTAGACCAAAGTCGATGGCATAGACCTAAACACAACTAAATATTAAATATCAGGGTCAAGCATAGAACAACCACCAAGAAAAAGAACTCCACATAAGAACAGGTGCCAACCCAAGACCTGATTAGCACGCCTCCCTAATCCCATCAGAAAGTTGTCTGGTTTGATGTCTCGATGAAGAAAGGATTTGGAATGAACAAATTCAACTCTATTAATCTGACAGGAAAATCAAAACTCTCAGTACAAATGACCGACGTAGAGCACAGGATACCAAAGAAGAAGAAGCGAAATAAAATCCTACCATCTGATCTGCAAGCATGAGTACAGTCTTCAGAGACAGTTTCCTACTGCAAAAGTTGAACAGATCCTCAAGACTAGGTCCCAGTAAATCCATGACAAGGACATTATAGTCGCCTTCAACACCAAACCATTTAACATTCGGTATTCCAGCTGCAAAAGTTACAATTAAGTAGCTAAATATCAAAAATCAAAAGAAACACTAGGCACAGCAACAAGAAACCCTTAATCCAAGCAGTTGGGGTCGGCTATACGCGCTCTTTGCGCCAATTTAATCTTTTTTTTATTTAAAAAAGAAAGAAATGGATACATAAGAGGAAGAGGTCGGTCCTTACTTCCTCCCTGCAGCATTTTGTACAACTTGGATTCATACAGCAATTGAGGATGCCTTGTCTTGACATTTTCCTATGTATGAGTAAAACGTAATTAATAATCAGAACTAAAAATATCAAATCCACAAATTTCTCAAAACTGATTAATGAATTTACCATCATCAATTAATCTTACAAAAACCCACACTGATTGAAATAATTAAAAAAAAAGGCCAAATTTAATTAAAAAATAAAACTCACAAGCTTGATTGCAACCTCTTCGTTGGTCTGAATATTAGCACCTGTAAAACAAAAACAATCAATACAAAATAATAGATGATTTACAAAAAAGAAAAACAGAATTAATAGAAGTATTTAAAAAAAAACAAGAAGAAGAAGAAGAAAAATATATACCGAGATAGATCTCTCCAAAGGATCCGCTACCGATCTTGCGACCGAGACGAAACTTGTTGCCGACACGTGGCTCCATGTTCAAATTCTCTATAATCTCTTATTGTTGTTAACAATAAAAGTTATTGAAACCCTAATCCTCCTTAATTTTAATTAAACAAAGAAACAAATTAAGAGAGAGAGACAGTGACGGTGATGGTAAGGAAAATCTAATAGAACATCGGGGGGGAATAAAAAAGGAAAATTTCTTCTTTTTTTTTTTTAATTTTTTTCTCTCCTTAATTTTGTTTTGAGAGAGGGAGAGAAAGACGGAGAGGGAGAGAGAGGAGGCATTCTCTTTTCTTCTTGTTTTTTCTTGTTATTGTTGTTGATCACTAGTTGTTTTCAAGTAATGTAGTATGATAATGCTAGTTCTGGTGTGACCACCGCTGCTCTTTATATTTAAAGCAAAACTTATTATTATTCTAGGTAGTCGAGGGTATATAGTATTATACTAATAATTATTTTTTAAATTTTTTTAAAAAAATATTAGTATATTAAATTTTTATTTTTAAAAATTTATTTTTAATATTAGTACATCGAAATTATTTAAAATTAAAAAAAATTAAATTTTGATAAACACGCAGTCAATTGCATTGTCAAAAGAGTTCGTAGTCCGTTAACTATACACATATACTAGATTGTTGACCAATGCTAACTGTTGTACAACCCATTTTTTTCCTACATAAAAAAATATTAAAATGAAGCACGCATTCCTAAAAAACCAAAAAGAAATTGACTCATGTCATTGACTTGACTAGATTTAATAAGTTTAATTAATTTAATAATAAAAATAAAAATTACAATGAAAATTAAAAAAAATTGACAAAAACAGAATTTTTTGCTAAACCAGGGTAATCTTGGTGAAAGCAAATTGAATAAAACTATAAAGCTTAATCACCAAACAACTTAATATTGGAGGGCGAGATAATCAGAATCATTTTCAAAATCAGTAAAAAATTCAATAGAAAGCAAATAAAAAAAACATAGCCCAATCTAAAATCAAATAAACATTGGAAAAAAAAAACATAAGCTTAAAAAAAAAAGAAAAAAACAAGCAAACTCGAATGAATATTCTAAACCTAAGTTAATCTCTCAAACTCGCAATCCATTAAATCTCAGACCTAGACTCACCTATTCGATTTAGGAGACTAATTTATTCCCAACCAATTTAATGTTGAAAGATGAAACCAAAAAAAAATTCAAATATATAAACTTATCAAAGTAAAAAAAAAATAGCAATTAAAAAAATAAAGCTCAAATTTGATAGGAAAAAAATTGTGGGAGGATGAAAAAAATTCAATTCTAAAAACTATCCCAAACAAAATAAATAGCAATAATAAGAATAAGGCTAATTGGTGGGTTACACATGATATTATATTATTTATGTAAATATATATTAATTATTAATAAAGAGTTAATTTATTTTTAATATTCATATAATATTAGATTAATGAATCTAATATTTGATTTATGAATCTAGAGTAAAGATAAAGTTCATGGGACAAAAATATTTTGCAAAGAAAATTATAAAGTTGTTATAATTATGAGATTCTTATTGCATCAAAGCATTATTCCTAAAATGTTCATAGTCGATGTTCTCTTAAATACTGAACATTTATTATAGTCGTAGAGACAAGCACATATTATGTTATTTCCTTTATAAAAGAAAGCAAATGTTCTTATAATCTGAGGTATAAGGGATACCTAAAAATAATATGTATGTGCTTGTCATAGGACATACACATTGAACCGACGCGCATGGGAATTTCATATAGAGAGAGCACCTATATCTATGAAAGGCTCATGTGACGATTGTGTAAGTGATCCTTAGACTTGAGATCACTAAGTTATCTTATATAGAGAATGTATGCTTTTGATTTTGTTATATGTTATCTTAATTGAGATAACAAATGAGCAAACATTAGGTATAACATAAACTATATGTAAATACTTGAGTGATAAAGAGAGGATTCATCACTTTATGCCTTGTTTGTTTCAAGGAAACCAAATTCCAGGAATTCATTTTCCTCATTTTCTCATGTTTGGCAACCATCCGGAAAGTTAATCAAAGAAAAGTTAATTACGGTCAACAAAAAAACTGCCTTTACCTGCAGGAAAGTGTTTTACTTTCCTTGTCAAAAGGAAAACACTTTCCTTTACTGATAAAACACATATTTCCCCTCTCTGTGTCTCTTTTCGAAAACAGTTGAAAAGCAAAGAAGATCTGGAGAATCACACTTACATTTCAGATATTTTTTCCCTCAAATTTCTCTATTATTTCTCTTTATGTTTTTATCTTCTTC
>Ga0307507_10011857_pt1 | contig 10906 bp, 10 predicted proteins | sample 7_EM_MG_FD_207223 | JGI IMG/M metagenome (GOLD analysis project Ga0307507, IMG submission 207223) | Populus trichocarpa ectomycorrhiza microbial communities from riparian zone in the Pacific Northwest, United States - 7_EM | ecosystem: Host-associated > Plants > Roots > Unclassified | place... | reverse complement strand
CGTCGTGCGTGCCGCGTCAGCCCTGGCGGGCCTTGAAGCGCGGGTCCTTCTTGTTGATCACGAAGGTCACGCCGCGGCGGCGTACCACCTGCGCGCCGGGCTTGGCCTTCAGTGAGCGAAGCGAATTGCGGACCTTCATGACGTCCTCCCGTAGCGGCGCTCGAAGCGCTCCACACGGCCCGCGGTGTCCACGACGCGCGTGTTGCCGGTGTAGAACGGGTGGCTGGCCGACGAGATCTCGACGTCGATCAGCGGGTAGGTGTTCCCGTCCGCCCACTCGATCGTGCGCGCCGACTGCGCGGTCGAGGTGGTCAGGAACGCGGTGTCCGCCGCGCGGTCGCGGAAGACGACCGGACGGGACACGGGGTGGATGCCAGACCTCATGGTGCTTCCTTCCTCAGGCCGTCCACGCGGGACGGCCGCTCTGCTTCGTACGTGGGGCTGCCGCCGCGCTCGGTTCAGCGCTCCTCGCGGAAATCGACGTGCTCTCCGACGACCGGGTCGTACTTGCGCAGGACCAGCCGGTCGGGGTCGTTACGACGGCTCTTGCGCGTCACGTAGGTGACGCCGGTACCGGCCGTCGACTTCAGGGTGACTACGGGACGGTTCGTGGTGCGTGCCATGAGGACCTCCTTCCGCCCACATCCCGGGATCTTGTCCCGAGCATGTCAGCTACATGCGTCTCAACACGGCCACCCGGCGATCCATTCCCGCCCGCTAGGCGGCCACCGCGGCCCGCAAACGGGCGGCCCGTACGGCCTGGGAGAGGCCCTCGATGTCGTAGGCGCCGTGGTGCCGGCGGCCGTTCACGAAAAAAGTGGGCGTGCCCGCGACGCCGCTGAGGTCGGCCGACTCGACGTCCTCCGCGACATGGCCGGCTCCCTCGTGGGCCCGCATGTCGCGGGTGAAGCGGGCGGTGTCCAGGCCGATCTGTTCGGCATAGCCGCGCAGGTCGATCAGGCGCAGGGCACCCTGGTGGCTGAGGAGCAGGTCGTGCATCTCCCAGTAGCCGCCCTGCAGCGCGGCGGCCTCCGCGGCCTCGGCGGCGAGCTGGGCGTGCGGGTGGACGTCGGTGAGCGGGAGGTGCCGCCACACGTACCGCACCTCGTCCCCGAAGGAGCCGAGCAGCTCGCGGACGACCGGCTCGGCCTGCCCGCAGTAGGGGCATTCGTAGTCGCCGTACTCCACGACGGTCACCGGAGCGTGCCGCGGTCCGCGCAGGTGGTCGCGGTCGGGGTCGACGGGGACGGACAGGTCGACGATGGTCTCCGCCCGGCCGAACAGGACCCTGGGCCGGATCTGCGGCGGCAGCAGTCCGATCACCCCGGTGACCAGCCTGCCGACCAGGAACGAGCAGATGACGGCGCTGAGGATGCCCGTCTTCGCGTCCTCCAGGGTGGTCCCGTCGAAGGCGAGGGTCGCGATCAGCAGGGAGACCGTGAAGCCGACGCCGGCCAGCGTGCCGCCCGCGGTCACCGCGCCCCAGCCGACCGGCGGCCGGATCCGGCCCCGGGAGAGCACGCTGGTCAGCGCCGTCGAGGAGACGATGCCGAGCGGCTTGCCGACGACGTACCCGATGAGGATGCCCAGCGCGACGGGCGAGGTGAAGGCCCTCGCGAGCTGTTCCCCGCTGATCTGGAGCCCGGCGTTGGCCAGCGCGAACAGCGGGACCACCGCGTAGCTCGCCCACGGGTGGTAGATGCGCTGGAGCCGGTCGTTCGGGGAGATCGACGCCGCGATTCCGGCGCGTACGTCGCGTTCCAGCTCGGGTGTGGGCTGCTCGCGGAAGAGCCGGAACAGGCCGGTCGCGCGCTCCAGGTCGTCGCGCCCCGCCGGATAGGCGTACGTGATCAGCCCCATGGCGAGTCCGATGACGACGGGGTCCACGCCCGACTTCAGCAGGGCGACCCAGGCGACGAGCCCGAGCAGCGCGTACAGCGGACCCCGGCGCACCCGGAACCGGCGCAGCAGCATGACGACGGCGAACGTGCCCACGGCGACCAGGAGTGCCGGTACGGCGATGTGGTCGCTGTAGAAGACGGCGATCACCACGAGCGCCAGGAAGTCGTCGACGACGGTGATCGTGAGGAGGAACACGCGCAGCCCGGGCGGCATGTGGCGACCCACGACGGCGAGCATGCCCAGCGCGAACGCCGTGTCGGTGGACATCACCGCGCCCCAGCCGTCAGCCGTCCCGTGCCCGCTGTTGATGGCGAGGTAGATGGCGATCGGCACGAGCATGCCACTCGCGCCCGCGACCATCGGCAACGCCAGCCGCCTGCGCTCGCGCAGCTCGCCCATGTCGAACTCGCGGCGTGCCTCCAGCCCCACGACGAGGAAGAACAGCGTCATCAGCCCGCTGTTGACCCACTCGCGCAGGTCGAGGGAGATCCCGTGCGAGCCGAGCCGGACGGAGAGGTGGGTATCCCAGAACGTCTCGTACGCCGTCGGCGTGACATTGGCCCAGACGAGCGCGACGAGCGCCGCCGCCACCAGGACGGCGGCGCTGCCGGTCTCGGTCCGCAGGAAGTCACGCAGCGGGGTGCGCGCTTCGTCGCCGCACGTGGTCTGCCCCGTGTAGTCGGTCGTTTCGAAGGACATACCGGGTTCACTTCCGTCGTGCGTCATGGCTCACGTGACGCCCCAACACCACCTGCCGCACCATTCATTCCTACGGCAGCCGGTGTCACGGCCTCCGGGTCAGCCGCCCAGTGCCGCCCCGACCACGGCCTTCGCCTCCTCCTGCACCTGGCCGAGGTGGTCGGGACCGAGGAAGGACTCGGCGTAGATCTTGTAGACATCCTCGGTGCCGGAGGGCCGCGCCGCGAACCAGGCGTTGGCGGTCGTCACCTTGATGCCGCCGAGGGCCGCGCCGTTGCCGGGTGCCTCGGTGAGGACGCCGGTGACGGGCTCGCCAGCCAGGGTGTCGGCGGTGACCTGCGCGGGCGAGAGCTTGGCGAGCAGCGCCTTCTCCTCGCGGGACGCCGGGGCGTCGATCCGGGCGTAGGCGGGCGAGCCGAACCGGTCCGTGAGCGCCGCGTAGTGCTGGGACGGGGTCTTCCCGGTGACCGCGGTGATCTCACTGGCGAGCAGCGCGAGGATGATGCCGTCCTTGTCGGTGGTCCACACGGACCCGTCCCGGCGCAGGAAGGACGCGCCGGCCGACTCCTCGCCGCCGAAGCCGAGCGAGCCGTCGACCAGTCCGTCCACGAACCACTTGAAGCCGACGGGTACCTCGACGAGCCGGCGTCCGAGGTCGGCGGCGACGCGGTCGATCATCGAGGAGGACACCAGGGTCTTGCCCACGCCCGCGTCGGCGGGCCACTGCTCGCGGTGGGCGTAGAGGTAGGCGATGGCGGCGGCCAGGTAGTGGTTGGGGTTCATCAGACCCGCGTCCGGCGTGACGATGCCGTGCCGGTCGGAGTCGGCGTCGTTGCCCGTGGCGATGTCGAACCGGTCGCGCTGGGCGATCAGCGAGGCCATCGCGTACGGCGACGAGCAGTCCATACGGATCTTGCCGTCCCAGTCCAGCGTCATGAACCGCCAGGTCGGGTCCGTGAGCGGATTGACCACGGTCAGATCGAGCCGGTGCACCTCGGCGATCCGGCCCCAGTAGGCGACGGACGCCCCGCCCAGCGGGTCGGCGCCGATCCGCACACCGGCCGACCGGATCGCGTCCAGGTCGAGCACGCTCGGCAGGTCGGCGACGTACGTGCCGAGGAAGTCGTAGCGGCCCGTGCCGGGGGCGGCGAGCGCGCGGGTGTACGGGATGCGGCGGACGTCCTTCATGCCGCTCGCGATGATCTCGTTGGCGCGGTCCTGGATCCAGGAGGTGATCTCGGAGCCCGCCGGGCCGCCGTTCGGCGGGTTGTACTTGAAGCCGCCGTCGCCGGGCGGATTGTGGGACGGGGTGACCACGACGCCGTCCGCGAGGCCCGAGGTGCGGCCGCGGTTGTGGGCGAGGATCGCGTGGGACACCGCCGGGGTGGGTGTGTAGCCGTCCGCGGAGTCGATGAGGACCGTGACCTCGTTGGCGGCGAACACCTCCAGGGCGGTGACCTTCGCGGGCTCGGACAGCGCGTGCGTGTCGGCGCCGAGGAAAAGGGGTCCGTCCGTGCCCTGGTCCGCGCGGTACTCGCAGATGGCCTGGCTGGTGGCCGCGATGTGGTCCTCGTTGAACGCGGTCGCCAGGGACGAGCCCCGGTGCCCAGAGGTGCCGAACGCGACGCGCTGCCCCGGCTCGGCGGGGTCCGGGTGCAGCGCGTAGTACGCGGTGACCAGACGGGCTACGTCGACGAGATCCTCTGCGCGGGCCTGCTCGCCCGCTCGCTCGTGTGGCATGGTGGCCCGCTCCTCCGTATCGACCGACTTCGCGTACGGCCCCATCTTTCCTCGTCAGGGGCGCGTTTAGCGAGTACACCCCCTCCGCCTGTGGAAAACCCCGGCCGCCGCTGTCCGTCAGTACCGGTGGCGCCGGTCCAGCTGCTTCAGGACCGCGCCCGCCATGGCCGCCTCGCCCTTCGCGTTGGGGTGCGCCGGAGCTGCCGGGGACGCGGGTTGCAGCGGCTCTATCCAGCGGTCGGCAGGCGCCTTGCACATGTCGTGGCCGACGGTCGGGCCGTAAGTGTCCACGTATTCAGCCCCGTTGAGCGCCGCCACCACACGGAGCATCAGGTTGAGGCGCTTGCCGACGTCCCGCAGATACGGGAAGTCCTTGGCGGCGAACGGCACCGAGGGGTAGCAGCCGTTGCCGTCGTCGGGCAGCAGGTCCGGGTAGCCGACGACGAGCACGCGCGCGTGGGGTGCCTGCTTGTGCACCGCACGGAGGACCTTGGTGACCTTCGGCGCGGTGTTGAGGACGGCCACCGCCAACTGATCGACACCAGAAGCGTTGTAGTAGCGCTGGCACGGGTTGCCCGTAAGGTCCGTGGCACTGAGCTTGGCGCACGTCCCGATGATGGTGCTGAACCCGATGTCGTTGCCGCCGATCTGCACGGTCACAAGGTCCGTGTTCCGCTGTACGGCGTCCAGTTGGGGCGGGTTGGTGCCCTGCGCCTTCCACATCTCGGCTGTCGTCGCACCGCTGCAGCTCACGTCCTTGAGGACGGTCCCTCTTTGGTCCGCCGTCACCACGGAGGGGTAATTGTGGTCGGAACGGGCGCAGTTGGCGTCCACCTGGGTCGGTATGTACGGGCCCGAGGTGTAGGAGTCGCCGAGCGCCACGTACTGAGTGGAACGACCGTGCCCATGGCCCGAGTTGTGCGCGGCCGCCGGCGTCGCGGACGCGACGACGAGGGCGCAGCCGCTGACCGCCGCCGCGACCGCCACGGTCCTGCCCCGGTGGTGCGCCGTCGCGGCCGGATGCGTCTCACGCTTCATGAGATTCCTCCCCAGGTACGAGACGGTGCGACGGGGCGGGCCCGATGCGGTCGTCTCTCGTTCAACTGGCCTTGTATACCGGGCGGTAGGTACCTGGGGCCAGGGGTCTGGCGGGACGAGTTCGCTGCCCGAAGTGTCACGACGTCCGCCGAAACAGTTCGGCCGGTTTGGTGGCCGGTTCCCGTCCCCGCGCACGTGGACCAGTTCCGGCGGGTATCCCTACCGCAGGCGTCAACGCGCTTGAGGGTGGGGGGAGTTGGCTCTGTTGCCGCAGAGGCTGCGGAGGCACGAGAAGCGCGCGTCGTGGCACTCACGAAGGCGCGAGGCGATCCGTGCGCTGCGCGCCCAGGGACGCTATGGCCCCGGGCTGCGCGAGGTGCTGCCCGCACTCGTCGTGGTCGCCGTCGTCGTGTGCGGGATCGTGGCCGGGCTCGCCGTCGCTTACCGCGTCCTCGGCACCGGCGCGCTCGCCGGCGGCCTGGCGCTGCTCGCCGTGATCACGGCGGCCGTGGTCCGGCACAACCGGCCGCTGGCCCGTCGTCGGCTGGGCTACTACACGCCGGAGGAGATCGCCGACCTGGATGTGGACGGGCTCGCCCTGGCCGTGTCCCGGATGCTGCGCCGGGACGGCTGGCGATCGCTGGCCCGGCCCGACGCGCAGGGCCAACCCCATGTCCGGGCGCGCGACCGGCTCGGTCGCCGTCTGGAGGTGGCCTTCCGGCCGGTGGCCGAACCGCTGCCCGACGAGGAGACGCCGACCCGCGCCGCACGCTCGGCCGGCTCCGGACCGCAGCTCCGTCTCGTGGTGCACCGCGGCACCTTCAGCCGACGTGATGTGCAGTGGGCGCGCAGGCAGGGCGGCGTCCAGCTCATCGACGGCTCACGCCTGCGGCGCTGGGCCCACGGCACTCCGCTGCACCGGCTGCCCGAGGTCCCCTGACGCGCCTCCCGGCACGTCTCCTGGCACGCCTCCCGACACGCGGAACGAGCCGCGGGCACGTGGCCCACGGCTCGTTCACGGTACGGCTCGTCAGTCCGCGGTCTCGCAGTGGTTGCCCAGCGCGGGGTTCAGCAGACCGATGACGTCGATCGAGTTGCCGCACAGGTTGAGGTCCAGGTCGATCGGCACCTGAACGACGTTTCCGGAGAGCACGCCCGGGCTGTCGCTGGCGGTCCCGACGGGGTCGGGGTCGGCGCTCGCCGTACCGGCGCACAGCAGCAACGCCGCACCCGCCAGACCCACCGCGGCCGTCAGTCGCTTCCTCATGAAGAACTCCTGTCACTCGGAGGGGCATGTCCCTCCACGCTGGGGGTGCTTCGGGGGGTCACGACACTCTTCGGCCGCCGAACGGGTGGCGACCCTTGCCCAGGCCGCCCGCTCAGGCCGTCAGACCGGCGGCGACCGTCGCTCCCAGCACGCCTCGACACCGGCCCTGTCCGGCTCGCCGGTCAGCGTCACCGGGTCCGCGGCCCGCCGCCAGCCCAGCCCGGTCGTGATCGACTCGATGCCGCGCACGGCTCCCGTCACGTCGTTTCCACCGTGCACGTAGTAGCCGAAGGGCCGGCCCCGGGTCTCGTCCAGGCACGGATAGTAGATCTGGTCGAAGAAATGCTTCAGCGCGCCGGACATGTAACCGAGGTTCGCGGGCGTGCCCAGCAGAACGCCGTCGGCGGCCAGCACGTCCGACACGGTCGCGGACAGGGCGGCACGCCGTACGACCCGCACGTCCTCGATCTCCGGTGTCGTGGCTCCGGAGACGACGGCCTCGAACATCGACTGGCAGTTGGGCGAGGGGGTGTGATGCACGATCAGCAAGGTGGGCACCCGCCGAATCTAGTCGTCGGCCGGCACCACTCTGGTCACGGTGCCCTGGGTACTGGCCTCCAGGAAGCCACCGGAGCCGTAGTCGTCACTCAGATAGATCGCCATGCCCGCCGGGGTGACGCCGCCGTTGGTGCTCGGCGGCCGGAGCAACAGGTAACGGCTCGTCGGGTCCTTGACCTTCAGGTCCTTGTTCGCGCGCTTCAGCAACGCGGGAACGGCGTCCCAGTTGAAGTCGTCCAGCTTCACCGGCTCGTTTCCGTCTGTCACCGTGCTCTTGCTGTCGAACCCCTCGTCGAAACCGGTACCGGAGCGATAGGTATAGCTGACGTACCTGGTCTGACTGCCTTTCACCATCACATCCGCGATGACGTACCCCGGGTAGACGGAGAAGTCGGCGAAGCGGTCACTGCCCGTCTTCTCCTTGAAGGCCTTGATCGCGGTCCGGATGCCGGAGGGGGTGAGCAGGTCCCGGGTCTTCACGGCGGCGCTGCTCTGGCTCGCCGAGGCCGTGGGCGTGCTCTGCTGCTGCGCCTGACCGGTCGCGCCCGCGGACGCCGACGTGTCCTTCTTGTCGTTCCCGTCCGGCAGCACCTTCCAGGCGAGCGTGCCGATGAGCAGTACGCCTACGACGCTGGAGGCGACCGCGACGCCCCGGTTCCGCTTCGCCGGGCGCCGCCGCCGACTCGCCGTCTGCATGCCGTCGGTGGGTGGCAGCGACGGAGGCGCCGGGGGTGCGAGCCGGTACGAGGTGGTCTCGGGGCGCCGGTCCTCGGGCTGTGCCGCGGCGGCGTCCAGCATCCGGCCGACCGTTTCGGCGTCCGCCCGCGCCTCGGGATCGCGGACCAGGACGCAGGACAGCACCGGCGTGAGCGATCCGGCCCGTACCGGTGGCGGCACGTCCTCCTGGAGTACGGCGGCCAGGGTCGCCAGGGTGGTGCCGCGCTGGAGCGGGTGGTAGCCCTCGACGGCGACGTACAGCATCATCGCGAGCGACCACAGGTCGGCGGCGGGACCGCCACTCTGGCCGGTCACCCGTTCCGGGGCCATGTAGTCGGGCGTGCCGATGATCGAGCCGGTGGCGGTGAGGGCTGTGGCGTCGCGGATGGCGGCGATGCCGAAGTCGGTGAGGACGGGGCGGCCGTCGGTGCGCAGCAGGACGTTGGCGGGTTTCACGTCACGGTGCTGGACGCCCGCCGCGTGTGCCGCGTCGAGGGCGTCGAGCACTCCGCGGCCGAGTTGGGCGGCCTCGACGGGGGCCATGGGTCCGCGGGCCAACCGGTCGGCGAGTGAGCCGCCTTGGACGAGTTCCATGACGAGCCAGGGGTAGGTGCCCACGCCCTCGTCGACGATGTGATGGATCGTCACCACGTTCGGGTGCTCGACCCGGGCCAGGGCGCGTGCCTCGCGCAGGACCCGCTGGCGCAGCAGCTCCGCCGCGTCGGGGTCGTACTCGGCGAGGTCGATGTCCGGCGGCCGGACCTCCTTGACCGCGACATAGCGGTGCAGCAGCAGATCCTGGGCGCGCCACACCGTGCCCATGCCACCGCCGCCGAGCCGGGACTCCAGCTCGAAGCGGCCGTCTACGACCCGTCTGCCGGGCTCCCCCTCGTTCATGCGGAGGAGCTTATGTGACGAACGTGCATGCCTGTGCCGCGAGTTCAGAAGGTGAGAAACGTCCGGGCCGACCCGTAAGGGCCGACCCGGACGTCAGTGGTGCGATGCCGTAGAACTACTCGGTCTCAGACTCAGACTCAGACTCAGACGAGGTCGAACCGGTCCAGGTCGGAGACCTTGACCCAGGCGTCGACGAAGTCCTTCACGAACTTCTCCTTCGCGTCGTCGCTCGCGTAGACCTCGGCGAGCGCGCGCAGCTCGGAGTTCGAGCCGAAGACCAGGTCGGCACGGGTGCCGGTCCACTTGACCGCGCCGGAGGCGTCGCGGGCCTCGAAGGTCTGCTGGTCCGAGGAGGTCGACGTCCACGTGGTGCCCAGGTCGAGCAGGTTCACGAAGAAGTCGTTGGTCAGCGTGCCGACCTTGTCGGTGAGGACACCGTGCGTGGACTGGCCCTGGTTGGCGCCCAGGACACGCAGGCCGCCGACGAGGACGGTCAGCTCGGGGGCGCTCAGCGTGAGCAGGTTCGCCCGGTCCAGCAGCAGGTACTCGGCGGGAAGGCGGTTGCCCTTGCCGAGGTAGTTGCGGAAGCCGTCGACGTTCGGCTCCAGCGCGGCGAACGACTCGACGTCGGTGTGCTCCTCGGTCGCGTCGACACGGCCCGGCGTGAAGGGGACCTCCACGTCGACGCCGCCGTCCTTGGCGGCCTTCTCGACCGCGGCAGCGCCGCCGAGGACGATCAGGTCGGCCAGGGAGACCTTCTTGGCGCCGGAGTTGAACTCCGCCTGGATGCCTTCCAGAACACGCAGCACCTGAGCGAGCTGGTCGGGGTCGTTGGCCTCCCAGCCGCGCTGCGGCTCCAGGCGGATACGGGCACCGTTGGCGCCGCCGCGCTTGTCGCTGCCGCGGAAGGTGGAGGCGGACGCCCATGCGGTGGACACGAGCTGCGAGACGGTCAGGTCCGAGGCGAGGATCTTCGCCTTGAGGGCCGTGATGTCGGCGGCGTCGATGGTCTCGCCCTCGGCCTGCGGCAGCGGGTCCTGCCACAGCAGACTCTCCGCGGGGACCTCCGGGCCGAGGTACAGGGACTTCGGGCCCAGGTCGCGGTGGGTCAGCTTGAACCAGGCGCGGGCGAAGGCGTCCGCGAACTGGGCCGGGTTCTCGTGGAAGCGCTTCGAGATCTCGCCGTAGATCGGGTCGAAGCGCAGCGCGAGGTCGGTGGTGAGCATCATCGGGCGCTTCTTCTTCGACGCGTCGTGCGCGTCCGGGATGATCGCCTCGGCGTCCTTGGCCACCCACTGGTTGGCACCGGCGGGGCTCTGGGTCAGCTCCCACTCGTAGCCGAAGAGGAGGTCGAAGAAGTCGTTGCTCCACTGGGTGGGCTTGGTGGTCCAGGTCACCTCGAGGCCGGAGGTGATCGCGTCGCCGCCCTTGCCGGTGCCGTAGGTGTTGGCCCAGCCGAGGCCCTGGGCCTCAAGGGGAGCGGCCTCGGGGTCGTCGCCGACCGACTCGGCCGGGCCCGCGCCGTGGGTCTTGCCGAAGGTGTGGCCGCCGGCGATGAGGGCGACGGTCTCCTCGTCGTTCATGGCCATACGGCGGAAGGTCTCGCGGATGTCGCGGGCCGATGCCAGCGGGTCCGGGTTGCCGTTGGGGCCTTCGGGGTTGACGTAGATGAGGCCCATCTGGACGGCGCCGAGCGGGTTCTCCAGCTCGCGGTCGCCGGTGTAGCGCTGGTCGTCGAGCCAGGTGGTCTCGGGACCCCAGTACACGTCCTCGTCGGCCTCCCAGACGTCGGCACGGCCGCCGGCGAAGCCGAAGGTCTCGAAGCCCATCGTCTCCAGCGCCACGTTGCCCGTGAGGATCAGGAGGTCGGCCCAGGAGATGGACTGGCCGTACTTCTTCTTGACCGGCCACAGCAGACGGCGGGCCTTGTCGAGGTTGCCGTTGTCCGGCCAGCTGTTCAGCGGCGCGAAGCGCTGCTGGCCACGGCCGCCACCGCCGCGGCCGTCGCTGATGCGGTAGGTGCCGGCGCTGTGCCAGGCCATGCGGATCATCAGCGGGCCGTAGTTGCCGAAGTCGGCCGGCCACCAG
>Ga0307507_10011856_pt1 | contig 10906 bp, 6 predicted proteins | sample 7_EM_MG_FD_207223 | JGI IMG/M metagenome (GOLD analysis project Ga0307507, IMG submission 207223) | Populus trichocarpa ectomycorrhiza microbial communities from riparian zone in the Pacific Northwest, United States - 7_EM | ecosystem: Host-associated > Plants > Roots > Unclassified | place... | reverse complement strand
CTCTTTCTTGTGGCAATCATTATTGTACAAAAACTTGCCATGCACTGAAGAGCCAGTCTTCAACTTCATTGGTTCAACATAAAAGAAGCGAGTCTTGTGAAGAGTGTCATCTTCCTTGTGAAAAGGTTATAAATTATTGCGATGCCATTCTGTTGTTTTCCATTTGATTTTTCTTATTACCAATATTTTTTATTCATTTTAAATTTTTTCTTGTCTTGGGTTTAGAAGATGATGTAAACAGGGTGTAATTTTATTATTTGTTGGTGCACCAGAGCTGTTTCATCTTAGCATCATTGTATGTTTTTTGATGTTTTACCTCATTTGTTCAGGAACGGAAACCTGCTTGTCGACATTCTTGCCCTCTACCATGTCATCCTGGGGACTGCCCTCCTTGCAAAGTTCTTGTGAAACGATCTTGTTATTGTGGTTCTATGGTCCACGTTTTTGAGTGCATATATTACAATAACTTGTCAGAAAAGGAGCAAATGGCTGCTCGTTCATGTGGTGGATCTTGCCATAGGTAATAAATGGATTATGCACTTTTATCTTGTTAATGTTTTCTGCAAAACTTTTTTTTTAATGATTTTTATCCCTGGTTCAACTCAAGGAACCTTTTATTTTGACTTTGCATATGATTTCTGTTGTTGATTGTGCGCTTCAGTTTGTTTTTGCTTTTCATTTTCTTTGTGAGAAGTCAAACCAAGACAAAGCTGTAAAGATAAGCGTTGCATGTGTGAGTGACCTGCATTTTTTTTTTACTGACACAGTTGCAATCTCTTGAATATTCTATGCTAAGTTTCATGATAATATGAACTCTATTCTGTCTCATGGCAGATGAAGAAATTGAATGCAAAAATGTGATGTGGACAGTGTTATCAAAGTGAAAGGTGCTAAAAGGCACCAAGCCCATAAAATGCCCGAGGCGCTAGGTTCACGCCTAGGCGCTCACCCGAATGAACAATGGCAATATGCTATAAATTAAAAAAAAGAAGTAATATTATATTATATTATATAAATCTAAAATATATATCTTTCTAGTTAAGATTAGATCGTTAGAAAATCAAAAGAAAATATAAAACACCATATAAAGTTATATTTTTCACCTTTAAAACAAAATAAGATAATTTAAAGTAGTAAGTAGCCAAATAGATTAAAAAGCAAAATTAAATATCATCATCATTATTCATTAATCTTCAAAAACATCTTCATCCATGCTTTCCTCTCCTTCACCTGAACCCTCCATTTCCTCCATTTCATAATTATAATTTAAATCCTCATCTATCAAACCATACTGCACTTGTTTAGAAAAAAATAAAGTATTACGTGTACATGTGTTGTCCTCCGACTCCCACTGTTGAAAATAGAAAGTGTGGCTGGTGTTTCTCTTCTAAGCGTCCTTCATTGTCTGTTTGTCTCCCTCTTTAATGATTTATTTTAATTTTTGTACCCTAATTTTTGTTTTTTACAAAATAACCCCAAGTTGTTTCTTGTGGTAAATTAAAAAAATTAAACAAATAGGTCAAAACATAAATCATTCAAAAAAAAGAAAAATCCAACAGAAAAGGAAGAACTTCAAGCAAGCACTAGCCTTAGCACCTTGCACCCACTCACAAGGCGCTAGCCTAGGCGGTGCCTCATTGAAATCCAATGCCTGAGGCTAATAAAGGCACCGGGGCCTAGCCTCGCCTCGCCTAGGCAAGAGCCTCGCACCTCTTGACAACACTCATGCAGTTGTGAAGCGTTAATATACAGTACTGACACTACTGTTTATTTCTCCCTTTGATATTCAGCTATTCCATGCTTGTGTGGAAGCTGCTGAAATTGAGTTTTCCTTCTGTTCCTTAAATTGTTCTCTTGATTGCTATATGATTGTATAGATTTACTTTGGAAACTTGTATGTAGTTGGATTTTGATAATGGTTCTACATGGGGATTTTTGGAGTAAATGATTTTGAGGATCCCTCAAGTGCTTTAGGCTGAAATCTGAAACCTTCAAAGTTTTGTAATTTTTAGAATAATCTTGATGGTCTTGGAATGTATTATGATGATTTTTGGAGAAGTGAAAATGGCATGACCTCTGAATGGCTTGCTGCCTTGAATTGCTGTGAGAATCTTCAAAAATGATATGACGTGATTGATTAATGCAGGAAATTGCCTAATTGTACACATTTATGTCCCAAGACATGTCATCCAGGTCAATGCCCATCACCTGACAAGTGCGCCAAAAAGGTACTGACTTAAGTTATCTCATCATAAAAAATGATCAGTGGAAAGGATGTTTTGTTAATGCGTAAAACACCAATGTTATTTCAGCTACTAGTCATTAACTTGATTTGTCATGCCAACTCTTTTGCAAGGTCACTGTTCGTTGTCAATGCCAAACCTTGAAAAAGGAGATGCCATGTCAAGAGGTTCAAGCAGCCTATCACAAAGCAGGTTCCGATCCCAAAGATATATCTAAAAGTCATTTTGGACTTGGACTTCTTCCTTGCAATTCTGGTTGCAAGAGTAAAGCACAGGTTGTGGATCAGGAATTGCATTTGCGTAAATCCAAAGACCTGGAGGTACTCTTTATTCCAACTAGAATCATGCAATTCATTCTTGGCAACTCTTTATGCTTGAGCTTATGGTTCCCGATAGTAACATTGATAGCTTTACAGATACAAATTTAAAATGTCAATCGATTTAATTGCTATCACAGTAAGCTTTAGCTTGGTCAACTAATGTGTGCCTTTAATAGTAGCATCATTGTTTATGTTATCAGAATTCAAATGTAGAACCTTTTCTTACTTTGATTTCTATTACATGGTATCTTGGAAAATGCTCCTCTTCATAAACTAGTTGGCACCATTTTACCTTCTTATTACGTGTGGCATTTAAAGGACATGGCTTCACCTTTCTATTATGGAATGCCTAGTAAACCACCACCATGGATATATACAGTAACAGAAATGAATTCACTTTTTCTGGTGCACAAGCACAAACTATTTTTTGGGGCATGATTCCCTCAACCTGAAATCTGATTGCATTTTATGATATTTATTGAAGGAGAAGGTTCCAGCCACTGAAATTCATCCACCGAAGCGCCGAAAACGGCGTGAACATTTACAAGAAACAAAGAAGACCTCACAACTGCAGGTATGTTACTCTTCTGAAGTAAGAACAGGTTTTGTTAATTACTACTTTGCTGTAATGAAGACTTGTTTTGAAGCAGAAAATTGCTGCCACCATGAAGTGGCTTCTTGTAATAGTCACCCTTATGGTGACTATGGTGGCAGCTGCATATTTCGGTTACAAAGGTCTCATTTGGCTCTCCGATTGGATGAATGAAGTTGAAGAGCAACAAAGACACAGAAGAAGACATCCACGAATCTAACCATTGGCAACGCTGTCAATTGAGAGTCTTGAACGAGTTACATTGCTTGAACTCTGATAGGCATTTACTGGTTTTACCTAAATTCTTTTTTTTTTTCTTACAATAAAATAATTGTTGTCTAGTAAACTTGCTGGGGATTTTGTTTTCGTTTGGTAGTCTTCTGCCTGACATACCAGAGCGGTGGGCATCACCTGATTTGGGCAGACAACGTGATTTTTTAGGCATGTATTTGGGATGTGGATGCAGGAATGGAAATGACCGTCAAATATCACTTTGATTAACGCAGCAAGACATGATTCTGATATGACTGTATGAACATGATGAGATGGACTGTATATGATTTGCCCAGATTAGGCCGATTACATGGACTGAATGATTTAATTGATGTTGATGCAAATCATTTTCTATTCGGTACGTACATCCAAGAAAAAAGAACATCGGAGCATCCTCCAAACTAATTGAAGAATCTGCCATAATGCCATTAGGCCTTCTCGTGTTTTTCCAAGTAGTTGGGTCGCTCTAGGGCTTACTTTGGACTTTATTTACCATGAGGACACGTGGAGAAGTCTCAGTGGCTTTCTATGACGTGGCACCAACACGTGTCTGATCTGCTATCTCTTTTCTTTCTTTCAGTCTTTCTTTCCTCCAATGACAGACACATCCAGGTAAATCGTCCGCAAGTGCATGAAATCAACAGAAGTTGGGCCTGAATTCCGGTCAATAGCAGCTATAGCATATTGAATATGGTATGATTGGATCAGCCCAGAAGACTAAAGTATTGGTTGAAAGGTAGAAAAGGGAACTCCGAGCGCGAATACTAGATGTTAATAAGTTTGTGACATGATCATATCAAATCCTCCTCCCTTGTGTTTTCAGTAGGTAGAATCAGGGCGAGCTCTGGTAAACCCTAACGGGTCTCAAAAATTAATTGCAAAATAAATTAGAGAACGGTCAGGGCACGGCAATTTCAAGTGGTGATTGACACAAGCTATAAGCATTGATGAGCGCGGGCGAATGGTCATGAGGTGCTGGAGTCATATGCATCATAGGCACATGTGACTTGTTTGCATCTCATGCTTGCCACCTCTAGGAACTGTTAATGCATCCATCCCTTGCCTGTAGTCGTTTCCCGTGAGCCGTGACAAATGGTATCTGTCTGCCAGTACCAGACATTGTATTGGTCTGATCATAGAGCTAAACGTTGTTTACACAGAAAACATATGTTGTAGTTAGGAGGCTGTGCATAAATTACGGCAAAGCTTGATCTCGTTGTATTGATTTCTCTCAATTTATATGTCCTCTTACTGCAAAATGATTTATTACAATAAATAAATTAATAGTTATAGATACTATAAAAACATCTAAACCTTTAGGGCTGCACATTGTCAAGCAATGCTATGCTAAAACATATAAATGCACGTAAGAAGGTCGCAAATGTATGCGAGGAAGTGGTTAACCGGCCACCACCGATAAGAACCCACCTCTGCCCCCACAACATTTAGTCTCACTATTATATACTCCCTTTAGGCATTAAATGCGAGAGGCACCGCAATATTGTTCATTGGATTTTGTTTCTTTTGTTTTCTTTAACCATCAAGAACAGATCCTTGCCCTTGCCGCGTTATTCAATGAGTTTTTCTCTTAAAAAAATCATCAAGCATGCATCCTCAGCATGACTTTGATGGAAATTATACCTTATTTTCAAACTAAATCTCTTTGATTCATATTTTAAATAAGCCATTTATATTGCATTTATAAAAAATCATTTCCTGCAATCATTAGTCAAATTCAAATTATAAAATGAGAAAAAAAAAAAGAAGAGAGGAGTAAGCTATTGAAATACCCTTTTACAATATATGTTCTCAATAGTAATTTTTTTTATAAAAAATCAATCAATTTTAACTTTTAGTTTGACCATATTCTGCAACACACTCTGAGGTACGTTGATTTTTTTTTTTACATGCATTGTATATGATAGCTTCCTTGTTAATCGACTTAAATGCACTTTCAAGGATGTGTAAAAAGAAACAGATAGATATTTCTAACGAGAAAATTAAAAGATTTACAGATGAATATATTATAGAATTTGAATAATCTAAAAGTTAGTATCGATTGATTTTCTTATATTCAAAGATTAAGATATAATGGATAAAATATACAGAATATAAGATTACACTGATATGTTTTTCTAAGAGAAAATATTTATCAACTAAGCAGGATCGTGGATTTTTGTTATTCGTAAATTAGTATATTATGCGTATTTTGGTCCACACACGTGTCAAGGGAATAATAATTCATTACCACCAAAATCAAAGCCCCCCCTATTGACTCCTTTTTGTGAGTTGAATTTTCAAAGTCAAATTCATGCAGCACTACCAAACGTCTATGTGCCCATATGTCTAGAAATTGGACCGCAATTCCTTCTTTCTTCGCGCCCTTTTCAGGGTTGGACCCATTCCGGAAACTGCTTTCAAAGGAGTTCCGATCAGGACTCGGTCTATAACTCTGAGAAGGGTTCAAGTAAACAATGAAAAGCAGCATCACCGTGTATTTTGGTGCCCTCGTGCAACCCCATAAGCCTAGTTCTTTTAACTTTATGTCCTTTCCTAGCATCACATCAGAGATTGAAAGTTTTTCTGAGAATGGAGGATCAATCAATCCAATTTGTCAACAGGAAAACTGGGCCAAGTCATTCACGCATAGATACAATATTAGTAAAGTAATGAGGGTCAAGAAAAGGAAAAGAAGCAAATGGGTGCTTGTGTCTAAACAATTTAAACTGTAGAAAGGAAAAGGAACATTCCCCGTAACGTAAATCATGTAATCATTGTTCTTGCTGTCAGTGCTCACAAAATCCTACACTACAGCTCGATGTTAGATAAATACTCCTAACTCATCTAAAATTGAAAAATGAAAAGAAAAAAAAAAAGGGAAGAAGAAAGGGAATTCCTAATTCTTTACAATAGCCCAAATGTTGTACCCAATTAAATTGTCCAAAAAAATGATAGTTCTTTTTTCTTTCTTTCTGGGTTTGAAAATTGAAATTTCAATCTGAAATAATTGATATTGTACCACTTGAGATGCTGCCATGGCTACCATCACAGAGTGACAGAGCTCGCTCCAAATTAGCAACAATGTCAGTCATAGTTGGCCTATCTTTCCCTTCCAAATTCACACAATGCATTGCTGTGTATCCTACCAGCTCCACTGCTTCTGCTTCATTAAGCTCCGGCGGACCTACCCTGGGATCCAAGATCTTACCCAATTCATTAACCATAATCTTAGGCACTGCAAAATCAACTATACTTGTTGGTGTGCCTCCGTTATCATCACCCTTGAATATGGCTCTCTTTCCTGTCAAGAGTTCTAACAATACCACACCAAGGCCATAGACGTCACTCTTCGCAGTTAATACATTTAGACCATAGTACTCAGGATCAATGTACCCAACTGTCCCTGCTGCCTTTGTTGGTCTGCAATTGTAATTCTCTTCTGATCCAGGACCCATCAATGATAATCCAAAATCAGAAACTCTTGCTGTCCAATTCGCATCCAGCAATATGTTAGATGACTTGATGTCTCTGTGAATTATTGATGGGACTGCATAGTTGTGAAGATATTCAATTCCTCTAGCAGCATCAAGTGCAATCTTGATCCTCATTTTCCATGAATTTATCACACTACTAATCTTTTCAATGTTGTTCTTGTCATGTAAATGGTCATAAAGAGCTCCATTCTTCATGTAATCATAAACTAGAAGTCTCTCATCTCCATCCTCACAATACCCGACAAGCCTTACTAGATGTTTGTGGTGAAGCCTCGACAAGAATGCCAATTCTGAATCAAAGGCACTCTCTTTCTCTTGAAACTTCTTCATCTTCTGCCCTGTTTCCCCTCTCTTAATCGCCACTTCACGGCCATCTCTCAATTTACCTTTATAAACAACACCGAAGCTCCCTGCACCAATCTTGTTCTCTAGTGAGAAATTGTTGGTGACAGCAGCAAGTTCAGCAAGACTAAACTCCTCAGCTCTATCAGCATGCTTTGATGACGTCCCACTCCTCTGTCGTCTCATCGCCCTCGAGCTCTGGCGCCTTATCGTTGATGATCTCGAAATTAGACCGCTATTGTTTGAAGTCATGCCACCATTGGACCCATCTCTAGTAATTGTGGGCTGAACTGAATTATGCACTTTCTTCTTACCAAAACAAACCCCAGTCCACAAACAGTAAATAATCGTGCAAATCCCTGCAAAGCCCCCGACTGATCCAACAATAGCAAACACCAATAACCCAGTTGTCAATTCCTTGGACGGAGATGACTTAGGCACTATCGATGGGGGCGGTGCTAATGGCAATGGCGGCGGAGCCAATGGTGTTGGCATCGAAGCATTGAACCCACAAGGCTTGCAAATATTCCCTGAACCAGAACACAATGTCTCAGATAGTGGATACAAACCACATTCACTACAAGAAGATCGCACACATGGCCCTGGTAAAACCTCACCCAATGGAAGCTGAGTCCTTGAACCATTAGGCCACCCTGGTCCCCAACACATAACTGAAAAATTCAACGAAACCAATCCACAAGTAAAATTAGACCCGGAAACAATAGACTCAAAGAAAACACCTTGAATCTCATTCACATTATATTCACCATCACCTCCCCAACAAACAACTGATCCATTATTCTTTCGAATCGCGCAACTATGGCTATCCCCAAGAGCCAGCTGTGAATATTCCAATACATTATTTGAAGGAACATTTAATTGACCTAAACTCTTATCCCCTCTGCACACCAAAAGCCCACTAGAATTCACACCACAAGCATGCAAACCACCCACTTCAAGACTCAACATTTCCATGTCTCTGAAACCAAACTCAATCTCTCTTGCAATTGTATCATTACCCCAACACTTGATTCTATTACTTTCCATTAAAATCCCACAAGAGAAGCCAAACCCACTTGAAATTGACTTATATTTATCACCATCACTTGGTGATTGATTACTTATATTACCATCTCCTCTCCAACACCTAACAGTTCCTGTTTTATTGACACTTAATGTATCATTAACAACCGCACACACTTGATCGTCACCAACAGAAAGATTTTGTAAAAAGGCAGTGTTGTTAATATAGACTCTTTGAGAATCAAAAGGCAAATTCCTTGTGTCCCAGCATAAAAAAGCGTAGCCCCCGGAACGTAGGCCGCAGAAGAAGGTGGAACCGCCGGAGATGGAGGAAAAGGAGACGTTAGGTTGGACAGTGATGATTCCTTCCATAGGGGTTCGTCTGTAGCAGGTGATGCTTTGGGTTGGCTGGGAACTCACGAGGCCACAGACGGTGGAGGTGGCGGAGATGATGGCGAGGGTGGAGCCGGAACCCAAGGCATGTGTTAAAGATGGAGATGATAAAATAAAGGAGAGGAGTGTGAGGGTGGTAGCGAAGAGGGTGACGGAGGAGAAGGGTAGTTTCGTCATGTAAAGGAGTGGAGATTTTTGGTGACGGTGGAGGAGGTGGTTTTTTGGTGATGGGTTTGCTTCATTGGTCTAGTAGGTCCAGAGAGAAAAGAGAATCCTGAAGAGAGAGAGAGAGAGAGAGAGGGAAGAGAAATTTTGAGCTACTGTATGTTTATCAGATTCTTTTTTGAATTTAAGGAGAAGGATAGGTTTAGAGAGGAAGGGAGGGGGTTTTAGTTCTGTCTTCCGTGCAGGTTACACAAGTCTTTCCGGTCTCTCTCGTCTTCTCTTTTTTTAAGATGTGTTTGGAAGGTTAGTTTTTTAAGGGAAAATGAGAATTTTTGGAAGGAAATTTTCAAGATTTGATTTAATATGTACCACGTGGGTTTCGTTGCTATAACTTAATTTTTAGGAAGGAAATTGAAGACAAGTTTGGGAAAAAAACATGTATGGTAAGTATATGGGACGGGTTTTGCTATGGAAATTCACCAAATTCGGACTGAAGAGCCTTTCTTTTTCTATTTTCAACGAAAGAGTTAGAAAAAATTAAATTCTAAATGAAAATAACAAGTTAAAATGGTTTATATTTATTATCAGTTTCTTTTGTTTTTTTAAAATAAATATCTCAATATTATTTAAAGTGACCAAGCTTTGGTTTAATTAGTTAGTAGACATGTTATTTCCTTGTAAATCTAGACCCAACTTCAAATCCCACTTCAACATCAAGTATGAATATACGTTTTTTTCATTTTTTTTATATAATTGTTGGGAATTGTTATGCTTTTAACTTGATTGATGAGATGAAGTAAATTTTTTATGTTACGTGCACAAACTATCTGTAATAAATATTTAATGATCAAATAAAACAGAAAGGCTTTTTTCATCGAAAGATAAGCTAAAAAGATTGGAAAACGTTCAGTATCCTGCAACTTCCCAACATTTTCTAATATCAAATCAAATTGCAAGATAATTATGAAGCAGCATTTTAGTTTTTTTATGCAAATGAGGTCAAAATCCCGTAGTTTCCCAGCAATTGAAGCCACATCTCTGGTCTGTTTTTCGGCCATTAAATGAATAGATTTACCAGGCACTTTCTTCTCAAGGAAACACAAAAGCACCTCCATGATCCCATCATTATTGCCGCAAGAACCAACATACGAGCGAAACAAACACGCCCCCCATAGTTTTTGGTGGCATACTCGGTGTAGGTGAACTGCAATTTGCCATCCTTGACGACCCAAAAAATTGTTACAACTTGCACGCGGCTAGAGAGTGAAGCACATGCACCATGCCCAGTTGAATTTTATTTTTTTTAAAAAAAAAAAAACAGAAGAAGAGAAAAGAATCACGGAGGCAATGCAGAGGCAAGTTTTTAATTGAACAGGTAGCGATTCTTGACTACAAGAATATATGTATCCTTTCGACTTGTATTTTATATGGAAATTGTCTTACAGTTAAAAGGGTATACGACTCATCCCAGTATTTTTGTTTAAAAGGTTGACTGTCAGACAGAAATATCGGTAATTTTATACTCAAGATTTAACGTAATCTAACTGGGTCGAACAGCATGAATTTTACGGCTGACTGCTTCATTTGAAGCGTGAGAGATAGAGGAGGAGAGAAAATGAAAGCAGAGGAGGAAAGATGGGTGTGGGTTTTTGTCCTGTGGTCAATTTTTAGCTTGCTTTTAGGTTTCTTTTTTCTTTTTATTGAAGGATCGAACACGTCTGATAGAGACTCGTGAGAACAAGAGATGGGAGCCTCGTTTTGAGAAAGCATCCATCTTTTGCCCAATTCATAATTTAAATGTTGTCTCGACAGTATCCATATATCTTCTACCAAATTCTTGACATGTTCAACGCAGTTTATGGATTAGTCCGCTGATAACAACTTCATCTTGACATGTTTGATTCTACTTTTAAAAAAGGGGATGTCTGTTTCATGCAACTAAACAAACAGATTACCACTGCAACGTAAAAATGAAGATTCAAGCGATGACTTGGGCAAATTTGAACGACCGAATATTACTCAACTTTTTTTTTTTTTTTTTTGAGTTAGTCATGTTATGTG